>ENA-OVOC01000021-OVOC01000021.1-sediment-metagenome-genome-assembly--contig:-NODE-21-length-12717-cov-2.629905_pt1 | contig 12717 bp, 11 predicted proteins | sample MGYA00250096_ERZ650216 | MGnify/ENA primary metagenome ERZ650216 (study PRJEB26732, sample SAMN07258893) | sediment metagenome | biome: subtidal zone; feature: saltmarsh; material: sediment | place: USA...
AGCCGGCCACGAAGAAGTAGTCGCGGTCGCGCACCTCGTCTTCCTTGAAGTTCAGATAGAAGATCAGGAAGAAGGTCGTGAAGAAGACCAGCGTCGCCACCAACAGGAAGCGGCGCCGATCGCGCAGGAACTGACTGACCGGCACGCGCGTTCGCCAGAAGGTGAGCTTGCCGTGCTCCAGCACCACCTTGCCACGGAGACTCGGATCTTTGCGCAGGGCGCGGTTGTAGAGAGCCGGGGCAATGTCGGAATTTTCTTCTAATGCGCGGTCATAATACGCAAGGGCGTCGAGATAGCGTCCAGCCTCGAAGTGGTTGTGCCCCAAGTATACCAGCGATTGGAGATGATTCGGTTTAAGGGCCAGCGCCTTTTCATAGCTTTGACGCTCGCGCTTGGCCTGGCCGTTGGCGTCGGTGGTGCTTAGCACCCGCCCCTCGGCGTCGTAGGTCATCCCGTTGCCGTTGTTGTCCTTCCCGTCGGGGGGATCCCCGGGGTCGGGTTGTAGCTCGAACACGGTCGGCGGTCCCCAGGTCACCTCGCTTCCCGACCAGCCGAGGTTGCGTTGCAGGGTGATGGTGTCGGTGTTGCGGGGCATGCGATAGAAATCGGGGCCGAAATGGGCGGCGAAGGGCTCAAGGCGATCCAGCGCGTCTACTGATTCGAAAGCCTCGGCGTACAGCTCAAGCGCGGCATGGGCGGTATACACGCCGGCGCAGCCGCAGGGTGACTCCTTGGTGACCGTGCTGTGAGGGGCGGAGTCGGTACCGAGGAAGAATTTCGGGTTGCCACTGGTAGCGGCGGCCAGCAGGGCCTGCGTGCCCTCGTCCTCGTGGTCGCCGATGATGGCGACGTCGAGGCGGGCGACGGCAGGGAGTACCGCTTCATCATGGCCTTCGTCGAGCACCTCAACCGCAACAAGACACCACTGCATGCCAAGGTCTTCCACTTCAGTGCCGAGCGCAACGACGTCGGTGTAGAGGTGGCGATGCAGTGGAATGAGTCGTATCAGGAGAGCATCTTCTGCTTCACCAACAATATCCCACAGCGGGATGGCGGTACCCATCTGGCCGGAATGCGCGGGGCGTTGACCAGGACCCTGAACAATTACATCGAGCGCGAGGGTCTGGCAAAGAAACAGAAAGTCGCCACCGCGGGCGACGACGCGCGCGAAGGGCTGACCGCGGTGCTTTCGGTGAAGGTCCCGGATCCGAAGTTTTCCTCGCAGACCAAGGACAAGCTGGTGTCGTCCGAGGTCAAGGCCGTGGTCGAATCCACGGTTGCCGAGAGGCTCGAGAGCTATCTACTTGAAAATCCAGCAGAATCTAAAGGGATCACGGCCAAGATACTGGAAGCCGCGAGCGCCCGCGAGGCGGCCCGCCGGGCGCGTGAGATGACGCGTCGCAAAGGTGCACTGGACATCGCCGGTCTGCCCGGCAAACTCGCCGATTGTCAGGAACGGGATCCCGGTCAGAGCGAACTGTACCTGGTCGAGGGTGACTCGGCCGGTGGTTCGGCGAAGCAGGGCAGGGACAGGCGCTATCAGGCCATACTGCCGCTCAAGGGTAAGATTCTCAATGTGGAAAAGGCCCGTTTCGACAAAATGCTTTCGTCGGCGGAAGTGGGAACCCTGATCACCGCACTGGGCTGTGGTATCGGAAGAGATGAATTCAACGCCGATAAGTTGCGTTATCACCGTATTATCATCATGACAGACGCGGACGTCGATGGTTCGCACATTCGCACCTTACTGTTGACTTTCTTTTACCGCCAGATGCCCGAGCTTATCGAGCGCGGCCACGTCTATATCGCTCAGCCGCCCCTGTATAAGGCAAAAAAAGGCAAGCAAGAACAATATGTTAAAGATGACGCGGCACTTCAGGAGTTCCTTTTGCAGGCCGCCCTGGACAAAGCCAGTCTGTTCGTTAACGCCGGTGCGCCGGCCTTGAGCGGCCCCGGGCTGGAAACGCTGGCGCGGCAATACCTGGCGGTGATGGCTGCGCTACAGCGGCTGTCGCGACGCTATAACCAGTCGGTACTCGAACGCATGCTGTACATGCCTGCGCTGCAGGAAAGCGATTTGCTCGACACCGACAAGGTGGCGGCCTGGGTGGGCGAACTGGAGCAGCGGGTCAACAGTCAGCAGAAGGCGGGCGAACGTCTCGAAATCCGCCTGATCACCGACCCGGCGCAGCCCGGATTCACCATCCAGCTGCACAAACTCACCCACGGCATTCTCTCCAGCGAGCAGAGTCTCGCGAGTGAATTTTTTGTCAGCGCCGACTACGGGCGCATGGTGGCGCTGGGTGCGCAGTTGGACGGGCTGCTCGGGGATGATGCCTATGTGCAGCGGGGTGACAAGCAGTTCGCCGTGACCAGCTTCAAGCAGGTCATGGAGTGGCTCATGGAAGAGGCCAAGCGGGGTCAACACATCCAGCGCTACAAGGGACTGGGTGAGATGAATCCAGACCAGCTGTGGGAAACCACCATGAATCCCGACTCGCGCCGCATGCTGCAGGTAAAGATCGAAGATGCAGTGGGCGCCGATGAGATTTTCACTACCCTGATGGGCGACCAGGTAGAACCGCGCCGTGACTTCATCGAACACAACGCGCTGTCGGTGGCCAACCTGGACGTCTGAGCGGCGGCGTTCCGAAACTCCAACTGGCAAGGCCCCGGCCGCTTCAGGTGCGGCGTTTTGCTCCCGCCCCGTGCTGGTGGTGTTCAAGCGTGGTGATGCTCGCCATCGTGGACTCGATCCAGTCCTCGGCTGCGGCGAGAATCTGCTGGGCGTTCTTGTTGCGGGTGTCGATGGGCGGGCCGATGCGCACCTGAATCACGCCGGGCCGCTTGACAAACGACCGCCGTGGCCAGTACTCACCGGCGTTATGGGCCACCGGTGTTATGGAAACGCCGGTCCGCACGGCTAGCGCGGCGCCGCCGACACGGTAGTGACCGCGCTCACCAGGGGCCACCCGGGTGCCCTCTGGAAAGATGATAATCCAGAAGCCCTTCTGCAACCGGTCCCGGCCCTGCTCCACCAACTGGTCTACCGCTTTCCGTCCCGCGCCGCGGTTCAGGGCGATCGGCTGCATCATGTAGGCGCCCCAGCCGAAAAACGGTATCCACATCAACTCGCGCTTGATCACCCAGGACTGGGGAGTGAACCAGAAATTGAGGGTCACCGTCTCCCAGGTGGACTGATGTTTGGCGAACACAATACCCGGCTGCGCCGGTATGTTCTCGAGTCCCTGCACCTCGTGGGTCAGATGGCAGGTGATGCGCAACCACTCGGTGACGAATCGTGACCATAAGCGCGTAATCACAAAACGTTTTCTCAACGGGACCGGGAACGACAGCAGCAGCGCGAGGGCAAACACCGGTATCGCGAGGGCAAACACAATCCAGAACAGAAACGACCTGGCGTACAGTTCGATCGGTCCCGGTTGTCGGTCAGAGGGCTTCAAGGTACGAGTTCACTGGGTCGCGACAGCCGGTGGTATTCAACTCTGCGTGATTACTTGACGTCGCGAAATTCAGACACCCGGATGCGACCGTTGACGATACGCGATTCGCGTTGCATGAGGGCGTCCATCTTGTTCCAGAACGCGGCGCGTAAATCGAAATCCTCAGCGATGGCCGTGCCGATCAGCAGAATGAACAGATCGGCGACTTCTTCGGCGAGTTGCTGCTTGCTTTTTCCCTTGGTGACGCAGGACGATATCTCGCCGAGCTCTTCGGACATCAGCGCCACCCGGTAGGTCATCTCCTCACCGCCGGTGTGCTTGAAGTCGTGTTTGTCGTGAAACGCCTGTACAGCAGCGAGCATGGCCTGATAGGAATCATCATGTTGCATGAAGCACCTCAGCTCTGCAGTCGGGAGAGATCAGCGACGCGCAGGAACAGATTGCGCAGACTCTGCAGCAGGGCCAGGCGGTTGTCGCGCAGGGCGCTGTCCTCGTCCATGACCATAACACTATCGAAAAACGCGTCCACGGGTTGTTTCAGCGTCGCCAGTTGTTTCAGGGCCGGGGTGTAATCCCCGCTTTGCATGAGCGGCAGCACCGCCGTGCTGGCGTCGGCCAGCCGTTCCGCCAGCTGTTGCTCGGCCGCGTCGATGAGGCGCTGGCGGTCGACCGCGGCGGGTATTGGCTGATCCCATTTCTTGAGAATGTTGCTGATGCGCTTGTTGGCGGCGGCCAGGCTCTGTGCCTCGGGCAGGTCGCGGAATACGCGGCAGGCCTGTACCCGGCGGTCGAAATCGAGAGGCCGGGAGGGCCGGGTTGCCAGCACCGCTTCGACGAGATCGGCCTCCACGCCGGCCTCCTGGTAGTAGCCGCGCAGACGATCCATCACGTAATCGAATACCGCCTGCACCGCCGCCGCTGCGTTCACTTTGGCTTCGAACGTCTGCGCCGCCGAGTTCAGCAACTGCTCGATATCGAGATCCAGCTGCCGCTCGATGCAGATCCGGATCAGTCCGAGCGCTGCGCGCCGCAGCGCGAACGGGTCCTTGTCGCCGCTGGGCTGCTGGCCGATGGCGAAAATGCCCACCAGGCTGTCCAGTCGGTCCGCGAGCGCCAGCGCCTGCCCGGTTGGCGTGGCGGGCAGCTCATCGCCGGCGAAGCGCGGCAGGTAATGTTCGCGGATCGCGTCGGCCACCGCGTGTGGTTCGGCGTCGTGCAGGGCGTAATAGCGGCCCATGACACCCTGCAGGTCGGGAAACTCGAACACCATGCTGGTCAGCAGGTCACACTTGCACAGCTGTGCGGCCCGCTGCGCGTGGGCCGCCTCGGACCCGATCGCCGTGGCGATGCTGGCTGCCAGCGAGGCAACCCGCTGTTGTTTGTCGAACAGAGTGCCGAGGCGCTTCTCGAATACCATGTTGCGCAGCCCGTCGGCGCGCTGTTCGAGCGGCTGCTTGCGGTCCTGGTTCCAGAAAAACGCCGCGTCGGCGAGACGCGGGCGAATCACCCGTTCGTTGCCGGCGCGAATCTGGCCCGGATCCTTGCTCACCAGGTTGGCGACGGTGATGAAGTGCGGCAGCAGGTTGCCCTGCGTGTCGAGCACGGGGAAATATTTCTGGTGATCCTGCATGCTGGAGATCAGGGCTTCCGAGGGTACCTGCAGGAATGTTTCATCGAAGCGACCCGACAGCGCCACCGGCCACTCCACCAGCGCAGTCACTTCGTCGAGCAAGGCGTCATCGATGAGTGCCTGGCCGTCCAGCAGCTTGGCCTGTTCCATCACTTGGGCGCGGATCGCCTCGCGGCGCGCGGCATAATCGGCCAACACCTGGCCTTCGGTCTCCAGTATCGGCAGGTAGGCCTGCGGTTCGCCGAGATAGATGGGATCCGGGTGGTGGAAGCGATGACCGCGGGTATAGCGGTCGGCCCGGACGCCCAGAATGTCGGCGGCGATGACATCGTCGCCGAACAGCAGCACCACCCAGTGGACGGGTCGCACAAACTCATCCGCACGGTCGCCCCAGCGCATGCGTTTGGGGATCGGCAAGGCGGCGAGCGCCTTGCGGACCAGATCAGGGACCAGTTCGACGGCCGGCTGGCCCTGCTGAACCGCACGGTACGCCAGCCAGCTGCCCTTGTCGGTCTCCAGCTGGTCCAGCTGCTCGACCCCAACGCCACAGGACCTGGCGAATCCGACCGCCGCCTGGGTCGGACAGCCTTCCTCATCGAAGGCCGCGCTCAGCGCCGGACCGCGGCGTACGCTTTGCTGGTCCTGCTGGGCCGCGGGCAGATCAGATACCAGCACTGCCAGGCGGCGCGGCGCGCCATAGGGAACTACCCGGGAGGGTTTCAGGGCCGTCGCTTCGAGCCCTGCGCTGATGCCGTCGGCGAACGCCAGCGACAAGCGGCGCAACGCCTTGGGCGGCAGCTCCTCGGTGCCGATTTCGATCAGCAGATCGCGCGTCTCGCTCATGCGCCCGTCCCCTGCCGCAACAGCGGAAAGTCCAGTGACTCGCGCCGCTGGTAGTAGGCCTGCGCCACGGCGCGCGCCAGGGCGCGCACGCGCAGAATGTAGCGCTGGCGCTCGGTCACCGAAATCGCGCTGCGCGCGTCCAGCAGGTTAAACGTGTGTGACGCTTTCAGCATCAGCTCGTAGGCAGGCAGCGGCAGGTTCTGATCGATCAGGGCCTGGCTGTCTTTCTCGCACACGTCGAACCAGTGGAACAGCTCGGCCGTATTGGCGTGCTCGAAATTGTACGCCGACATTTCCACCTCGTTCTGGTGAAACACGTCGCCGTAGCGCACCTTGCCCTGCGGCCCGTCGGTCCAGACCAGGTCGAACACGCTCGCTACACCCTGCAGATACATGGCTATACGTTCCAAACCGTAGGTGATCTCACCACTGACCGGTCTGCAATCCAGACCGCCCACCTGCTGGAAGTAGGTGAACTGGGTGACTTCCATGCCGTTCAGCCACACTTCCCAGCCGAGTCCCCAGGCACCGAGCGTGGGCGACTCCCAGTTGTCCTCGACGAAACGGATGTCGTGGATCAGGGGATCGAGGCCGAGCTCGCTGAGCGAACCGAGATACAGGTCCTGAATATCGTCCGGGCTGGGCTTCAACAAGACCTGGAACTGATAGTAGTGCTGCAGACGATTCGGATTCTCGCCATAACGGCCGTCGGTGGGGCGCCGCGACGGCTGCACGTAGGCGGTGCGCCAGGGTTCCGGTCCAATGGCGCGCAGAAAGGTTGCCGGGTGGAAGGTGCCCGCACCCACTTCCATATCGTACGGCTGCAACAGCACGCAGCCGTGGCGGGCCCAGTAGTCCTGCAAGGCCAGAATCAGGCCCTGAAAGGTGGAAACTCGGTTAGGTGCGCTGGAACTCAAAATAAGCCTGTCACGGGTTGGACTCGATTCAAGTCGCGCAGTATAGCCCGAGCTACGCCAGGGATGTAGGGCAGCGGAAAAAAAACGAGCAACGATAAGGGTCTAATGTTTCAGTACGCGCGCGCCACGGCCGTTAGGTAAGTTGAATGTGAGGCGATGGAGGTGGAGGATGAAACCGCTGGTCCTGCAACCCACAGACCTGGCTCAATGGCACGCACTGGTTGCGGAGGCGCAAGCCGCCTGCGAACTGAGTCTTGATGAAGCTCTCGAGTCTTATCTGGTTTTTCTGCTTATGCGCTTCGCCGGGCGCGCCGATCTGGCACGTCGGATCATGGCTGTGGAGTTCCTCGAGGCGCAGCGCGACAGCGTGACACAGGTGGACAGATTACGCGACGTTGGAGACCAATGCCTGCTTTTTTCCGGACTTTTCCCTCAGCTTGCGGAACGCCGCCTGGTCCGGGTGAGTTACTTCGTGGGACTCGGCCGGAGCGCCTACGACCAGCTTGCCGTGCTGCTTGACCGCAAGCGCGATGCGCTCTATGGGCGCCTTGCGGACGCGTTTGTGCCGGTCATGGATGTCCTGCAGGCCATGCGGGGTCTGGCGGGCGAACCGGTATTGCAGCCTCTGGCCGCCGCCGAGCTGTGGGCGGACACCGGCAGCCGCGGCGCCTACCGCGAAATCCTGGCCAACGGCGACAGTCTGCCGATGGCAAGCCAGCCCCGGCATCGGCACTAGCCCGATCCGCGCCGGTCTGCGCGACCGGTTCCCTTCCCGAACACCGAGCAACCAGCGGCGTCGCTTGGGCTACAATAGGCGTTCGAAATCTGACGTCATGCAGCAAACACCATGAGCGAAGCACGCAAAGCCGTGGCACTGATTTCCGGTGGTCTGGACTCCCTGCTGGCTGCCAGGGTCATACAGGACCAGGGCATACACGTCGAGGGCATCAACTTCTACACCGGGTTCTGTGTCGAAGGCCATACCCATGCCATCCGTGCTAAGGACCGCGCCAAACCGAAACGCAACAACGCCCTCTGGGTGGCTGAGCGGCTCGGCATCCGGCTGCACATCATTGACATCATTGACGAGTACAAGGATATCGTGGCCAACCCCCGGCACGGCTACGGCGCCCATCTGAATCCCTGCCTGGACTGCAAGATTTTCATGGTGCGCAAGGCCCACGAGTGGGCTGGCGAGCACGGCTTTGACTTCATTATTACCGGGGAAGTCATCGGGCAACGACCCAAGTCCCAGCGCAAGGCTACCATGCCGGTGATTTCCCGCGAGTCGGGCGCGGAAGATGTTCTGCTCAGACCGCTGTGTGCCAAGAACCTGCCGCCCAGCAGACCCGAGCGTGAGGGCTGGGTGGATCGCGATCGGTTGTACGACTTCACGGGGCGCAGCCGCAAGCCGCAAATGGCGCTGGCCGCCAGGTACGGTTTTCATGATTACGCGCAACCCGCCGGTGGCTGCTGTTTCCTCACCGATGAACAGTATTCGCACCGGCTGGCGGATCTTTGGAAAACACGCGGCAGCCGGCGTTACGAGCTGGACGATATCATGCTCCTGAAAGTGGGCCGGCACCTGCGACCGCGACCGCACTTCAAGATGATCATTGGCCGCGAAGAGGGGGAAAACCGCTTTCTGCACGGTTACCGCAAACAGTTCACGCACCTGTTCAGCAGCAGCCACAATGGCCCGCTGGTGCTGATCGACGGCGAGGTGAACCAGGATGACCTGGTGCTGGCGGCGCAGGTGGCGGCGCGTTTCGGCCAGGGGCGCGATGCGGCGCTGGTGGAAGTCGAGGTCCACGGCAAAGACGCGGCCAGCCAGACCCTGCGGGTGGTCCCGCTGAACAGTGCCGAGATTTCGCAGGACTGGTATCTGTGAGCCGCTTTCATCTGGATGCCCGGCGCCTGCTGTGCCCGATGCCGGTGATCCGTACCCAGGCGAAAGTGCAACAACTGGGCTCGGGTGATACCTTGGCGGTGGTCTGCACCGACCCGGGGGTGAAATACGACATCCCCGCCTGGTGTCGTGTGAATGGCCACGAAGTCCTGGAAATAGAGGAACGGGGCGAGGAAATAACCATCAGCATTCGGGTTGGCGGGGAATAGGCACGCGATGGAAACCACCGCGCCACAGGACGCACTGAAGCCGCGTTATCGCGAGGTTCGCAGGGTCACGCTGATCGGCTCGCTGGTGGATTTGCTGCTCGGCATAGCCAAGATCCTGTTCGGATGGCTGGCACACTCGCAGGCTCTGGTCGCCGACGGAATCCACTCGCTGTCTGATCTGGCCACCGATGTCATCGTGCTGTACGCGGCCAAACATTCACACCGCGAGGCCGACGAGGATCACCCCTACGGCCACGGGCGTATCGAGACACTGGCGACGGTGGGGCTCGGGATTACCCTGCTTATCATCGCATTCGGCATTGCTTACGATGCCGTGCGCCGCATGAATGCACCCGAGCTGCTCATGCACCCCGGCGTGACCGCGCTGGCGGTCGCCATCGTATCGGTTGTCGCCAAAGAGGCCATCTACCACTACACCATGCAGGCGGCGCGCAGGCTGCGCTCCAACATGTTGATGGCTAATGCATGGCATAGTCGCAGTGATGCGATCTCCTCGATTGTGGTGGTGATCGGAGTGGGCGGTGCCATGATGGGGTACCCCTATCTCGATGCGGTCGCGGCAATAGCGGTGGCCGTAATGATCACCAAGATCGCCTTCGACCTGGTGCGGACCAGTACCCGGGAACTGATCGATACGGCGCTGGATCCGGAGACCGTCGAGACGATTCGCGACGAAATCTTTTCGGTGGACGGGGTGCGGGCCCTGCACATGCTGCGTTCCCGCAGCAGCGGCGGCCAGGCCTTCGTGGATGTCCACATCCAGGTCGACCCGCGTGTCAGCGTATCCGAAGGGCATCAGATCGGGGACTCGGTGCGTCGACGCCTGCTGGAGCGCATCGAGGAAGTGAGCGACGTGACCGTACACATAGACCCCGAGGACGATGAGCTGGAGTCGACCTGCGACCACCTGCCATTGCGCAGCGATCTGGTGCAACGCCTGAACCGGCAGTGGGCGCATCTGGAGGGAGTGGATGCCAGCCGGGTGACCTTGCATTATCTGCGCGGCGAGTTGCAGGTCGATCTGCTGTTGCCGCACTCGGTCGTGGAGCGCTATTCCGACCCCAAGGTGCTGATTGACCAGATCCAGAAAGCGGCAACCCAGCTGCCGGAAGTGGCGGCGGTCCGAGTGAGCTTTCACCACTGAACGCACCAGATCGGCGCATCATGACGGTGCGCACGCTCTGTCGTGGTGCGGCCGTTCTTTTTGCCTGCGGATGTAAATTGTCTAACCAGCCGTATTGATTGCTTTTTTCTCCGTGGCATAATTCCTGCTCTTTTCAGGAACACTTTTCCACCCCGGTGGTTGTTCGCGAATCGACCTGTTCGAACCATCCGCGCCTCGACCGGGAAATATCACCCACTAACCAATTCCTAAGTCGGAGGAAGGTACATGTCCGTAGCCAAGGTCAACAAATTGATGAAGGATAACGGGGTCAAGTTCGTTGACCTGCGTTTCACTGATACCCGCGGCAAAGAGCAGCACGTCACGCTGCCGGTCAGTGAAATCAATGCGGGGTTCTTCAAGGAAGGCAAGATGTTCGACGGCTCCAGTATTGCCGGGTGGAAGGGCATCAACGAATCCGATATGGTGCTGATGCCGGACACCGAAACCGCGGTTATAGACCCGTTCTCGGACGAGCCTTCCATGAACCTGCGTTGCGATATCCTGGAGCCGACCACCATGAAGGGCTACGAACGGGACCCGCGCTCCCTGGCGCGTCGTGCCGAAGCCTACCTGAAATCCACCGGGATTGCCGATACCGCCTATTTCGGTCCCGAGAACGAATTTTTCGTACTGGATGACGTGCGCTGGGGTGCCGATATGAGCGGCGCTTTCTACAAGGTCGATTCCGAGGAAGCCTCCTGGAACGCCGAGCGCGTCTATCAAGACGGCAATATCGGGCACCGCCCGACCGTCAAGGGCGGCTATTTCCCGGTACCGCCGGTCGATTCTCTGCACGATATGCGTTCCGCGATGTGCCTGGCGCTGGAAGAAATGGGCCTCAATGTGGAAGTGCACCACCACGAAGTGGCTACCGCCGGTCAGTGTGAAATCGGCGTCGGTTTCGACACCCTTGTCAAGAAGTCCGACGAGGTGCAAATCCTCAAATACGTGGTGTGGAACGTCGCCCACAGCTACGGCAAGACCTCGACCTTCATGCCCAAGCCGCTGGTCGGTGACAACGGTAGCGGTATGCATGTCCACCAGTCGCTGGGCAAAGCAGGCAAGAACCTGTTTGCCGGCAAGAAATACGGCGGTCTTTCCGATATTGCGCTGTACTACATCGGCGGTATCATCAAGCACGCCCGCGCCCTGAATGCCTTCACCAACGCTTCCACCAATTCCTACAAGCGTCTGGTGCCCGGTTTCGAAGCGCCGGTGATGCTCGCTTACTCGGCCCGTAACCGTTCCGCGTCTATCCGAATTCCGTACGTCGCCAATCCGAAAGGGCGTCGCATCGAGGTGCGTTTCCCGGATTCCACCGCCAACCCCTACCTGGCGTTCTCGGCGATGCTGATGGCCGGTATCGACGGTATCCAGAACAAGATCCATCCGGGTGATGCCATGGACAAGGATCTGTACGATCTGCCGCCGGAAGAAGAGGCCAAGATCCCGCAGGTCTGTTTTGCTTTTGATCAGGCCCTGAGCGCGCTGGACAAGGACCGCAAGTTCCTGACCGCCGGCGGCGTGTTCAGCAATGACACCATCGATGCTTACATCCGGCTCAAGATGGACGAAGTGACGCGCCTGCGCATGACCACCCATCCGGTCGAGTTCGACATGTACTACAGCCTGTAGGTCCGGATCGGACCCGGTCCGCAAGACGCCCCTTCGGGGGCGTTTTTTGTGGTTGCAGCACGGCCATCCACGGATTATGGTGATGAAAACAATTGTCACCCCGGCGCTGCCGCCAGCGTTAAAGCAGATTAGCAGGCGGGTCGTTAAAAGCGGGTGTACGCTCAAAAATGAGAGGTCGGTGTCATGAATGTCCCTAAACCAGTGTTGATCGCCGTGTTCTGGGGCTGCGTTGCCGGCCCGGCGTCCGCTGCGATCTATCAGACCACCGATGAACAGGGTAATGTCGTGTTTTCCGACGAACCCAGCAGCGGCGCGAAGCCCGTTGATTTGCCGCCGTTGCCGACGTATTCGGCGCCAAAGTACCGAGCCCCCGAACCGGCCAGCGACGCGTCGAGTGAACCCGGGGCAAAGGGCTATTCCAGCCTGCGCATCCAGCAGCCGCAACCCGATGCCACTATCCGCGATAATACCGGTGCCGTGCCCGTCGCGGTCGCCATCGAGCCCAAGCTCAATCAGGCTGCCGGCCATCGCCTGCAGTTTCTTCTGGATGGCCAGCCAGTGGGCGATCCCGGCACCCAGACCAGCACAACCCTGTCCGATGTCGACCGCGGTGCGCATCAGGTCCAGGCCGCGGTGTTCGATGCCTCCGGCAACGAACTGAAGCGCAGTGACAGCGTACGGTTCTATCTCCATCGCCAGTCGGTGAATTTCCCCACCCGAACGGGCACACCGACCCCGTTCCGCGGCCAATAGGCAGACCATCCCCTCTGCCCCCTCCCGGTGCAAGCGCGCCTCGTTTTTATTTTTTATCTTTCTGCACTATAATGGTGCAGCCATTCGTGGCAATTGTGCAGGCGCACCGAACTTGTGCCACAGGCAGCGTCTGAACATTTCACTCCATACTCGTCAGCCTTAGCCATGATC
>ENA-OVOC01000022-OVOC01000022.1-sediment-metagenome-genome-assembly--contig:-NODE-22-length-12480-cov-2.389341_pt1 | contig 12480 bp, 11 predicted proteins | sample MGYA00250096_ERZ650216 | MGnify/ENA primary metagenome ERZ650216 (study PRJEB26732, sample SAMN07258893) | sediment metagenome | biome: subtidal zone; feature: saltmarsh; material: sediment | place: USA...
AACGGATACCTTTTACCTAGTGCGAAGATATTTACGTCAGACGATATACTTTCCGAGGATGCCCGCTGCGCACACAGCTTCTCTGGGCCCGGCTCCGTTCTGGTTGATACCGTCGACATGCAACAGTCTGAACTCGACAAGCTACCGGATCTCGCATTAGCTTCTCGCGATTGCCCAGACACCAGCTTCATCCTGCTAAACGTGCCATCCAGTACGCTCGACCCAGCATATTACCGGGCGTATCGATCGGTTTGTGCTACCGCGACTCCCGAGGTAGTACGAAATGCTATCGAAATCGCATCGTGGACTCGGTATTCCGAGCGAACCGAGACTATATATTCCGACCATCCGGAAGCGCACTTCGCCACACTGGAAGGACGTTCGGTGCTGGTCGCAGATGATAACGAACTCAACCGCCGAGTTATTGCCAACTTGCTAAAGCATGCAAACATTCGAGTTCTTGAGGCTTGCGACGGGTCTGATGCATTGCGCAAAATCACCCAACACCGCGTCGATATAGCCTTGCTCGACGTTCAAATGCCGGAACTGACCGGGATACAGGTAATGCGTTCCTATTACGCGCAGACTACCGCTGATGCAATTCCGCTGGTTGCGCTGACCGCAGACACCACCGATCAGTGCCGTTCACAATGCCTTGACGCAGGTGCAACTTCGATTCTGTACAAGCCGGTCTCCATGCATTCTCTTTACAGCGAATTACGTCGTGTAATTAGCGATACAAACTCGTTGCCCGACGAAGCGCCTGGGCTGGACCGACGAGCTCGGGACATGCCTGCAACCTTGGATTACAAATTACTGATGGAACTTGCACAGAGCGCTCAACATCCCAACTACATGCCGCGGCTGGTCGCATGTTTCAAAACGGATGGCGGACAGCTGCTGGGGCAACTCCGTTATGCACTTCGGGATGACAACATGACCGAAAGCCGCGCGCTGTTGCATCGTCTCAAAGGCATGAGCGGGGCCATCGGAGCATACGCAATCGAGACACTTTGCCACGAGAACCTGACGAGTCCCGATACGGAGTTGCGCGTATCCGCGAACGTGCTGCTGAAACAGTTATTTCACTTGCACGGTGAAACAACGGAGCTACTGGAACGTTATCTGGCGGACATGCCGTCAACGGCACCGCGCAACGACACATCACGCACGCCGCTGCGTAACGATGTATTCATTCCTGCTTCGGATCGGCGGCAGTGTTCAGGTAGTCTCTGAGGGTCTGATATGCCGGGGCACCGCCACCGGATGCTAGCCGCATCTCATACAGGTTTGTTAGCTCCTGACTGACGTGCCTGAGCGTCCTGTTGCGAGGACGGCAAAACGACCGGAGTGCGTCCAGCGCCTGCATTGGTGAACACTCGAGCGCCCCCATCACCAGTCCGACTGCTACGCCCACTATTCCGGACACTTCCGCGGCCCGCTCCAGGCTGGTGATTTCCTCGGCGCGCGCCAGAGCAGTGTAGATCGCGAGCTCCACCTGTTTCGGAGTAACCGGTTTGATCAGATAGCCCAGTGCGCCCTCCCTCGCCGCCTGCTGCTCGATGCGAGTTTCGGCGTATGCGGACAACATCACGAACGGGATCTTGCGCCTGCGCAATGCCATGGCGACCTCCAGGCCGGACTTTCCCGGCATCTGGTAGTCCAGGACCACGAAGTCGAATCCGCTCGCCTCGCACATTCCGATCGCATCCGACCCCGAATTGGCTACCGATACCGAAAATTTCTCCGCATCGAGGCCACCTTGAAGCAGCAACCCTATCATCGGGTCATCGTCCACAATCAGGACGTCCAGCTGATGTCCGGGCCTGCCTCTCTTCGTAGCTCTAGACGACATAGCTTTTGTTGAGCAAGGAACTGTCTCCTGTGACTGACAAAGCGGAGCAAAATAAAAGATGCCATCCATGGCGCCCTGCTCCCTTTAATTAACACGGGTCGTTTGTTTATCCGGACTCGTTTTCCCTTGCGCTTCCCGCAGCCGGCCAGGCACACCGACAACAACGGCTTTGCACTCACACGGGCGCGAGTCGTCTGGGAAGGATGGGAAACAAAGTGAGTTCGAGAGCCGCCCCGGAACGCGCACAAAAGGCATCGCGCAGGATCAGTCTCGGTAGTGCGGGCAAATTCAGGACCCGGGTCGCGTGGTTGCGACGGGCATAATCAGACCATAAATTCCGATCGGGATCAAGCCCCGTTCGACACCTCTGCCAAGCAGCGTTGAGACCAGTAGTCGTGCAGGACTGATCAGTATCCCGGACACAGCCCCGCCTGACACGAGAGCTGCCGTGCAGCCGTCGGACGTATTCCTGCGACTAAGAGTTTCCCCGTCCTGGCCGATACCCCCTGAGCAGTCTGGCGCCCGGCCTGAAGCGGTTCATCCCGGGATGGAGTCGCCCTTATCCGGTGCCGGATTTTATATGCACAACGTGCCATATCTGGCGTTCAGGATCGTTTGGTATCAAAGTCATGGCCACAGTACTCGTCATCGATGATCAGGCAATTAGCCGCCAGATACTCGGGCAAATCGTAAAATCCATTGACGCGACGCTGCGGATCGAGTCGTTCGAAGACGCGCAGTCCGCGCTCGGGTGGCTGGAACGGTCTTCGGCCGATCTGATACTGACCGACTACAAGATGCCCGGGATGAACGGCATCGAGTTCCTGCGCCGCGCCCGCAGCCTGCCGATGGCGCAATACGTGCCGATAATCATGATCACCTCGCATGAGCAGGGCGAGATCCGCTATCAGGCTCTGGATCTCGGCGCCACCGACTTTCTCAGCAAACCCATTGATCACGCCGAGTGCCGGGCGCGCTTCCGTAACCTGCTGCAGTTACAGCAGCAGCGTCTGATTATAGAGGACCGTGCCAACTGGCTGGAGCAGAAAGTCCGCGAGGCAACACGGGCAATCCGGGTACGCGAGCACGAGACTTTGTTGCGCCTCGCCAAGGCAGGCGAGTACCGCGACGAGGAAACCGGCAATCATGTAGTACGCATGGCAAAATACTCCCGCCTGATTGCCGCGGAACTCGGCCTTGACAAGAGCGAGTGCGAAACCATTGAACTTGCGGCACCGATGCATGACATCGGCAAGATCGGTATTCCCGACCAGATTCTGCTGAAACCGGGCAAGCTGGCACCTGAGGAGTTCACCGTGATGAAACAGCACACTTGCATCGGCTATGAAATCCTTAAAGACAGCCCGTCAAGATACTTGCAGATGGGCGCGGTTATCGCGCTAGGGCACCACGAAAAATATGACGGCAACGGTTATCCCGGCGGGCTCAGCGGTGAAAACATTCCGCTCCCGGCGCGCATCGTGGCGGTGGCGGATGTCTACGATGCGCTTTCGTCGCGACGCTGCTACAAGCCTGCCTGGGCGCACAGAGACGTCATGCAACTGCTACACAACGAGTCTGGCCGTCATTTCGACCCCCGCTGTATAGACGCATTCATGCGACGGCTCGACGAAGTCCGCAAGATCCAGGATATGCTGCGCGATGACAGGAATTCTAACGCCGAACCCGCGGCTTCCAAGGTGCGTGCGCCAGAGGAGACCCTCGTATAACAACTGAACACTGTATAGCGCTTTGTCTCTCACAGATTGGCAACCAGGCAGCTCACACTGATCAGACTGGTCTGCCCGGCCCTGACCGGTAGAATCGCGGCACCCGCGCACTGACACCGCACAGCAGTTCGTAACTGATGCTCCCCGCCTGTTCGGCGATACGTTCAACCGGCAAACCCTGACCCCACAGGATCACGGGGTCACCGCTCTTCGCCTGCGGCTGAGCGCGCAGGTCGACACACAGCATGTCCATCGATACACGCCCGACCAGCGGAGCCGTGGTACCGTTAACCAGCACCGGCGTTCCGCTCGGCGCGTGACGCGGATAGCCGTCTCCATAACCGATGGCGACCACACCCACAGGCATGGGCTCGGGACAGGTCCAGGTCTGGCCGTAACCGATGGCGTCCCCCTTTTGCAGCTCATGCACAGCGATCAGGCGCGACTCGAGTGTCATCACCGGTCGCAGATCGAATCCAGACTGGTACCCAGACACCATCGGCGAGGCACCGTACAACATGATTCCGGGACGTACCCAGTCGAAATGGGTATCGGGGCGCGTTAACAGGGCGGCAGAGTTCGCCAGCGAGCGCTCGGCGCGGGCACCCTGCAGACTGTCGGCGAACTGCAGTGTTTCGACAAAACTGTGCAACTGGCGGGTGGTGGCGGGGTTGTCGTATTCGTCCGCGCAGGCCAGGTGGGACATCCAGCGCAAACCAGCGCTTTTCACATAGGACAAGCGCTGCAACCGCTGCCACACCGGTAACGCTTCGCGGGGCGAGAACCCGAGCCGGTTCATGCCGGTATTCAGCTTCAGCCACAGGCGCAGCGAAGCATCGGAGCGAAACGTCTCCAGCCAGTGCACCTGTTCCGGGGTGTGGATCACCAGCTGCAGCTGATGGGTAACCGCAAGTTCCAGCTCCGCCGGCTCGAAAACGCCCTCCAACAGCACGATGTCCTGCCGGATACCGGCTTCCCGCAACTGCATCGCCTCCTCGACACTGGCTACGGCATAGGCATCGGCACCGGCCAGTGCCCGGCTGACCGGCACCGCACCGTGACCATAGGCGTTGGCCTTGATCACCGCCATGATGCGGCTGTTGGGGGCGGCGTTGCGCGCCACGGAGAAGTTATGTGCGAGGGCCTGCAGATCGATACGCGCGCGCAGGGGCCGCGTCATGCATAGCCCTCGTCGGAGTACGAGTCCACAGCGGTGAAATTCTCGAAACGGGTATGCTGGCCCAGGAACGTCAGGCGACGCATGCCGATAGGCCCGTTACGCTGTTTGCCGATTATGATCTCGGCTGTGCCCTTGTCCGGACTGTCCTCGTCATATACCTCATCACGATAGATGAACATGATGACGTCGGCATCCTGCTCGATGGCGCCCGACTCCCTGAGATCCGACATCACCGGACGCTTGTTGGGGCGCTGTTCCAGACTGCGGTTCAGCTGCGAAAGCGCTATCACGGGCACATTCAGTTCCTTGGCCAGGGCTTTCAGGGAACGCGAAATCTCGGAAATCTCGCCGGTGCGGTTTTCCTTGTGCCCGGGCACCTGCATCAGCTGCAGGTAGTCGATCACAATCAGGCCCAGATCGTGTTCGCGTTTCAGGCGCCGGGCGCGCGCGCGCAGCTCGGTCGGTGAAAGAGGCGGTGTATCGTCGATGAACAGCGGCGCCTTGGACAGTATGCTGACGGCCGACGTCAGTCGCGGCCAGTCATCGTCGTCCAGTTTTCCGGTGCGCACCTTGGTCTGGTCGATACGCCCCAGCGAGGACATCAGGCGCATCGCCAACTGCTCCCCGGGCATTTCCATGCTGAACACCGCTACTGGGACCTGGTCCTTGATGGCGGCGTGCTCGGCGATGTTCATGGCAAAAGTGGTCTTACCCATCGACGGCCGGCCGGCGATAATCACCAGGTCCGAGCGCTGCAGCCCGGCGGTCATGTCGTCGACGTCGGTAAAGCCCGTGGATACCCCGGTGAGCGGATTATCCTGGTGAAACAGCATGTCGATACGATCGACCGCTTTGGTCAACAGATCCTTGATATTGTGAAAGCCGGAGCCGCGCGTGTTGCCCTGGTCGGCAATCCGGAACACCCGCTGCTCGGCGTGATCGAGCAGCGCTGCGGTATCCCGACCCTCCGGAAAATAGGCACTGTTGGCGATCTCGGTGCCGACCTCGGCCAGCTGCCGCAGCACCGAATTCTCACGCACAATGTTGGCGTAAGCGCGGATGTTGGCCGCACTGGGGGTGTCCTTGGCCAACGCCCCCAGATACGCAAGGCCGCCGATATCCTTGAGCTGACCCTGCCCATCGAGCAGTTCCGACAGAGTGATGACGTCACAGGGGTCACCGCGTTCTATCAGCTGCCCTATGGCCTTGAAAATCTCCCGGTGGTCGCGACGATAGAAATCGGCATCTGAAACCAGATCGGCAACTTCGTCCCAGGCCCGGTTATCCAGCAGCAGCCCACCCAGCAGCGACTGCTCGGCCTGCAGGGAGTGGGGCGGGACCTTCTGACGATCGCTGTTGAATTCGACCGTGGTCGCCGACTGAACTGGCTCGGGCATCCGTTCTCCGAATTGACGCTAGTGTGAACGCGGGTTTGCGGGATATGCCACCCGCATACTAAAGCGCGTGGCGGCGCTTCTCAAGCGCGTCGCAGATCCGGGTGGGAAATACAAACAAAACAACGTCCTGTCGCTGGCAAGCAACGGGACGTCGGAAAAAAAGCGCCGGGTTACTCGGCTTCGATGATGACCGTAACCTCGGCGTTCACATCGGTGTGCAAATGCAGCGGAACCGTGTATTCCCCGATCTGGCGAAACGCGCCTTCCGGCAAACGCACCTCGCTGCGCTCGAGCTCAACACCGGTCGCAGTGATAGCTGCGGCGATATCGGTGGTACCCACCGAACCGAACAGCTTGCCCTCGTCACCGGCCTTGGCCCTGATCGTAATGCTCAGGCCCGCCAGCTGGTCGCGACGCGCTTCGGCCTTGGCCAGCGTATCGGCGGCAGCTTTTTCCAGCTCGGCACGGCGCGCTTCGAACGCCTTGATATGCGCCTCGGTGGCCGGCGTCGCCTTGCCACTCGGAATCAGGAAATTACGCCCATAACCGGGCCTGACCTTGACCCGGTCGCCCAGGTTACCCAGGTTTTCGACTTTCTCCAGCAGAATGACTTCCATCTTTCGACCCTACCCTTTGCACACGGCATCAATTCAGTTCGTCTCGGCTCTCGAGGTCCTCCGGCGCAGCTCCAGCCAGGGATCCAGCACGCCGACCAGTATTACCATCAACAGAACCTGCGGCAACAGGCTCATCAATATGTACAACGCAATCAGCCAGCCCCTGGACGCTTTCAGGTTTGCCAGGGAGGCGTGCACCACCGCCAGGCCCACCAACAGAAACGGGACCATAGCGATCAACGACCACTGCAACGCCAGACTGCTCAGCACCCCAAATTTCAGTGCCGCCAATCCGACCATCGCGATACCGACCAGAGACAAGACCTGGTTCAAGCGCAGCGCGTAAAAATCCTTCCGCAGACCACCCGGATTGACCAGCAGCGCCTGCCACCAGCGCCCCAACAGTACGCAACTCAGCGCGGCAAAACTCAGTCCCGCAGCCATGGTTCCGGTCATCAACGGCGCAACCGTCTCGATGAACTGCGCCACGGCCGCAGTGTCGATGCCAAGCTCCGGCTGCGCCGCCAGTGCATCGCCAAGCGACTCGAGACGCGCCACCCACCAGGGCCCAGGGTCACCGAACAGAACAAAAATCAGCGTCACCAGCATCAGCGCCAGCCCGGTGAGCACCAGCATAGCCATGGCGAGCGACCCGGTTCGCCGCAACACCACCGCTGCCAACCACACCGGGATCCACAGCATCAGCGAGGTAACCACGACCGCGAGCCCCTGATGCAGGACCAGCTGCGTCAACACCCCGGTTACCGCTGCTGCGCCCAGCAGCACCGTAGCGCCGGGTGTCGCGCCGGCGTGCAGACCGTAGAGCGCCAGCGCCGCGGCTCCCCCATAGGCGAGTATCGAGGTCAGCGGCGGTGCCAGGAAACTGAGCGCCGTGCACAGGGCGATCACCAGCACCGCCTGTCCAGGCCCCGCAACGATCAGTCCTGCCAGGGCGCGCATCACGCGCATCGTCCGGCCACCAGCAGCCGGCCGCAGTGCTGTAATGCGCTGCCATGCCTCATTTCGGCCTTCCCATGCGCCGGTTTCGTGCGATTCATGAGCGCAGCCCGATCGGCCAGATGCGCCAGGCAGTTACAGGCGCCAGGTCTGTTTCGGCCGCGCAAAGCCGCAGCGATCAGCCCCGGTGCGAATCGCAGTAGGGCAGTAACGCCAGAAAACGTGCCCGCTTGATGGCGGTGGCGAGCTGGCGCTGATACTTGGCATTGGTACCCGTAATACGGCTGGGCACGATCTTGCCGGTTTCAGTGATGTAGTTCTTCAGTGTCTGAAGATCCTTGTAATCAATTTCCTTTACGCCTTCTGCCGTAAAGCGGCAGAACTTGCGGCGACGAAAAAAGCGAGACATGTCTTTACCTCTCAGATAGACCGCCATTCTCGGCGGTCTCAATTTCCAGTGCGTGTAATTCGATGCGCATATCAGGTGCGCGGTAGCCGGCGCGACTCAGAAACCCCCTGACCCTGCACCAGCTCCCTGCCGGATGTCCGGCAATGGTCTTCGCAAGTCCGGCGCCGCTGGCGACCACCATGATGCGACATTCCACGTCGCGCACCTGCCCCGACTCTTTGCGTCGGGATCGATGCGCAAGCACAAAACGGGCAATCGGAATACCGGCGGGGGTGGTCCTCACTTCTGCCGCCCGACGTAACTGACCGGTCAGGATCAGCTCATTTTCCGGCTGCTCCACGGCGCCCGCTACCGGCATAAGGGCTACGCCCGGGCGTCGGCCTCGCCCTCCTCATCCGCATCACCACCCTGCGCACCCCGCGACGGAGCGTCGCCGGTATCGGACTCATCGCGCGAGCGCGAGCCACGCTCGTCGCGGTCGTCACTGCGCTTGACCAGCGCAGACGGCTCGGTGACGGCTTCGTTGCGGGAAATTATCAGGTTGCGCAGCACCGCATCGTTGAAACGGAATGCGCTTTCCAACTCGTTCAGCGCCTCGGTGCCGCATTCGATGTTCATCAGCACGTAATGGGCTTTGGCCAGTTTCTGGATCGGATAGGCGAGCTGGCGACGACCCCAGTCCTCGAGCCGGTGGATGGTACCGCCCGATGACTCGATGGTGCTGCGATACCGTTCCAGCATTGCAGGCACTTGCTCGCTCTGGTCAGGGTGGACCAGAAACACGACTTCATAATGACGCATTTACAACTCCTTACGGATTGGCAGCCCGCCGCCGGCGCGGCGAGCAAGGAGACGCGCAGAGGCGCGCTTAAACCGGCGGGAGTTTACGCAACATTCATCCCTGCCGCAACAGGTGCGGCGACCTGCAAAGCGGCGCCTGCGGCGCAAAATAAGTTACAGGCAACTGAATTTGTTAGACTTTCATGGGTACAGCCGGACCCCGGCACAAGCCGGGCGGCGGTAGCAGCGCGGCTCGCAACCGGATCTGCGCCCGCTGCCAGACGCCCTGGTACCCGCAAGTCGATCGCGCATCAACCCGATCAGTGGATGAATGGGAAGATGTTGGTAACGCCTACGAGGTCCAGAATCACCAGCACCACCAGCACGGCCAGCACAACCTCCAGCACGCCACCACCGGTCGGCAAAACGTCCATGTTCGCCTGGATTGCACCGATCTGCTCATCATCCAGGGCTGCAATGCGCAGTTTCGCCTGTTCCGGATCAACGCCCATATCAACCAGGTGTTGCCGCACGTCTTCCCGGTCCAGCGCCGATACCAGTGGCGCCGTGTCGATCGCCGCCTCCTGCTGGAGCACCTGCTCGGTGCTCACCACGCCTGCCCAGGTCTGAGCCGTGTAGCTCGAGACCAATGACACCGAAACCAGGATCGCCATCACGCGCTTCATCAACGACAGCATCAACATTCCGCACTCTCCCTCAACAAGACCGTTTCAAGACTGACAACAAACATTTGCAGTGCCGCTGCAATCGCACCGCGGGGCAGCCATCCTTCACACGGCGGGTCCGCCTGCCGAGTTGCCGGACCGACTGTGAACGCTGCCGGCAGACGCCGCTCTCTGGCGTCTCGCCTCGAACAGGCAGATCCCCGCTGCGACCGAGACGTTCAGGCTGCTGACCGAGCCGGCCAGCGGAATCGCCATAAGGGCATCGCAGTGCTCGCGGGTCAGACGCCGCAAGCCCTTGCCCTCACCGCCCAGCACCAGCGCCACCGGGCCGCTCAGATCGACGTCATAGAGCGCCTGCTGGGCCTCGCCGGCGGCACCATACAGCCACACCCCGGCATCACGGATGGCGCGCAGAGTACGCGCAAGATTGGTCACCCGGACCACCGGCACCGTCTCTGCGGCACCGCACGCCACTTTGCGCGCGGTGGCGTTGAGCGGCGCTGAGCGATCCTTGGGAAGAATCACGGCGTCGACCCCGGCGGCATCGGCACTGCGCAAACAGGCCCCCAGGTTGTGCGGATCCTGCACGCCATCGAGTATCAGCAACAGCGGCGGCTTGCCCAGGCCGTCCAGAAACTGCGGCAGCTCGTTCTCCGACAGGGCAGCCGCGACCGTCATCTCCGCCACCACGCCCTGGTGACTGACGCCCGGCACGCGCTCATCCAGCTCGGTGCGGGCAACCCGGCGCACCGGCACATTGGCTTTCTCCGCCAGCTCGAGTATCGCCTGCATACGCGCGTCGGCGCGCGATTCCAGCGCCAGCAACACGGATACGCGCGCGGGACTGCGCTCCAGCAGGCTGCGCACTGCATGAAGGCCGAACACCCGTTGCGCCATTCTCACCACCGCCTCCGGACCCTGGATCGATCAGCCCGCAGCAACGTGCCGGCCGGCGAGCGCAGCTGCATCAGCGCTCCGACTCATCGCTTGCTCCTGCGCTTGCCGCGCTTCCTGCCGCGTCCGCCCCGCTTTTCGGACTTGTCAGGCTTTTCCGCAACCTGCGTATCCGCAAGTTCGAAATCCAGTTTGCGCTCGTCCAGGTCGACGCGCACCACCCGCACCCTCACCTGGTCACCCAGCCGGTACATGCGTCCGGTGCGCTCCCCGCGCAGCCGGTGGCCGGCCGGATCGAAATGATAATAGTCGTTCTGCAGCGCGGTGATATGCACCAGACCTTCGACGTAGATTTCTTTGAGTTCGACGAAAATGCCGAACGACGTCACGCTGCTGACGATGCCCTCGTATTCCTCGCCGACCTTGTCCAGCATGTACTCGCACTTCAGCCAGTCCACCGCATCACGGGTCGCATCGTCGGCGCGCCGCTCGGTCATGGAGCAGTGCTCGCCCAGCGACTGCATATCGGCGACGCTGTAGGCAAAGCTGTCCGCGGAACGCGCAGGCCGCCCGCCCTTGGCTTTCTTGTTGCCGGCCTGCAGATGGTGACGGATGGCGCGGTGCACCAGCAGGTCCGGATACCGGCGGATCGGCGAAGTGAAATGCAGATATTCGTCATGCGCCAGGCCGAAATGCCCGATATTTTCCGGGCTGTAGCGTGCCTGGGACAGGGAGCGCAGCATCACCGTCTGGATCAGGTGCGCATCCGGGCGATCCTGTATTTTGCTCAGCAGCTTGGCGTAGTCGGCCGCCTGCGGCTTGTCGCCGCCGCCCAGCGACAGACCCAGCTCGCCCAGAAACTCGCGCAGATCACTCAGCTTGTCGCTCTTGGGACCCTCGTGCACACGGTACAGGGTGGGCAGCTTGTGACGACTCAGAAAGCGCGCCGAGCAGACGTTGGCTGCGATCATGCACTCCTCGATGATCTTGTGCGCATCGTTACGCTCGACCGGCACGATACGCTCGATCTTGCGCTCGGCACCGAACACGATGCGCGTCTCCGTGGTTTCGAAATCAATCGCGCCACGCCGGCTGCGCAGCTTGCGCAGCACCTTGTACAGACTGTAGAGCTGCTCCAGATTGTCCAGCACCGGCTGGTAACGGGCGCGCAACTCGCGGTCGCCGTCGATAAGCATGGCCGCCACCTCATCGTAGGTGAGCCGCGCGTGCGAGCGCATCACCGCTTCCATGAAGCGTGAGCGGGTCACCTTGCCGTGCTGATCGATGTACATTTCGCACACCATGCACAGCCGGTCCACCTGCGGGTTCAGCGAGCACAGGCCGTTCGACAGTACCTCGGGCAGCATCGGCACGACGCGGTCCGGGAAATACACCGAGGTGCCGCGCAGCACCGCTTCGGCATCGATCGCACTGTCCTTCGCCACATAATGCGAGACATCGGCGATCGCGACATACAGACGAAAGCCCTGCGCATGCGGTTCACAGTAAACCGCATCATCGAAATCGCGCGCATCCGCGCCATCGATGGTGACAAAGGGTTTGTCGCGCAAATCCAGCCGCCCCTTTTTATCCTGCTCTGCGACCTCGGCCGGGATCGACCTGACCTGCTCGAGTACCGTGTCGTTCCATTTGTGCGGGATATCATGGGTATTGATCGCGATCGTGACCTCCATGCCGGGATCGTTTTCCTTGCCCAGCACCGACTCGATCATGCCGATCGGCGGATTGTGCTGATCCGGGTACTCGAGGATTCGCGTCAGCACGATATCGCCCTGGCGCGCGTTATGATCGTAATCCGTACTGAGCAGGATATCCTGGTTGATGCGCTTGTCGTCGGGGATTACGAAGTGGATGCCCTTTTCGCGGTAATAACGTCCCACCACCGACTGATGCGCGCGCTCCAGCACCGCCACCACATGCCCCTCGTTGCGCTCGCGGCGGCTGTCGAAGCCGG
>ENA-OVOC01000023-OVOC01000023.1-sediment-metagenome-genome-assembly--contig:-NODE-23-length-12434-cov-2.283240_pt1 | contig 12434 bp, 8 predicted proteins | sample MGYA00250096_ERZ650216 | MGnify/ENA primary metagenome ERZ650216 (study PRJEB26732, sample SAMN07258893) | sediment metagenome | biome: subtidal zone; feature: saltmarsh; material: sediment | place: USA...
GCTCTCCTGGGTCTTTTGGTTTTATCGCCGTTATTTTTTATTATTGCTACTTTACTTAAAATGGTATCACCAGGTCCCATTCTATTTAAGCAGAGACGAATCGGCTTTTTAGGCAGATCGTTTACTATGTATAAGTTTCGCACCATGGAGGTGAATGCAGATAGAGGCATTCATGAAAATCATGTGATGCAATTGATTCAAAATGGAGAGCCTTTAAAAAAGATGGACGCTCAAGATTCCAGGATATTTCCGCTAGGAAAATTCCTGCGCATAACCGGCATGGACGAACTTCCCCAACTTATTAATGTTCTTTTGGGACAAATGAGCTTGGTTGGACCTCGTCCGGAACTAGCGAGTTCGCTTCAATATTGCGAACCATGGCATATCCGGCGCTTTGAAACCAAGCCGGGTCTTTCCGGTCTTTGGCAAGTCAGCGGCAAGACGAAAACCACCTTCAATGAGATGATGCGTTTGGATATCAGTTATATCAAGAAAAGATCGTTGTGGTTTGATATATTTATTATGTTGAAGACCATTCCTACGATTTTTTCAGAAGCGAGAGGTGGTTATAGATGACTGCAGGGCCGAAAAATAAAAATATTGTGGTTACGGGTGGAGCCGGATTCTTGGGATCTCATGTTACACAATTACTAATTGATAGCAACTATGATGTTACCATTCTCGATGATTTTTCCAATGGCAAATCGCTCCATCTAGAACCTTTGTCCAATTCTCCTAACTTAAAAGTAATTCATGGTGATGTAACGAATACAAATGATGTTAAAAAGGCTTTTGAAGGCTGCCATATAGTGATCCATCTCGCGGTGCTTTGTTTGCGCCAATCCATAAAGGAACCAACGCGCGTCAATGAAGTTATAGTTCAAGGGACTTTGAATTGCCTGGAAGTTGCCCGACAAAACCGGATGGAGCTATTCCTGAACTGTTCGTCTTCTGAAGTATACGGGACGGCTAATTATGTCCCAATGAATGAGCAGCATCCGTTGCATCCGGAAACGCCTTATGCCTCTGCGAAAGTAGCTCAGGATATGTACGTATACAGTTATGGCCGCACCTATGGGTTGCCGTGGACGACCATTCGACCGTTTAACATGTATGGGCCCCATTCCCACTGGCAAGGGCACCGCGGCGAACTCATTCCGAAAATGATCGTCCGTGCCATGAACAAAAAACCATTGGTTGTTTTCGGAAACGGATCCCAGACAAGAGACTTCACATTTGTCCGTGATGCAGCAAAAGCTATTGTTGCCGTTGTTGAGCAACCGTCCAGCCGCAATGAGATTATTAATTTTTGTAGCGGCTCAGAAACGTCGATTCAAAAAATAGCAGAGCTCATCTGTAATTTTTTTGATTTAGATCCCGAAGTATTTATTCAAACTCAATCCCCACGCCCAGGAGATGTCGAGCGCCATTTTGGTGATAATTCAAGATTCGAAAAGTTAGTGGGGTTTCTTCCAAGAATTGGCCTCAATGAGGGCATCCGTCGAACGATAGAGTGGTTTCAAGATTTGCCTTTCACGCCCGAAGAGTTGATCGGGCAGGAAAAAGTCAGAAACTGGGAATAATATATGCTCAGCGGTAAAAGCTTTATGATAACCGGAGCAACCGGAAGATTGGGTTGCGAAACTGCAGCTCGCCTTGAACAATTGGGAGCGAATGTCATACCCGTTGCCCTAAAAGGTTATCCACCAAAACCAAAAAGAGTGAGATGGACAGCCAGGAGCAAACCCGTCAACATTATGGATGGGAAAGGGCTAAAAGATATTAAGCCTCCCGACTACGTGATTAATCTTCATTGGTTGGTAGACCGGGAACTCTCTTTTACGGATCAGCTGCAGTACGAACTCGATTCTGGCGTATCGCGGATTTCCTATTTTTGGGACTGGTTAAAAGAGCTATCCTGCTATCGATTTGTAAATATATCTTCAACTAAAGTTTTTAGTCATTTAAATTTAAATCCGATATCAGCTGAAACAGATCCACGGCCGATTTCTCCATATGGCTTAGCCAAATTGACGGCTGAGCGCTTTTTCGATGCATATTTCTATCGGTCAAATTTTCCGGTTATTCAATTGCGATTGTGCTCTGTAGCTTCTTATGGTGAACATCCGACGCATATTATGAGTCAGCTTTTTTGCAGCGCCTTTAAAAAAAAGGCGATAAAGGTAAATTCCAGCCACACAATGAACATTCTGTATATTGATGATGCTGTGGACCTGATTATTAATGCCGCTTTGCATGCAGACAAGTCAATTTACATTTTAGCAACGCCCCCAATTGCTGTCTATGAAATTGCAAGGCGTTTTGAAGAAATTTCGGGAAAAAAACTAAACGCAGAGCTTGTCGATTTGGATCCAAAGCAAACGAATCCTGTATTTCAATCTGATATAGAATTATTCAGCGCAAGTTGGATACGAAAAACTGATTTAGATTCGATGATAGACAAAATTATTGATCTAAATCTTTTCCATTCTAAAGTATCCGGTGATTTAGAGGCTAAGTTTCATTTCAAACAGAATGACCAGCTGCCGTATCATTGAGATAGTAGATATTTAATGGGTCCCCTCACATACACTCAAATATATCTATTTCCTAATGGAGGATCAAATGAACAATAGGGTCAATAAACCAATTCAAATTGCAATAATCGGGTGTGGGTATTGGGGGCCGAATCTAATCCGGAATTTTAGATTCCTACCTGATTGCAACGTGCACACTGTATGCGATATCAAGGATGAGCGCATAATGCACATGAAACAACTTTATCCTGAGGTCAAAACGAGTAAGGAATTCGAAGCGGTTGTTCAAAACCCAGATGTCGATGCAATTGTCATAGCAACTCCCGTCCGCTTTCATTTCGAAATGGCTAAAGCAGTTCTCCAATCCGGCAAACATGTGTTTATTGAAAAACCAATGGCTTCCTCAACAGCAGAATGCAAAGAACTGGTCCAGCTTGCTGAAACTAAAAACTTGGTTATTATGCTGGGTCATACATTTATTTATTCTCCGGCTGTCCGTAAAGCAAAAGAGATTATTGATGCCGGTGATATCGGAGAAATTCAGTATATTAGTTCACGCCGCCTAAATCTGGGCCTCTTCCAGACTGATATTAATGTGGCCTGGGATCTCGCTCCTCATGACATTTCAATCATTCTTTATATTCTTGGTCAACTTCCCATATCCGTCAATTGCCAGGGCAAAGCGCATGTCAATCCTAAGGTTGAAGATGTGACCAATATGACATTAAATTTCAAAAATGGTGGTTTCGCGACGATTCAAAGCAGCTGGCTCGACCCGAACAAAGTTCGCGAAATGACCTTTGTCGGTAGCAGACGAATGCTCGTTTACAACGATCTTGAACCGATGGAGAAAATTAAGATCTACGATAAACGGGTTGAGACACCGCCTCATTATGACACCTTTGCAGAATTTCATTACTCTTATCATTACGGGGATATGTATGCACCTTATATCAAGCAGTATGAACCGCTGAGAAAGGAAAGTCAGGAATTTCTGGATTGTATTAAAACGGGGTCAAAGCCCGAAACAAACGGTTTAGAGGGATTGCAGGTTGTTCAAATTCTTGAGGCGGCCTCCGAATCCCTTAAAATTGATGGTGCTCCGGTGAAAATTGACCGAATGGGTTTGATAGAATTATTTGTCGAACACAAGCAATATGCTGCAGGGATCTTGTAGTCAATACTCATTTATAACTATTATTCTGGCGGTTGCTGTGAAAAAAATTGCTGCTGATGTGATAATTGGAAAAGATGTAGTTCTTAACGATTTTGTGAACCTATATGGCTGCCGGATCGGTGACAATACAAAAATCGGGACATTTGTTGAAATCCAAAAAGGGGCTATTGTCGGCCGCAATTGTAAAATATCCAGCCACTCCTTCATTTGTGAGGGTGTCACCATCGAAGACAATGTATTTATCGGACATAATGTTACATTTATCAATGATTTATATCCTCGAGCGACCACGAAAGATGGAAAACTAAAAGGAGAAAAAGACTGGGTTTGTACCCCAACGATTATCAAATTCGGAGCATCAATCGGGTCTAGCGCCACATTGATGTGTGGGATTACGGTAGGAGAAAATGCCATTGTGGGAGGCGGAAGTTTGGTTACAAAAAATATCCCTCCGGATACCATAGTCGCTGGCAATCCGGCTAAAGTCGTCAGAAGGATACAAGAAATAGACGAAAGGTATTAATCAAATTATGAAAATACCGTTTCTCGACCTTAAATCCCAATACGAAGCCATAAAGGATGATATAGACCAAGCCATCCAAGATGTGCTGGATTCTTGTGCATTTGCGGGGGGAAGGTTTGTTGAGCAGTTCGAAAAATCATTTGCGACATTTTGCCAATGTGAATATGCCGTTGGCGTAGGCAGCGGCACTGAGGCTCTATGGATTGCCCTTTTATGTCTTGGCATCAAATCAGGGGATGAGGTCATCACCGTGCCAAATACGTTTATTGCAACTGCGGAAGCAATTAGTTTTTGCGGCGCCAAACCGGTGTTTATAGACATAGACGAACGCACGTATACCATGGATCCAAATTTAATCGAATCCGCCATCACTCCCCGGACGAAAGCCATCATTCCGGTTCATATTTTTGGGCATATGGCTGATATGGATCCCATTATGGAAATTGCTCAAGCCAATAATTTGTTTGTTATAGAAGATGCGTGCCAGGCGCACGGAGCAGAGTACAAAGGTAGGCGGGCCGGATCTATCGGGGATGCTGGTTGTTTCAGTTTCTATCCCGGGAAAAATTTAGGCGCCTATGGAGAGGCCGGTGCTGTGGTGACAAACAATAAAGAGTTGGCTGAAAATATTTCTAAATTTCGTGATCATGGACAATCGGAAAAATACTATCACACGATGGTAGGCTGGAATGCGCGTATGGATGGCATCCAAGGGGCCATTTTAGATGTAAAGTTAAAACGACTTTCGAACTGGAATGAAGCCCGGCGCAAAAACGCGGCGATCTATGATAATTTGCTAGTCGATCTAGACGGCATCCGTATTCCCCAGGAAGCCGATTATGCCAAACATGTCTATCATGTTTATGCGATCCGAGTTCAAAATCGTGATGAACTGATGAAAACGCTGGCCGAAAACGAAATTTATTGTGGAATTCACTATCCGCTATCTGTTCATCTCCAAACAGCCTATTCAGAATTGGGCTATAAACATGCAGATTTACCTATAGCTGAAAAGGTTGCCTTGGATTTTTTGTCACTACCCATGTATCCTGAATTAAAAATTGAACACCAGAAACAGGTTGCATACAAAATTCAAGAATATTTATCTCGATAGACTTTATAGTTGAGGGAGTGCAGTTGAATCTCATATCAACGTCCGAGAATGCAGTTTGTTGATTTGGCTTTTTTCTAAAAATGGACCGGATGCGTACCGCCCTCATCCAAGATTCTCTCACCTAATAAATCTCCATGATCACAAAATTTTCGGTGTTTAATCCACTATCAGCGACATTTTCGGTTTCTGAATATTCGAATTGTCCCCATCGTGATATGACACAATCGTTGGATAGTTTGCAAGACTCAAATTTGCTAAATGCTTTAATAATAGACGAAAACACCCACATATGGAATGCCGAATTAGACCAATCTACTTCGTTGATTCAATGGCTTTTTTCGTTGCTTTCGTCAAAGGAAAAAAATCGATCCCGGCATTTTATTTTTGGCCGTGATCGGAATCGCTATATTGTTCGTCATGGATTGCTAAGAATAATTCTATCTCACTACATAGACATTGAACCCAACCGTATCGAATTTGTTTTCGGTCAAAACGGCAAACCTGCACTTAAAGAAACGATGAGCAACAATGATATTCGCTTTAATCTTTCCTTTTCAGGCGGATTGTGTCTGTTTGCAATAAGTCGTTATCGTGAAATTGGAGTCGATCTAGAATTCAGCGACAGATCATTAGAATGTGACCAGATCGTTCACAATTTCTTTACTGAAAAAGAGAAATATTTTTATTATTTTCTGAATAAATACCAAAAAAAAAGTGCTTTTTTTAAATTGTGGACAAAAAAGAAGGCCGTGACAAAAGCGATTGGAATAGGTTTATATTTTCCTCTTAATTTATTCAGTGTATCTTTGTCAGATCATGAAATCGTCGAGCTTCCCTCAGTTGAAGGCTTGTTGGTAAAAGAAACGAAATGGGAAGTAAATGTGCTAAATTTATTTCCTAAATTCAAAGCCTCATGGGCAATAGAAATATGAATAGCTACAGTTGCTAGGTCCCAACGAACACATACTCAATTTGGCAAGTCATATTGATTTTTTCATGATAAATATTACTCTTTGAGAAAATATGCGAATCCCCTGGATAGATAACGCCAGAGCTATAGGGATTTTGTTTGTCCTTTATGGCCATACAGCAGGATTTGGTTTTTTGTCAAAAGAATTTGTTTACAGTTTTCACATGCCTTTGTTTTTTTTCTTATCGGGCTATTTGCTAAAACCGAAATATCTTTATGAATCGTTCAATTCCTATGTCACCAAGCACTTTAAAAGCCTCGTGATTCCCTATGTATCGTTTTGGTTGATATCTTATGCGTGTTGGCTGCCAACCAAGGCCTTAAGAAGCCATGCTGATCAATATGCTGAATTATCTTCTTGGGATCCGGTTCTGGGCTTAATTTATGGTGTGTACACCAAATTATATGTAAATCAGGTTTTATGGTTTTTTCCCTGCTTATTTTGCGCCGTACTTTTATTTTACTCTATTTCAAAAATAAAAAGTAATCACCTGATTTTACTTACCATAATTTCTCTGGGAATCATTGGACCTTATATTCCTGAGCTAATATCGTTCCGCCTGCCTTGGAATGTTGAACTTTCCTTCGTTGCAATCGTTTTTTTCAGCCTTGGCCATTATCTATGCCGTTATAAAATTTCTCGGGTAGTGAATCGCATAAAATTTAAAATGTTTATTTGCGCCGCTTTGGTCGGGCTTCTTTTTATCATCGTGAGTGTTAATGGGTGGGTGAATATGAATCGAATGATATTCGGCAATTTAGCATTGTTTTATCTCGGCGCTTTTTGCGGTATTGTCTTTGTCATTTTATTGTCGCATATGATCCCCAAAAATTATGTCACCAAATGGTTGTCGCTTAATACAATTGTCATATTTCCGATGCATGTTGTATTTTTTAATTTATTTACTGTAATTGGATTTATCTTTTTTTTAATTGATTATAGTTTCAAAAATTCGTCATTTTTTGGAATTGTCTACATCGTCGGAGCCATATTGGCCAGCATGCCAGCGGTCTATATCATTCGGCGCTATTTCCCATGGATGATTGGCCAGGGTGGGCGAAAGAAAGAGACTCTCATTCCGAAAGCGACAATGATGCGATGAAGTTTCAAATTAAAATTACAGGTAAATATAGAAAAGATGGTAGAACATACACTTTATAAAGTTGTTATTAATCCACAAGAGCAATACTCAATTTGGCCTGTTAATAAGAAGAATCCCAAAGGCTGGAAAGACACCCTCGAAAGTGGTGAAAAAGTCGAATGTCTCGCATATATTAAGGACGTATGGACAGACATGAGACCATTGAGTCTAAGAAAAAAGATGGCGATCAATGCTCAAAACGCATCTGGACCCAATTCAAACCATCAGTATGATAGATGTGTTCATCATCTCTTCGAGGAGCAGGCTATGCGAAAGCCGGAATCCGCAGCCATTATCTTTGAAGAAAAGCAGATAAGTTACAGGGAACTCAACCGTAGAGCAAATCAAGTCGCACACTATTTGCGATCCACAGGAGTGATGCCCGAGGTTAAGGTCGGGCTGAGTATCGAGCGGTCGATTGAGATGATCGTTGGGATGCTGGGAATTTTGAAGTCCGGTGGCGTTTATGTTCCGTTGGATCCGGTATATCCTCAAAAACGTTTACAATCGGTGATTCAAAACTCTCAAATAAAGGTCCTATTAACCCAAGAGCATTTGTTGCAACAATTTCCGATCACCATTGGCAACATCGTTCTAGTCGATAAAGATTGGCCGATTATTTCCCAGCAGGAGATAAAGAATACCGTAAACAACTTATCAGCGGAAAATTTGTCCCACGTAATTTATACCTCTGGCTCTACGGGAACGCCAAAAGGTGCTATGGTTGCACATGGAAGCCTGCGCAACAATGTTCAGTCGCTGGTGGCTAGATTGGGAATTTCATCTGATGATGTCTATCTTCAAACAGCGTCCATTGCATTTACATCTTCGATAAGACAATTGCTGGTTCCATTGTCTGTGGGAGCAACCGTTTTGTTAGCGACGGCCGAGCAACGTAAAAATCCATTGGCACTTTTTGATATGGTAAAGAAATACGATGTAACCATTTTGGATACCGTTGCAACTTTTTGGGAGAATCTAACGCATACATTGACCCATATGGATACAGGGTTAAAAAATCACTATTTGGCAAATAAACTGCGACTGATTCTTTCTTCTGGAGGGGAGTTGCCATCAAGGGTTCCGATTCGCTGGCGAACTCATTTTAACCAGAATACCCGTCTCGTAAATATGTATGGGCAAACGGAGACAATTGGAAACATTCTTGTTTATCAAATTCCAGACCAGCATAACCTTAAAACCGAAATTGTTCCCCTTGGTCCTCCACTAGACAATATTGATGTGTATTTAATGGATGAACTGATGAATTCAGTTGAGGCGGGCTCGGAAGGAGAGATTTGCATTGGAGGTCCCAACATCGCCCGGGGCTATATTGACCAACCTGAATTGACGGCCGAAAAATTTATTCCGAATCCCTTCGGCCGTATACCGGGGGAACGTTTGTACCGCAGCGGCGACCGGGGACGTAGATTGACCGACTCGACAATTGAATTTATCGGCCGCGTTGATTTCCAAATCAATATTAGAGGCTTTCGAATCGAGCCCAGCGAGGTTGAGACGGTAATCAAGAGACATCCTGGCGTATCTGAAGCAGTCGCTGTTGCCTGCGATGATTCAAATGGTGACAGAAGACTTGTCGCTTACATTGTATCTGATAACGACAATAAACCTACGATTGAAGCCTTGCGGGGGCTCCTCGATGCCAATCTTCCTGATTACATGATCCCCTCGGTGTTCGTGATGTTGGATGCGTTGCCTCGACTCCCCAGCGGAAAAATTGATCGTCGGCAATTGCCGCGACCCGAGCAGAAACGACCGGAGTTGGGTCAGGCATATGTTCGCCCCCGGAGTGAGCTGCAGCAGTACCTTGCCAACCTGTGGTGCGATATTCTCATGCTGGACAAAGTTGGTATTTACGATCGATTTTTTGAGTTGGGCGGCACATCAATTTTGGCAGCCCGATTTGTTAATAAACTCCAGGCGGAACTGGGAGAATTTATCTATATCGTTTCGGTGTTCGAAGCCCCTTCGATCAAAGCGTATGCCGATTTTCTCAAAAACCATTATGCCCATGCAGTCGCTCGCAAATTTAAGGACGCATCTGGTTTAGATAGTGCACAGAATAGCGAAAGGGAAAGAGGCACTCCAACATATCAAATCGGATCCAAAACCATCCAGCAAATGAAGCAATATATACCATCCGTTAGTGCATCCAGATACAAGGATAATGCTCCGCAAACCAAAAACCCTGCGGCTCTCTTTATTCTGTCCCCACCACGTTCGGGGGCCATGCTGCTCCGCATTATACTGGCCGGGCATCCTAAACTTTTCGTTACAAATGATCTGCAAATGTTAGGATTTCATAACCTTAAGGAAAGAAAAGCGGCTTTATCTAAAAACTATGATAGACTGCTGGAAGAAACACTTCGAACCATGCAGGCCGCCTTGAGATGCGATATGGGTGAAGCCAAGCGCATCAATGAAGATTATGAGAGTGGTGGAACGACTACCAAAGAGTTTTACGAAAATTTGCAACGCCACATAGGGGATAAGATTTTCGTCGAGACATCTTCAACTTATGCGTTGGATTTTGAAACATTGCTTAAAGCAGAAAAAGATTTTAGGGATGCCTGCTACATCCACTTTATTAATCATCCGTGTTCAATGGTGCGTTCATTCCGAAGCTCCCGTTTGGAACAACGACTATACCTGCATAAACACCCTTTCAATTCTCGACAACTGGCGGAGCTATTATGGGTGATCGGACACATGAATTTGGAAAATTTTTTATTCGAAGTGCCCCAACATCGCCAATATCGACTGCGTTTTGAAGATTTGATATCACGGCCGCAGGAAATGATTACGGCACTTTGTCAGAGGTTTGGATTGTCATTTTTCCCCGACCTTATCAAACCATTAGAAAATTCGCTGACGGACAGTATGAAGGCGTCAACCGTCGAGCCGCTTGGTGATGCCATCCAGCCGCCTGTTTTTGAAAACGATCAGTTGAGTCATATCACTCGGGAGATGGCCGCAGCATACGGATATGACCAAAAAACCATACGATCAAGAGCAAGCAAAGACACAAGCCCTATACGGATGAGTCGGAATTTAAACAAGCGTAGAGAATTTATTGATCGGCAAAGACAGCGCCGAATGGTACACCGTAAACATATGGTGCAAGAAAGAAAGTCCTATGACCGATAATGAAAGACATTTAAACCGAGAAGAAGTAGCGATAATTGGAATGGCGTGTCGGTTCCCCGATGCAGCTGGTATAAACGAGTTTTGGCACAATTTGTGTGATGGAATATGCTCGATTCGCTCTTTCTCATTCGAAGAATTGAAGGCAAGCGGGATCGATGAATCTATATTGAACAATCCGGCTTTTGTTAATGCCGGCGTTGAAATTGAAAACGCTGACTGCTTTGACGCCAGGTTTTTCGGATTCAGTCCGTTTGAAGCCGAAATTATAGATCCTCAGCAACGGATTTTCTTAGAATGCGCATGGCAGACATTGGAGGATGCTGGATACGATCCTGAAAGATACGATGGTGCCATTGGAGTGTTTGGAAGCGTATCGCCGAATACCTATTTTCAAAACTGTTTGATACATCATCCCGAGATACTGAATAAAGCCGGCCAACAGCTCATGCGTCTTTCCAATGAAAAAGATCATGTATGCACTCGGGTGGCTTTCAAGCTGAATCTCAAGGGACCGGCCATTAGTATTAACACAGCGTGTTCTTCATCCGGCGTTGCACTCCACTTAGCGTGTCAAAGCGTGCTCAGCGGTGAATGCGATATGGCTCTTGTTGGAGGCGTTCGCATCGAAGCCCCGCTAAAGTCAGGGTACCTGTACGAAGAAGGTGGTATTTTATCACCCGATGGTAAATGCAGGGCTTTTGATGCCGATGCCCGGGGGACTGTTTTCGGCAACGGTGCCGGTATTATTTTGATAAAAAGGTTGTCGGATGCGGTCCAAGCCGGTGACAACATTTACGCCGTTATCAAAGGGAGCGCCATCAATAACGACGGGTCCCAGAAAGCGGGTTATTCGGTGCCGAGTGTTACGGGTCAAGCTGAGGTCATTGAAGAGGCAATCGCCATGGCAGAAGTCAGCCCAGACAGCATTGGATACGTTGAGACGCATGGTACTGGAACGTCCCTGGGTGATCCCATTGAAGTCGCTGCACTGACCAAAGCGTACAGGAAATGGACAGAGAGCACGAATTACTGCCCCATTGGTTCCGTCAAAACGAACATTGGTCACTTATTTGCAGGGGCAGGTATAGCGGGCATTATAAAGGCGGTTCTAATGCTAAAGCATAAGAAAATTCCGCCGAGCCTTAATTTCAAGAATCCCAATCCTCAAATAGATTTTGTTCACAGCCCGTTCTACGTTAACGACGCTTTAAGGGAATGGGAAGATAAAGGTATTCCGCGCAGATTGGGTGTAAGTTCGTTTGGTGTTGGCGGCACTAATGCCCACGTCGTTTTGGAAGAGGCGCCTTATATAAAGTCTTCCGGAGCCGCACGTACTGACCATCTTTTGCTTCTTTCGGCCAGGACAAAGCCGGCGTTGGATTCGGCAACAGCCAATATCGCCGAATATCTGAGAGCAAATCCGACTGTCAATATCGCCGATATGGCCTATACACTTCAGGTTGGGAGAAAAGAATTTAATCATCGAAAGATTTTGGTGGCTGACAATGCCAAAGACGCCATAGATGCTCTTGAAACTGGGAACCCGCAGCGAGTGAAAACATATCATCGCAAACCCTCTGAACTCGACATTGTCTTTATGTTCTCCGGGCAAGGAGCTCAGTATGCCAATATGGGATTGGGGCTTTATGAAGCCGAGCCGCTCTATCGCCAATCTATTGATTACTGTGCTCAGATCCTTGAACACCATATAGGACAAGATCTACGGGAAATCATGTTTCCGGCTCAAAATGGAGTCAAGCAAGCATCTGAGCAATTAAAAAATACACGGATAACCCAGCCGGC
>ENA-OVOC01000024-OVOC01000024.1-sediment-metagenome-genome-assembly--contig:-NODE-24-length-12285-cov-5.273018_pt1 | contig 12285 bp, 12 predicted proteins | sample MGYA00250096_ERZ650216 | MGnify/ENA primary metagenome ERZ650216 (study PRJEB26732, sample SAMN07258893) | sediment metagenome | biome: subtidal zone; feature: saltmarsh; material: sediment | place: USA...
ATCGATATCGACGGTAGAGCACCTGATGTCCGCCTTTGCCGGCCTGGGTATAGACAACGCTTTCGTTGACGTTTCCGCGGCCGAGCTGCCGATTATGGATGGCAGCGCCGCACCCTTCGTTTTTCTCCTGCAGTCGGCGGGAGTCGAAGTACAGGACGCGCCGAAAAAGTTCCTTCGGATACGCAAGCAGATTTCTTACTCGGACGGTGACGCTCGCGCTGCAGCAGACGGTCCAGCTCGACCAGGCGCCTTCTGAGATCCAGCATCGAATTGCGGTCCAGCGGCGCCTGGGGTCGGCGCACACTGGGGGGAATCTGCAGCCTGTCTCCGGATGGGGGCGGCTGCTGCTCGCTGCGGGGAGTGGTCTGGGCGCCGGTCGCGGCCGGCAGGGCGGCCAGCACCTCGTCCATCAAATAGCTTGTCAAATCGGGCAGGCCAGAGTCGAGCTGATCAAGGAACAGCTCGCGGTCCGGAGCAGCGCGAGCCGCCAATGCCGCCAGCCGCAATCCTACCGCCCAACCCTCCACGGACGTATTGATTCTGTTGACCGCGTCTTCGGTGAAGTCGTGCTCGGCTATTTTCTTGAGCAGCTCGCCACTCTCTTGCCGGGTAAACTTCAGGTCCGACAATTGGAGGTCGTTAATCCGGTTGCCGGCACGCATCTTCGCAAGCGGTAACGGTGGATCTACTCTGCTGCACAAAACCAGGTGCAGGTTTGGGGGAGCATGTTCGAGTAGCAGGGTAACGAGCTCGTGCACCGGCGACGTCTTCTCGAGGACATGGTAGTCGTCCAGTACGAGTACGCTCGGCGCACCCATGCGGTCAAAGTCGTTGATGAGAAAAGTCGCGATGGTCGACACTGGCGGGAGCTCGGGCGCGCCGAGCAGACTCGCAAATGCATCGAAATGACCTGGGAAAGAGTCTTCAAGCCCGGCCACCAGGTATGCCAGGAACCTGCTAAGGTCCGAGTCGGCCCCGTCTAACGACAGCCACATGCTCCTGATTGAACGAGATTCGAGCCAGGCAGCAGCAACCACGGACTTGCCCGAGCCGGCCGGCGCCGAGATCAGGTTCAAGGGCATCTCCATGACCCGGTCCATGCGGTCGAGCAGTCGCTGCCTGGCCACGTAGTCCGATGCCAGTCGAGGCCGATGCAGCTTGGTGCGCAGGATCAGAGGGTCCGTCTCCGGCTCGCGATCACCGGTGACCGCGGGTGTACGACCGGTTGCCTCGACAGCTGGGGAGGGTGTCTGCCTGGGGGTCATCTATTCCACCGACAATATTATGCATCGCTCAATCGGTTGGCCATTTCGCGCCATTTTTCTACTTATTCTTTATTAGCTGACCCGTTTTCATGACCACAGTCAATAGTCAGTATCCACAGCCTTCGGCGTGGGCCCCGCGGTCCGCTCCCGAACCGTCCGCGCGAACGCATGACATGAAATGGCCGGATGCGCCTGTCTCAATGCCTGAGAGTAGAGACCATTCTGAGCAGGCGGGTAACTATCAGCGTGCCCGGTTTGATCTGCTCGCTGCCTGGTCTGTGGAGAGAGTATTGCCGCGACGTGAAGAATCTCTGGTAATTGACCTGCAAGACGTGATTAAAGCCCTGCTGCCTGCGGGCTATCCCTCTGTCCAACAGGCGGCCCGCCGGCTGGACCTCTCGGTGCGCACGCTTCAAAGGCGACTGCAGGAAAGCGGCTGCACCTACAGTGGACTGGTTGAGCGCGTACGCTATGAGGAGGCCTGTCGCCTGCTTCGCCATTCTGATCATAGCGTCGCCGATATCGCGACGCGCCTTGCATACAACGACGCAAGCCATTTCAGTCGCGCATTCCGTCGCTGGGAACATTCGAGTCCGCGCTCCTACCGACAGTCCGTCCGTTGTAGCGACGTTTCGCTGGGTGATGCCGCCAGGAACAGGTGATGTGATGAAGAGAAAGAGCTACGAAGCGGAGCTAAAAAAACTCCAGACCGAACTCGTCGCGGTGCAGGATTGGGTGCAGGCGACCGGGCAGCGTATTGTCATCATTTTCGAAGGTCGAGACGCGGCCGGCAAAGGTGGTGTCATCAAAGCCATTACCGAACGCGTCAGCCCGCGGGTATTTCGCGTGATAGCGCTGCCGGCGCCCAACGATCGGGAGAAGACGCAGATGTACGCGCAGCGCTATCTCGCTCGGCTGCCGGCAGGCGGCGAGGTCGTCATCTTCGACCGCAGCTGGTATAACCGCGCCGGGGTCGAGCGTGTGATGGGCTTCGCCACCGGGGTGGAAGTCCAGTATTTTCTCGACCTGACGCCGTTCGTGGAGCGGCACATCCAGCTTGACGGCATTGTCCTGCTCAAGTACTGGCTCGAGGTTAGCGACGAAGAGCAAGAAAAGCGGTTTCGATCGCGCATAGAAGACGCGCACAAGCAATGGAAGCTCAGCCCCATGGACCTCGAGGCGCGGCGCCAATGGTTCGCGTACTCGCGAGCCCGCGACGCGATGCTCGACGCAACGGACACTCCCGAGTCTCCCTGGCACATCGTCGATAACAATGACAAGTATCGCGGCCGTCTGAACTGCATCCGTCACCTCCTGGATCAGCTGCCCTACGAGACGTTCGAACGACCATCCGTCGAGCTGCCCGGCCGCGACGAGTCGGACGCATACGACGATGTCGCCAGCATGAGCGGACGCCGCTATGTTCCGGAGCATTATTGATCTGAACCCGGGTTCCGTTGCGGCGTGAGATGGCCGGTTAGGGATCGACCGAGCGAGTAGTGTGATGCTTGGTTTCTGAACCGATCACAACTACCTATGACCGCCGCGACGCTGACATTCGATGATTTGCCCGAAGGCATCCTCGCAATCGAGATGTCGGGCGACTGGTTGCTGGGCAGCAGTCTGCCAGCTGCGGAGTCGCTACTGGCCCGGATCGGTGCCACCCCCGGCCCTCAAGGCATTTCTTTTTCGACCGATAGCCTCGGCGATTGGGACACCGGCCTGGTCAAGGTTCTCATAGCGATCCAGAGAGCGGCCGAGGCGAGGGGCATCGAACTCGACCAATCAGGGTTGCCGGACGGCGCGCAACGCCTCGTCGCCCTGGCTTTTGCTGTGGAGGAACGTGAAGGCGCGAGACGGATCATCAAGCGAAAAGGCATTTTTGAGCAGGTCGGCACGGCAACGTTGGCCGCGCTGGATGATCTGAAAAAGCTGCTGACGTTTACCGGCGAGCTGATGCTATCGGTCGGTCGTTACGCTCGAGGCAAGGCGACCTATCTTCGCTCCGACGTACTGCAATACTGCCAGGAGGCCGGTGTCGAAGCGCTGCCCATTGTGAGCCTGATCAGCTTCCTGATCGGCATGATCTTCGCCTTCGTTGGTGTCATGCAGCTCAACATGTTTGGCGCCGGCATTTTCACGGCCAACCTGGTCGCCGTCGCAATGGTCCGTGAAATGGCAGCGATCATGACGGCCATCATGATGGCTGGCCGAACCGGCGCCGCCTACGCCGCGCAGATCGGCACGATGAAGGTCAACGAAGAGGTCGACGCACTGACGACCCTGGGCATGAACCCTATAGATTTTCTCGTGACGCCAAGGATTATCGCCCTGGTGATCATGATGCCACTGCTGACCATGTATTCGAGCCTGATGGGAATACTTGGTGGCATGGCGGTCGGCCTGTCGATGCTGGATGTCACGCTGGTTCAGTATGTCCAGCAGACCATTGACGCGGTTGGCCTCAATGCCCTGTTCGGCGGATTGTTCAAGAGCGTCGTGTACGGCAGCCTTGTCGCACTCGCCGGCTGCCAGCAGGGCATGGCCTGCGGCAATAGCGCGCTGGCGGTTGGCCAGAGCACGACCAAAGCCGTCGTCATGGGCATCGTCCTCATTGTCGTCAGCGCGGCCGTTCTTACGGTCATCTATATCAACCTGGGTATCTGACATGAGCAACGATGCACATATCGTGGTCCGGGACCTGACGATGGCGTACGGGAGCTTTTTGATCCAGAAGGACCTGAGTTTCACGGTCAACCGCAGCGACATTTTCATCATCATGGGCGGCTCAGGTTGCGGCAAGAGCACGCTGCTCAAAGTCATGATTGGCCTGAAGAGTCCCTCGACGGGGGATGTCTGTTACGACGGCAAAGCGTTCTGGAGCGCCGGCGAGAGCGAGCAGGAGGCCACAAAACGCAAGTTCGGCACCTTGTTTCAGTCGGGCGCCCTGTGGAGCTCGATGACGCTGGCCGAGAACATCGGGCTGGCCCTGAAACAGTACACCGATCTCGGAGATGCGGAGATCCGCGAGGTCGCCGCCTACAAGCTGATGCTGGTCGGCCTCGCGGGCTTTGAGGATTACTACCCCAACGAGATTTCGGGTGGCATGAAGAAACGCGCCGGTCTCGCCAGGGCGATGGCCCTGGACCCGGAGATCCTGTTTTTTGACGAGCCGTCCGCCGGGCTCGATCCGATCAGCGCCAAGTTGCTGGACGACCTGATCATCGAACTGCGCGAGAGTCTTGGCACGACGGTCGTGATAGTGACGCATGAGCTGGCGAGCATTTTCGCGATTGGTAATAACTCGGTCTTTCTCGATCCCGTGACCAAGACGCAGCTCGCAACGGGTGATCCGAAACAGCTGCGCGATCATCACGAAAACTACGTCGTGCGGAACTTCCTTCTTCGCGGCGAGGCAGAGGAAAAGGCAGCATGAGCAAGAAGTCGAACCCCACCGTCATCGGCGCGTTCGTTGTTGGCGCGACAATATTGATAGCGGTCTCGGTCGCTTTGTTTGGCGGCTCCGAGTATTTCGCCGAGCGCGAAAACTACGTCGCCTATTTCGACGAGGACACGAAAGGCCTACGGGCCGGCTCCAATGTGCTCTTGAATGGTGTGCGCATCGGGTACGTTTCCGATATCGCGCTACTCATGGATGAAACGACATTTGCCACGATTACGCGCACCACGCTCGAGATCCTCCCGGACACTTTTTTTGTAACAGACACCGGCAGGATCATGGGGACGGGTTCCCGGGACATTGTTGGCCACGATCGACTCATCCACGAAGCGGGCCTCAGGGCGCAGCTCGATATGCAGAGTTTCGTAACCGGGCAGCTGGTCGTGAAGCTCAGTCTGAAACCCGGTACGGACGCGATCATGCGCGGCGTCGATCCGCCGCACCCCGAGATCCCCACGATGCCCTCGGATTCCGCGGCGTTCATGGCCAAGATCCAGGATCTGGCCGGGGACCTTGGCAAGAACCTGGATGCCGAGCAAATCTCCATGCGCATCAACGGCATCCTCAAGGGCCTGGACGAGTTGACCAACTCGGAGGACATTCGCGGAAGCCTCGACGGCATCAATCGCATCATCAACGACGAAGACACGCAACAACTCACGGCGTCGCTGCAATCGACGCTCGATAAACTGAGTGCCGCTGTTACTGATGCCGGCGAGCTGTTTCGTAACGCGGACGGTCAGGTCACGACGCTGTCCGAGGACCTGCAGCCGGCGCTTACGAGCCTGGAGAACGTCCTCAATGAAGCAGAGCAGACGCTCGCCGCTGCCAAAGAGCAGCTCAGTGGTGAATCTGTGCAAATGTATGAGCTGGAGGCGACGCTCGTGGAGGTCAAGTCAGCGGCCAGGGCTATCAGTCAGTTCTTCGACTACCTCGAACGTAACCCGGAGGCTCTGTTGAGCGGCAAGAACCGATGAAGGGAGAAACACTATGACTCGCCTTGGTACATTGATGATTGCGGCAGCGCTTGTGGCGTTGGTGGCAGCATGCGGCTCGTCACCGCCGGTGCGCTACTATGGCCTCGAGCCAGCCCAGAGCGCTGCGGAAACCAGCGGCGACGCATCCGTCGTTGTCGGGCTTGGTCCCTTCCGAATTCCTGAACATCTGAAACGTTCGCAAATCGTCACTCGCAGCGGCGCCGAACGCGTGGTCGACGACTTTGCACGTTGGGCCGAACCTCTCGACATGGCGATCCACAGTGTTGTTGCGAGCAATGTCGACAGCCTGCTAGATGAGGTTGCCGTGATTGCCTATCCATACATGGTGGGCGTTGCTGCCGACCGCTGGGTGGTTGGCCATATCGAACGCTTCGATGCGGATCGTCAAGGCAATGTGCAGCTTAGCGTGCAGTGGGGAATTCTGGACAAGGAACGAAAGAACCTGGTCATCCCGCGACGTTCCCGCTACGACGCCCGCGCCACACCAGGGGCGGACGCCGAAGCCATGGTGCAAGCGATGAATACCGTTCTTGCGCAATTCAGCCGGGATATCGCGAACGAGGTGAAAACGACGATGCGCTGAATGTCATCAATTGGCCGGATGCTCTGGATAACGGCAGGCACAATCTCAAGTATTCGTGAGGGTCAAAGGAGCAAGGGATTGTGATGAAGCATGGTCAAAGTCAACCTGAAGACACAAACACTGAGTACGAGTCCGACCCCAATTTACCGAGCGGCGAAAAGAGTCGCCTGGAGTCAGCGTTGCTCAAGCGCGAAATTCACGATTGGCAGGCCAAGGTCGATGCGGCCAGGCTGCAGATGCACCTGGCGCCGGCAGAGGTAGCCGACGGGTTGCGACCGCATGTAGAGCGCCTGGTGGCCGAGATCAACCAGGCCAGTCGCGAATGGCGGCAACTCTCAATCGCTTCGGACAGCGCGCAGCAGGACTTGATCCGCGGTCTGAAACTGATGCTCAGGGCCCTGCAGCGGTCCTTTGAAAGGGTCGACTGGCAGCTCGAGAGAAGCAGCAACACCGACCCGCCGGCGTGAAGCAATACGGCGAGGCGGCTGGCACGGAATGGCCAGATTGCCTCCTGCTGCTTCTTCATATTGGCAAATGTCCTCAACAAACATTCAGGAGATTGTGATGGGAATTTTTGGTGACGATAAGCGCCAGGACGAGCGGCTCGATGCTCTCGAAAACCACATCCGGGATCTGACCCAAAGCGTGCAGACCAATCAGGCCGACCTGGCGGAGACTCGAATCACGCTTCTCGGCCTGCAGGCCAACCTCGACGACAAGGTCTCGGCGGCCGACGTCGATCCGGCGATCGTGAAACTGAACGAAGACCTGGCGACCGCAAGGCAGGAACTGGAACAGGCATCCGCAGCCGCATCGGAGAGCTGGGCCGAGCTGCAGGGCGGCGTCAATGATGCTTTCGAGCGCCTGCGCACGAGTACGCGAGCAGCCGTTGAGCGCCTGAAGAGCGCCTGAAAACGTGGAGAAAGTTATGAAAATGAAAACATTGTTACCGCTCGTGCTGATCTGCCTGCCGACGCTGGCTGCCTGCGAGCAGCCGGCTGACACCGAATCGGTTACCTCGGTGGCCGCGGCGGGTGCAGCGCAGCAACCGCAGACCTACAAAATGACCACGCAGATCCCGGACAACGTACTGATTCCGGATGAGGTGGATACTCGTCTGGGCACGCTGAAATTCTTTGACGGGGTTCCCACAGCAGAAACCGCAGCGAAGGTCTGGGATCAGCTCGACTTCCAGCGCGCGGTTGAAGCTATGATTCTCACCACGCCGGCAGCCTCATTAAGTGGTTTCCGTCGCGGTATCCGAGAATTCGGACCCGACAATGAAACAGCGATCATTTGGGAGGAGCGTCTCGATTCAAAGGGCCTCCTGCTCACGGGTAACACCACCGTGATCTATCTCTTTGCATGGGTGAATGCCACTGACGGACCGGTTGTCATCGAATCGCCTCCCAACGTTCTGGCAATCCTGGATGACTTCTGGTTCCACTACGTGACCGATATTGGAAACGCGGGGCCTGACCGGGGTAAAGGCGGCAAATATCTGATTCTTCCTCCGGGTTATGAGGGCGATATTCCGGAAGGCTACTTCGTCAAGCAATCCAATACCTATGGAAACTGGCTTGCTGTACGAGGGTTTCCTGTAGGTGACGACAACGCATCCGTGGTCAAGAACATCAAGGATCACCTGAAGATCTACCCGCTGTCCGAAAAGAACAATCCAACGCCGGTCAAATATCACGATGTATCCAACAAGTACATCAATACGCTGCATGCACAGGACATCACCTTCTTCCATGAAGTCAACGAAGTCGTGCAGGAAGAACCCAATGCAGCGTTCTCTCCGGAAGTGCTTGGCATGCTCGCCTCCATTGGTATTGAAAAAGGCAAAGAGTTCAAGCCCGATGCTCGCATGCAGAAAATCCTGAGCGAAGCCGCTGTTGTTGGCACAGCAGCACAGCGGTCCATCATCTGGCGCAACCGTAATGAGAACGTGAAGATTTGGCCGGACAGTAAGAGCTGGGAAATCGGCTTTGCCGGCGGAAGTCATGCCTTTGATAACAACGGCGTTCGGCTCATCAATGAACGCACCCGTTTCCATTACTACGCAACCGGCATCACGCCGGTCATGGTCAAGCCTCCTGTAGGCGCAGGTTCGCAGTACGTTATTGGTCTGCGCGATTCAGAGGGTGAAATCCTGAATGGCTCCCATACCTACAAGCTGCACATTCCGGCCAACGTCCCGGCGGAACGGTTCTGGGAAATCACGGTATATGACAATCAGACTCGTTGCATGCTGCAGACGGATCAGCGCCTGCCGGGCGTCACCAGCATCCAGAGCGATGTGGTTCAGAACGCTGACGGCTCCTACGACGTTTACTTCGGTCCTGAAAAGCCCGAGGGCGATGTCAACTGGATACAGACCATCCCGAACAAAGGGTGGAACGTGCTCTGGAGAATCTACAGCCCAACCCAGGTCTGGTACGACAAGGCATGGCGCCAGGGTGAGATCGAGAAGGTGAATTGACGATAAACGTAACACGTGGTTTGCGGGGGGGCGGAGCTCTCCGCCGCTCCCCAGGACTGAAAAGGAGAGAGATATGAAAATTAGACTATTGACAGCAATGACAGCCATCGCACTGGTGGCGGCCGCCCCCGCGCATGCCGGTGAGAAGAGCATCTTCGAGCTGGGTGCTGCGGAAGCGGAACAAACCTCCAAGGACTTCAAGGTATTCACGCCGGCGCCGGAGACGATCGAGACCAACTTCGGCACGCTGGAATTCACCGGCAGTGCTTACCCGACGCCGGAAACCGTGCAGAAGGTCTACGATGAGCTCGACCTGCAGCGCGCCACGCAGCTGTACCTGGATCTTTTTCCGGCGCTTTCGGTACACGGCATCCTGAAGGCCCAGGTTCGAGACTTTGGCCATCGCAGTTCATCTGACATCTGCATTACACCAAGGAAGATGAATCCCAACCCGCTCTTCCTGACAGGTAATACCGACAGTATCTATGCCTGGATGACGCTTGACCTCAAGGCCGAGGGTCCGACCGTGATGGAGATCCCGCCGAACGTGATGGGACCGCTGGATGACGCCTATTTCCGCTTCGTGGTGGACTTTGGCGCCACCGGGCCTGACAAGGGCAAGGGCGGCAAGTACCTGATCCTGCCGCCGGACTACGAAGGTGACGTGCCAGACGGCTACTTCGTCGCCCGTTCTAACTCCTACCGCAACTGGGGCCTCGTACGAGCCAACACCGACATTGTCGGAACCGGCGACAAGGCCATGCAGTTCTACAAGGACAACCTCAAGGTCTACCCGCTGAAGACGGGTCCTCGCAAAGGCAACTATATCGACTGCGGCCACATGCGGGGCAATTCCCTGGTCCCCGAAGATGCGAGCGCTTTCCGCTGGTTGTACGAGATCGTGAGCTACGAGCCGGCCGACCTGTTCAACAAAGAGCAACTCGGCCGTCTCGCTTCACTCGGTATCGAAAAGGGCAAGCCGTTCGCGCCTGACGCGCGCATGCAGGGCATCTTCGACCAGGCCGCCAAGCAGGCAGTGGCGATGTCCCGTGTCATCACGTTTGCCAGCCGAGATCCCGAGGAGAAACTCTACAAAGGCATGTCATGGGGCACCCCGTTCCTCGGTGGCAGCTCGGAGTTCGAGAAGAACGGTTATCGAAATCTCGAAGCCCGAACCCTGTATCACTACAACGCCATCGTCGTGACGCCGGCCATGGCGGCGCCGATGCCGGAAGGCCGAGGCTCGAAGTACTCGTCGACCTACGTGGACGAGAATGGCGATTTTCTGGATGGCAGCAAAACCTACAAACTGCATGTGCCACCCAACGTGCCGGTGCGCGAGTTCTGGTCGATCACGGTGTACGATCCGGCGACCCGCTCGCAGCTGCAGACAGGGCAACCCCTGCCGAGCATCAGCAGCCAGCAGAACCCGCCGGCCAACGCGGACGGCTCCGTGGACATCTACTTCGCACCGAAGAAGCCCAAAGGCGTTGCGAAAGAGAACTGGATCCAGACCGTCGCCGGCAAGGGCTTTTTCCCGTTCTACCGTTTCTACGGTCCGCTGAAGGCCTATAACGATCAGACCTGGAGGCCTGTTGAAATCGAAGTGGTTAAGTAACCGGCATAGCGTTTCTAGAGGCGGGCTGCATAGCAGCCCGCCTTTTTTCAATTGCCGATACGTGGCGCGAAAGGGCCGGATGTATCGTCCTGCCGTTCTTATGCTGGCATCACCAAAATCGGCAAGTCCAAGGCCAAAGCCATGATGGACAACAAGCGAACCACCAACAACTTCGGATTGACGGTCTTATTGCTGAGTTTCAGCTCGACTTTGTTCAGTGGTTGTTCGGGCATGCCCGAGCGCGTTCCGATGAACGCCGAGCTCCAGGAAGTTGCGACAATCCCCGGAATTCCCAACGCCCGTAGCTGGGCTGACACCAAGCCCGAAGACTATGAGAACTGGATGAGCCTCTCCGAGCAGGAAATTCGTGACCGCTACCCCGAGACATTTGGCAAGCCGCACAATTACCTGGCGCTATCGGGAGGTGGTGCCAAAGGCGCCTTCGGGGCAGGGCTGTTGAACGGTTGGACGGCTGCCGGTACACGGCCAGAGTTTACGATGGTAACCGGCGTAAGCACGGGTGCGATCCTGGCCCCCTTCGCATTTCTCGGTTCCGACTACGACCACCTGATTAAGAAATTCTATACGACGCTGTCTACCGACGACTTGCTGGCACCGCGAAGCAAGATGGCGGCGATTACCAAAGATGCTGCAATGGACTCGACTCCAATGCAGAGCAAACTGGCGATCTATATAACCGACGAACTCGTTGCAAGTATCGCAGCTGAGTATGCCAGGGGCAGAGAGTTGTTCATCGGCACCACGAACCTCGACGCGGGCCGGTCGGTCAATTGGAACATTACTGCTATTGCTGCGAGTGGCGACCCCAACGCGACTCAACTGATTCGGGACATCATCCTGGCGTCGGCGTCCGTTCCCGGCGTCTTTCCACCAGTGCTGTTTACGGTTGAAGCCGATGGGCAGCCATATGATGAACTGCATGTGGATGGCGGCGTAAGCTCGAATGTTTTCGTCTACCCGATAGGTCTTGACTGGGCGGCGGTCCTGAAAAAGATGGATGTCAATTCGCGGCCAAATCTATACGTGTTGCGCAACGGCTACTTGCAAGACTCCTGGAAGGCCGTGAAGCGAAATACGCTGTCCATAGCGGCATATTCGGTGGGCACACTATTGACCTACGTGGGTCATGGCGATTTCAACCGCATGTACCTTCAGGCGCAGCGCGATGGCCTGAATTTCAACATGATAAAAATCCCGACTGACTTCGAGAATACGTCGACCGAAGCATTTGATTCGGTGTGGATGGCCGAGCTTTACGAGCTCGGGTACGAAATGGCGGTCAACGGCATCGACTGGCAAAAGACGCCACCCGGATATGACGCAGGAGCCCGACACCAACGCAGCGAATCGACTCGTCGTTGACGTTGGCAAGGCGGCAGATTCGTGCGACTGCTGACAGGCTTGGCACGACATGGCCGGATCGGCCCAGCACACAGCGATATGTTGCAAGACACATCCGATGAATGGGAGAAAATCATGAGAGCAAGACTTGTGTTCGCCATCGCTGCGACGAGCCTGCTGCTGGTCGGGCTTGGGGGGGGCATCAGGCCGCCCAGGCCGATGAGAACAGAAACCTCTTCGAGGCGGCTGGCACGAAACAGACCAACAAGGACTTCAAACCGGCGCCAGATGAGATCAAGACGAATTTCGGTACCTTGAAGTTCGAGCTCGAGGCCTTCCCGACAGAAGAGACGGCTCGAAAACTTTACGATGAGATGGACCTGCAGCGTGCCACGCAGGCCTATATGGATTTCATGCCGGCGCTGTCGGTCTACGGCATCGTCAAGGGGCAGATTCGCGACTTCGGGCTCAAGAGTGCCTCCGATGTCGGGGTGCATCCCAGCCCCGGCCTGAC
>ENA-OVOC01000025-OVOC01000025.1-sediment-metagenome-genome-assembly--contig:-NODE-25-length-12179-cov-1.999091_pt1 | contig 12179 bp, 12 predicted proteins | sample MGYA00250096_ERZ650216 | MGnify/ENA primary metagenome ERZ650216 (study PRJEB26732, sample SAMN07258893) | sediment metagenome | biome: subtidal zone; feature: saltmarsh; material: sediment | place: USA...
GATGACGATGACCTGCTTGTCTTTGACTTCCGGCAGCGGTGTCTCGTAGTCATCCAGGTGGGCCTTCATCAGGTTGACGCGGGTGAGAAACTCGTTCGCCGAAAGGATGCCGTTCAGGTGTTCGCCCGGCACGTTCATGAAGCGGGGCAGACCGGCGCCGGTGCCGACGAACACCTTCCAGAAGCCGGCACGTTTCAGCGATTCCAGTGTGGTGGTCTTGCCTACGATGAAGTTGGTAACGAACTTGCCACCCATGCGCTTAATCTTTCTGACCACGTCGTCGATCAGCTCGTTCGGCAGGCGGAACTCGGGGATGCCGTAGCGCAGCACGCCACCGAGCTCGTGGAAGGCCTCGAACACGGTGACCGGGTAACCTTCCTTGCACAGCAGATAGGCGTTGATCAGGCCGGCGGGGCCGGAGCCGACCACGGCAACGGGCGGCTTCTCCGCCTTCGCCCAGGGATTGACGTAATCGCCGGTCTCGGTGTTGGCATCGGGATTCAGCAGTTTCTCGCTCTGCGGCAGGTACCACTCCAGCTGCCCGATCTCGATAGGGCGCTGGTTGAGCGTACAGACGCCCTGGCACTGGATCTCCTGGGGGCAAACGCGACCGGTGACGTTGGGCAGCGGGTTGGCTTCCTTGATCAGCTGAAAGGCCTGTTTGAACTTGCCTTCGCCCATCAGGTGGATCATCTCGGGAATGTGTATCTTCACCGGGCAGCCACCTTCGTTCTCGCCGCCGTCCATCTTCGGCAGGTTACCGAGCTCGCAGGGTTTGTCGTCACACTGCTTGTCGCGCAACACCTCCAGCCACACCAGCAGCTCGCCTTCGCGGAAACTGTAGCCTAGGCCCATGTATCCGATGTAGCCCTGATTGACCAGGTCGAAATCCTGCGCACGCTCGCTCGGAGGGCGGATATAGGGTGGGATATTGTTGTTCGCGGGCCAGCCCTCGGACAGGCCCTTGAACATCGAATAGCGGCCGGACAGGTGGACATCGAGCGCGCGAATGAATTTGCGTTTGAATTTGAGCGGAATGTTCCACAGAAAACGCATCAGCAACGTGCTCATGTCGTCGTTGTTGCACAGCAGCTTCCACAACGTCCGGATGAAGGCTTCGCCGAGCTCGTCCTGGAGGAGGGATCGGGGCTCGTCGGACGCACCCTCACCAGCTCCCAAATCAACGAGCGCTACGGGGTGACGGCGCTGGAGGTCATCCGGGGAGCCGGAGAGACCCACGTGGACGACACGGTCGACGACGCCATCCTCGCGACACTCGCCGCACCGGTGGAGCAGAACCAGAACAACTTCAAATCCGAGGTCACGGGCTCGACGGCGGCCGACGGCTCCGAGGTCAAACTCATGATACTCGAGGGCGATGAGGCGCCGATCAAGGTCACTGCGGACGACCTCAAGGGCTACCTCGGCAGCCCGGTATTCCGCGACGAGCGCCGCCTGTCCGGGCCCGATCTCGAGGATTTGCTGCCCGGCGCCCGGAGCGATGGCGGCGACGATCTGCTCAACGACCCGGTCGTCGACCAGGAAGTTCTGCCCGAATCGCTTGCGTGCGCGATGCTGCATCCGGCGAGGGCTCAGGCCGGAGCAGTGCCGGCCATGGCCCGGGCGGTCATCGCGGCGTGGTAAAGGCTGCCGGCATCGGCGCGCCCGCTGCCCGCGAGGTCGAAAGCGGTGCCGTGGTCCACGGAGGTGCGGATGAACGGCAGCCCCAGCGTAATGTTGACGGCCTTGCCGAAACCCATGTGCTTCAGCACGGGCAGACCCTGGTCGTGGTACATGGCGACCACCGCGTCACAGCCGGCGAGACGCTGCGGGTTGAACGCGGTGTCCGCCGGCACTGGCCCGTCCAAATCCAGGCCCTCGTCGCGCAACCGTTCCAGAACCGGCACGATAACTTCTGATTCTTCACCCCCGAGGTGACCGCCCTCACCTGCGTGCGGGTTGAGACCCAGTACCTGCAGCCGGGGTCGCCGCAGCCCAAAGTGCGCCCGCAAGCCATCGGTCGTGATTCGGATCGTGGCCTCGATCGCGTCCGGAGTGATCGCGTCGGCCACCCGCCGCAGGGGCAGATGGGTAGTGACCAGCACCACGCGTAGCCCCGGCGCCGCCAGCATCATCACGACCTTCGGGACGCCGCCCAGTGCGGCCAGGAACTCGGTGTGGCCGCTGAATCGATGCCCGGCGTCGTTGATGACACCCTTGTGCACGGGCCCGGTCACCAACGCCGCGGCCGGCCCGTTCTGTACGAGTTCGACGGCGCGGGTCAGGGTTTCCAGCACGTAATCTGCGTTTGCCGGGTCCGGGCGCCCGCTGACGGCGGCTGTTCGGAGCGAGACCGGGCAGCAGGCCGGTCGGCCGGCGCGGACGACCTGGCCCGGCTGCCAGCGCGCGAATCTCCAGTCCAGTCCCAGGCGCACGGCCGCCTGGTCCAGCAGGTCCGGATCGGCCACGGCGAGCACGCGGAATTCCGGGTGGTCCCGGCAGAACTTCAGCAGTATTTCGGGACCGATCCCCGCCGGTTCGCCGGGGGTAACGGCCAGGAGAGCCTCCTGATCGGTCCTGCCCTCGGCGCGGCGCATCGATCCGAACTCAGCCGGAGGTTTGCTGTTGGCCCGGCAGCCTGATCTCCACGTACGCCTCATCCCGGAACTGGCGCAAGACCTTCTCGATTTCCTGCTGGGCGCGCTGCATGCGGATCTTCTCGCGGGCTTCCGCCCGGATGGCCTCTTCGGTGCGGTCGATCTCACGCGTGTCGAGCAGTTCGATGATGTGCCAGCCCCCCATCGTCTGGAAGGGCTCGCTGAGTGCGCCCGGCTCCATGGCCATCAGCGTCTGGTAAACGCGCTCGCCGTAAGCTTCAGGCGGGAACCAACCCATATCGCCCCCGAGGTTCGCGCTGGTCGGATCGTCGGAATACTCCTTGGCCAGTTCCGCGAAGTCCTCGCCGTCGTTCAGCTTCTGCTTGATTTCGGTGATCCGGTCCATGGCGACCTTCGGCGTCGTCAACTCGTTGACCTCGATCATGATGTGGCGCGCGTTGTACTCCTTGATCACGACCTGCCGCTGCTCCCTGAAGTCGTTCACCTTGATGATGTGGTAGCCCGCGGGACTGCGGACCGGTTCGGTGAAATCGCCCGGCTTCAGATCGCGCACGGCATCGGCAAAAAAGGCCGGCACACTGTTCAGGTCGCGCCATCCGATCAATCCCCCTTCCAACGCTTCCTGCCCGTCAGAGTAGCTGATGGCCGCCGACGCGAAATCCAGGCCTTCCCCCAGCCGCTCGTGGATGGCCTTCGCCTTTGACTCGGCCGCGCTGATCTGTTGCGGCGTCGAGCCGTCGGGGAGGGCGACCAGGATATGGGAGACGTTGTACTCGCCGCCGCCGAGTTCCTCGGAAACGAGCAGAATGTCGACCTCGGTGTCGGTAATGGGATCCATGCTGTTGACGATCCGCTGGCGCAGACGCTCGGTCAGAATCTCCTCGCCGATGTTGCGCCGGAACTCCGCAAAGTCCTCGCCATCGCTCTGGATGACCTGCCGCAACTGCTGAACCGTCATGCCGTTCTGCTGGGCCAGGGTCGTCAATGCCTGATCGATGTCCGCGTCACTGGCCCGGATGCCGGTCTGCAGTGCGCGCTGCACCTGCAGCTCGCGGATGATCAGGCGTTCGAGGACCTGCCGCTCCAGCAGGTGCATCGGCGGCATGGCCTCGCCGCTGGCGCGCACACGCTCCACAATGCCGGCGACCGCCAGGTCCAGCTCGCTGCGCATGATCACGTCCTCGTCGACCAGCGCGACGATGGAGTCGAGCGGAACCACTTCACCGCCCTGGGCCGTGGCTTGCGCCGGCGCCAGCAGCAGCGAAAGGGCGGCCCACAGCAGCCAGTGGGCAATTCCGGGCGGGCTGGAACGGTATCTCTGAATCATCTGGGTACGTCTCCGGGAAATCTGGTTCGCCATTTTATCTCATTCAGGAGTGTTGCTTACGGCTTCAGAGTCTTCAGTCGCGAAACAGTTCCTCTCCGCGCGTACCGATGCTGGCCAGCCCCTTCAGGTTCAGCTCCAGGTAGATGGCGTTTCGGTAATCTCCGTCGCGGTTCTTCAGGTATCGCCGCACGACGGTCCGAAAAGCCCAGCAACAGCTTTCGTATTCGACGCCGCCCTGGATTTCCAGCATGTCGTTGTCGGCAAAGGAGTAATTGACGCGCGAAAGCAGGCGCCATTGCTCGTTGATGGGCCAGTAGGCCCGCAGATCGAACTGGTCGACGCGGTCCCGCCGGAAGCGGTATTCGAAGGAGGCCCGCCGGCCCCGGTCGCCCCGGTACTGAATTCCGACCATTCCGACATCGAGCTGACTGCGTTCCCAGTCCCACTGCAGTCCCAGCGTGGCGCTTACGCGGGCGAATGGCCGCCAGCTGAATTCCGCCAGGAACGGCGAGTAATCCTCATCGAACGCGGGCCCCAGGTCGAGTTGCACCCGCTGGGGCTTGAAGTAGACGATCTGGCCCAGGCTGAGGCTCCAGAGCACGCGGCCGGTGGCGCCGTCGAACCGGCGCGTCGAGAGCGCCAGTGACAACTGGTTCGCGTCGGTCTGGCGGTCGCCGCCGGCGAATCGGTTGGTGTTGAACAGTTGGCTGAAACCAAAGGTGAACTCGCCGGTGTCGAAGACCGGCTGGTCGTCCTGTGGTTCGTAAGGCACGTACAGATAGAACAACCGTGGCTCCAAAGTCTGCAGATCGCCATTGGCCAACCGCCGGTCGAAGACCAGGCCCCCGTCCAGGCTGAGAATCGAAACGCCCGTAGACGGCGTGTCGTCGCCGGTCTCGCCCTCCAGGTCCAGAGCATATGCGGTGTACCGATAGCCCGCGGTGGGGCGCAGGAAGCCCCAGCTGCGCCGCATGTCCCAGTAGAGCCGCGGCAGCAGATCGAGACGCGCCCCGGTCGTGCCCACGTCGCGGTCGAAATAGACCAGTTCCGAGTCCAGCGCCAAATTCAGGCCCCGGGACCCCAGGGGCCGGTCGAGCCAGTACCCGAGGCGCGGAATGCGGCGGTAGGGTTCGTTGGAGGCCGCCACCGAATCGTCGATGACCTGAAAATCATCGGCCATCAACTCCAGGTTCCAGTAGCGCCCGACACCGGCGAGTTGCGCGCTGCTGCGTAGAAACTGCAACGAGGTCTGGCCGAGGTTGGTCCCGAAGTCCTGGAAGAAGCGGTCGTCGCTGACCCGATCGATAACCAGCCCGGTGCGCCAGCGTTCCCGGGGGACGCTCGTGTGGCTGAACAGGTAGCGATAGCGCTCTTCGCGGGTTTGCTTGTCCCTGGGCAGGTAATCCAGTTCGAACCTGCCGCTGGTCCGTCGCGTCAGGAATCGATACTGACCGAAGAGCATGAAGCCGCGGTTGGTGAAGTAGTGCGGTTCGAGGATGGCGTCCTGGTTGGGCGCGATGTTCCAGTACCACGGAATTCCGACTTCGAAGCCGCTGTCGCTGTTTTGCCCCAGGTTGGGATAGAGGAATCCGGTCTTGCGGCGGTCGTCGATCGGGAAGGTGAAATAGGGCGCGTAAAGGATCGGGATGTTCTTGAATGTCAGTTTCGCGCCCCGAGCCTTACCCATGCCTTCCTCGTGCTGCAGTTCCAGCTCGCGCGCTTGCATTTGCCAGTCGGGACGCGGCCCGGGGCACGTCGTGTAATCAAGCCCGCGAAGGACGGACGTATGGCCCCCCCGCAGCTCAGCCGCCTCGGCGCTGCCGTTGGCGCTGGAGCCGGTCAGGCCGTAATCGATGCTGTAGAACCGTCCGGACTCCTTGAGGAAGGAATAACTGGCTTCCTGACCCCGAAACCACACCTGCTGATCCTCGTATTCAAGTTCACCGGGAATGGTGATGACTTTTGAAACCGGATCGTAGAGCACCCGTTCGGTGGCAAGGTGCTGGTCGGCGCGAAACAGCTCGACCGCGCCCCGCGCTTCTCCTATCGTAGTCTGTCCGGCATCCAGTTGCCTGGCGAAAATTACGACGGGCGCGTTGGTGCGATCGGGCGCCGGCGGCAGCACGGGACCCAGTACCGGGTCCGGACACGCCAAATTCTGGTCGGGCGGCGGCTTGGCGTCGGCCGGGCCCTCGGCCCGGCCGTCCGGGCTGACCGCCAGCAAGCAGAATGACACGGTGAAAACGGCCGCGATCCTGCCGGTTGATATTCGCGAGAATGACAAGAGTCTTAGCGCCGTCAGCTTTGGGCCATGGTCGTCAAACTACGTTGTCACAGATCGGGTTCCGGCGCAACGGCCTCACAGGGTTGCTGCAGCCAGGCCCGACGGGCGCCATCGTCCAGTGCCGCGCGCTCCGCGACCAGGGCCTGGAATCGGGGCAGGTCCCTGCCGGCTGCCTCGTACAGCGCGGCGAAGGCGCAGGTGCCGCCCCGGTAGCTGTCGAACAGCGCCAGGCCGGCATTGTTCGGATTTTCGTCGAACCATCCCGCGAAGCCGGTCTGGCCCTCGCTGCCTCGCTTCGACGACGCCAGGTGCCGGTCCCTCAACGCGCTGAAGATCGCCGCCTTGTTCCGGCGTTTTTCCGGCACGGCATCCGCGGATGCATATACGACCGCCAGCTCCGTCCTGGCCTGGTCCAGCAGAACCATGAAGTCCGCGGCCGCCCGTTGCCGCCGGCGCCATTCGGGCAGCCGTTCCGCACGTCCGCTGTACTCCAGCCACAGGGCGGTCCCGATCTCCTCCACGAATGTCGCGTAACTCTCGTTGAACGCGGTATCGCCCTTGACGTACAACTGTTGATGCGCCAATTCGTGGAAGATGACCGCGGCCAGTTGTTCGTCGCTGTAGTGGAACATGGTGTCCAGCAGCGGATCTCGGAACCAACCCAGCGTCGAATAGGCGAGCGCGGGCGAGACCGCGACGTCAAAGCCCTGATTCTTCAGCTTCGACGCCAGTCGGCGTGCGTCCGCCGGGTCGAAATAGCCCCGGTAGGGCACGCATCCGGCGAACAGGAAGCACCAGCGCCGGGGCTCGAGCGAAAACTCGGGCGCGGCGACCACGTTCCAGGCCACGGCCTCACGCCCCGTTTCGACGAAGCTCTCGTAGCTGCCGTTGTCCGGCAGGTGCAGACGGGAAACCGCGAACTGACGGATTTCGCCGGACAGCAGCAAGTGCCGGCGAAGTTCCGGGCCGGTGTTGCCATCCGCCAGCACCGCCGCCACGTCCTGGCGCTTGCTCATCAGATCCAGGTGGCCTGCAATGGCCTGCGTGTAGTAGCCGGGGCCGGCGCAGCCGGCGAGCAGGGACAGGACGCCGAGCAGCAGTGCGGGGCTTGCGATCTTCATCGGATAGGCAGTGCGCGCGTATTTGGGTAAGATTTCCCGATGAGCAAAATTAGCAAGAGCGATGAGGAATGGGAAGCTCAGTTAACTCCTGAGCAGTACCGGGTGACGCGCAAGGCCGGCACCGAGGCGCCGTTCAGCGGCGAGTACGACCAGTGCTGGGAGGCCGGCGTTTACCATTGCGTATGCTGCGGGCATCCGCTGTTCGGTGCCGACAGCAAGTTCAACGCAGGGTGTGGCTGGCCGAGCTTTCACTCCGAACTCGAAGAGGCCAACATCGAGCAGCGGCCGGATTTCAGTCACGGGATGAGCCGGATCGAACTTCTCTGCCGGCATTGCGATGCGCACCTCGGTCACATCTTCCCGGATGGGCCTCCACCCACAGGCACGCGGTATTGCATCAACTCCGCGTCGCTGGAATTCCGGCCGGACGATGCGGACGAGGGTTCGTGATCCTCGTTTTCGAAGATTTCGATTTCAGCCGGGTCGGTCAGATGCAGTCGCTGCTGGAATCCCATGGAATCGAGACCTTCATCCGCAACCAGTTCGGCTCGTCCGTGATGGGAGAAGTGCCTTTCGTCGAGGTGGTTCCGCAGCTTTTCGTCCTCAAGCAAAAGGATGTTGACAGGGCGGTGGAACTGCTGCGATCGAACCAGGTGGTGGAACAATCGGCCGGCGACTGGACCTGCCCCGACTGCGGCGTCGACGTGGACGGTCAATTCAGCCACTGCTGGAAGTGCAGCTGCGCGAGAAAATCGCGCTGAGCGCGTCCCGCTACCAGGGTATTTCCCGGCCATCCCAATTGAGAAAACTCCCGCTCATGCCGGGCTCGGCGTCATGCAGGACCTTCAATATTCGCTGAGCCGACGTTTCGGGTGTGTACAACTTGTCGGCCGGGACGTTGCGTTGGAAGGGCCTGGACAAGCCGGTATCCGTCGTTCCGGGATGAATCGCCAACACCGTCGCCTTGGGGTGCCGATGCCGGCACTCGATGGCGAGCGTTCTAAGGAACTGGTTCAGGGCTGACTTGGAGGCCCTGTAGCCGTACCAGCCGCCCAGGCGATTATCGCCGATACTGCCGACCATGGCCGAGAGCGCCGCAAACGTGAATTCCCGGTTGCGGCTCTGCCTGGGAAACAGCGTGGCGGCGACCATCAGGGGTCCGATGCTGTTGACCTGGAAGATGCGTGCCAGGTTCGCGGGGTTACATTCCGACAGCGACTTTTCCGGCTGGACATCGCCTTCGTGGAGGATCCCGGCCGCATGGATGGCCAGATCGAAGCCGCCGTCGACACTGTCGAGGAAACGCCCGAATGCGCTCAGGCTGGCCTCGTCGTCGAAGTCCAGCGGAACTCGCCGCAGCCGTTCGCCGTGAATGCCGGCCAGCCGCTGCAATTCGCGGAGGTCGGATTCGCGGCGATGCGTGGCCACGACCTCGCGAACGCTGTCTTCGGCAAGCTGGGCCTCCACCAGGGCGAGGCCGATGCCCCGGCTCGCGCCGATAACAAGCCGTTTGCCGTTGTGTGTGCGTTCAGCCATCTGAATAGTGTCCAAAAAAGAAGACCCGCGGCAGTCCCCGACCGAGGGAAGTCAGGGACCGCGCATCGCGGGTCAAGGGGATGCACACACTGGAGGTGTGCTGAGGAGATCGGTTAATTCAACGGACTCAGCTTTGCGGCAGAATCACCGTGTCGACTACGTGGATCACGCCATTGCTGGCCTCGATGTCCGTAGACACGACGCGCGACTCATTCACAAACACCGCGTCACCTTCGACGCGGATGGCCAGATCGTCGCCGTTAACGGTCGGGGCGGAACTCATCCCGACTACCTTTGAAGCGTGCACGTTACCCGGCACGACGTGGTACGTGAGGATGGCTACCAGCTGATCCTTGTTCTCGGGCTTCAACAGCGTCTCGACGGTGCCCGCCGGAAGCTTGGCAAAAGCGGCGTCTGTCGGAGCGAAGACTGTGAAAGGTCCGTCGCCTTTCAGCGTGTCAATCAGATCACCGGCCTGCAGAGCGGCCGCCAGCGTCGTGAAATCGCCGGCCGCTACGGCGGTGTCGACGATATCGGCCTTGGGCTTTTTGCCGTAGTTACCGCCGTACACACTGGTCGCGGCGAGCAGGACCGCGGCGAAAGCGGCAACGAAAGATGAATATTTGATTTTGCGATTCAGGTACATGGTCATTTCTCCGATTGCGTGAGACCATAATGTATATATTGTGTAGAGGTTTTTCAAGTCTAAGTTGCATTTAATTTATAAATGTCTGTGCAAGATATGTACAAAATGGCCAAAAAGGCGGGTATGACGCGATCGCGGCATAGTCTGAGGCGCGATGTCAGGTAATGGGGGGTATCAGGATTAGCGGCGCAGGTGGCCCAACGCGGCGATCGACGCCGCCCGGCCGCTCACAGGTCGTCGCCGCGCAACTGCCGAACTTCCGCCTCGACTCTCGCCGCGGTGACCTCCCCTGGCGGAATGGGCGATCCGATGCGCAACTCGATGCGCGCCCACAGCTTGTAAGGCCGCCGCTTGTGGAGCGGGTCGCGACGGCTGAACAACGAGCCCCAGAGGTTGCACAAGGCTACCGGCACCACGGCTACCTGCTCGTCCGAGACGATCTTCTCCAGTCCGGTTTTGAACGGCTGGATTTCACCGTCATGGGTGATGCGCCCTTCGGGAAAAATGCCCAGCACGTCCTCCGAGGCCAATACTTCGTGAATCCGCTGGTAGGCAGCCTCCAGAATCTGTGGATTCTCCGACCGGCCGGCGATCGGAATGGCCTTGCCGATTTTGAAAATGAGTTTGAGCACAGGGATGTTGTAGATCCTGTAGTACATGACGAAGTTGACGGGCCGGCGGATCATGCCGCCGATGATCAGCGGGTCCACAAAGCTGACATGGTTGCTGGCCACGATGACCGGGCCCTGGTCCGGAACGTTTTCGATGCCGCGCACTCGGACGCGATAGATGGTGTGGATCAGCAGCCACACCAGGAAGCGCATCAGGAATTCCGGCACCAGCGTGAAGATGTAGATCGCCACCACCGCGTTGAGAACAGCCGATATCAAAAACAGCTCGGGGATCGACAATCCGACGGGTCCGAGGACCCACATCGCCATGACCGCGGCGATCACCATGAATAGCGCGTTGAGGATATTCAGCCCGGCGATGACCCGCGATCGGTGGTCCGGCGCCGAGCGCGACTGGACCAGTGCATACAGCGGCACGATGTAAAAACCGCCGAACACGCCGATCAGCATCAGGTCGATGACGATGCGCCAGTTCTGGCCGTTGGACAGAAACTCCATGGCCGTGATGCCCGCTACCGGCGCCTCGGGCGACGCCAGATACAGGTCGAGCCCGAACAGCGTCAGGCCGATCGCGCCGAACGGCACCAGGCCGAGCTCCACCTGCCGGCCCGACAGTTTCTCGCACAGCAGCGATCCGGTGCTGATGCCGACGATGAACAGCGCGAGCAACCCCGACATCAGGTTTTCGTCGCCGCCGAGCACGTTCTGGCTGTAACTGGGAATCTGCACCAGGAAGGTCGCGCCGAAGAACCAGAACCAGGAAATGCCCAGCACGCTGTTCAGCACCACCTGGTTCTCGTTCAGGAACTTCAGGTTGCGCACCGTTTCGCTGAAAATGTTCCAGTTGATCTGCAGCTCCGGCGCCACGGGCTCCGCCCGCGGTATGCGCCGGCTGAACAACCAGCCGGTGACGGCCACCGCCAGGCCCGCCGCGCCGACCCAGTAAGGCCAGGGCACGCTGATGCCGGCCAGTTGCGGCCCGGCGATGGTGCCGGCGCTCCGCCTCGACTACGGCGAGATCGACACGCTCCGGGAGCGGTACGGGCCGGGTGGCGACGTGTTCCCTCTCCCCGAAATGGCCCTGACGTCTCCCGCTTCCATCGTCGAACCTCACCCGGCGTCCGCCAACACCGGCGAGTGGCGGATCGCCAACCGGGAAGAGGTGTACTGATGCACTCGAACGAGTGGCCATTGATCGGATTCACCCTCGCCGCCCAGTGGGCCGTCGGCGCCGTCATCGACCTCTTCCCCCCCGGCGAGGCGGGCGGCTACGACCCGGCCGACGATCAGCGCGTTCTCGCCGAAGCGATCGCGCAGCTCGTCGACGGTCGTGGGCGGCTGCCGCTCGGCCGCATCGAGGACGGCGACGTCATCATTGTGAGCGGGCCGGTTGGCGACCACGGCACGGCGGTGATGCTCGCGCGCGAAGACTTCGGCCTGCGCGGCGACCTGGTATCCGACGCCGGACCGGTGATGGGGCTCACGGAAGCGCTGCTCGGCTTCGACGGTCTCCGCTTCATGCGCGACCCGACGCGCGGCGGCATCGCTTCGATCGCGCACGAGATCCACCGGGCGACCGGCCTCGGCGTACGCTTCGAGCCGACGATACCGGTTCGCGACCCGGTGCAGTCGGTCTGCGACATGCTCGGCTACGATCCTTACTACCTGGCCTGCGAAGGCCGCGTGTTCGCGGTCATCGATGCCGAACAGGCCGACGCGGCGCTGGCGGCCTGGCAGAGGCTGCCCTCGGGCAAGGATGCAGCCCGCGCGGGCCGCATCACCTCGGCCGACAATCGCGTCATTCTCGAAACGCCGCTCGGCGGCGAACGCTTCCTCGAAGAACTCGAAGACGATCCCCTGCCGCGCATCTGCTAGGGCCTGTTAGGACTATGCGGACACCCATCGACGGCGGGCATTTTGTCGCAGGACAATGCGCACTGAGCGCCGTGTACCTGGGGTACATCAGCGAGAGTGCAACGCCGTCATGGGGAAAAATGGCCCCGTCCCTATGGGTT
>ENA-OVOC01000026-OVOC01000026.1-sediment-metagenome-genome-assembly--contig:-NODE-26-length-12164-cov-2.093323_pt1 | contig 12164 bp, 12 predicted proteins | sample MGYA00250096_ERZ650216 | MGnify/ENA primary metagenome ERZ650216 (study PRJEB26732, sample SAMN07258893) | sediment metagenome | biome: subtidal zone; feature: saltmarsh; material: sediment | place: USA...
GATGCGCTGCGTGATGAGGCGCGCTCACAGCGGCGCAAGATCGCCGAGGTGGCCAAGGAATATCTGGTCGCCGCCGAGACGTTACACGGCATGTCCAGCCGCCTCGCCGACCGCGCGCAACACCCGCTCCGCCTCAGCGATCACCTCCTGGCCAATGCCATCCCCCGCAAGGACGGCGATCCGATAGTCGATTTTCTCTTTGTTCGATCCTGTCACAGAATACGCTCCTTGCAACGGTTTATCCGCCACACGGAGATCAAACCCGGATATCATTTAAAAAACCGCAAATGTCGGTAACCCCCGGGCAGTCCGCGGTAATCTATGCGGGAGACACGGTGTTGGGCGGCGGCATTATCTCCACCACTTTATAATTAAATATTTTTTGTTGACACAACTGCCACATTGTATCAAGTTAAGAATTTGGTGTTGCGGCTATCTCCACTAAATCGGAACCGAGGACGGAAATTATGGACAAAGCGGAATTCAGGAAATTCAGGAAGAAATTAAACAAAACCCAGGCCCAAATGGCCCAGCTGCTGGGCATTTCACTCAAGGCGGTGCACAGCTATGAGCAGGGTTGGCGCAGAGTGCCGACTGCCGTTGAACGTCAAATGTATTTTTTAATGGTCAAGCAAAATTCCAAAAAGGGCAAGACGAAAGTATGCTGGCAGATTAAAAAATGCAGCCCGGAACTCAAGGTCAAATGCCCTGCCTGGGAGTTCGGCGCCGGTGAGCTTTGCTGGTTCATTAACGGCACGATCTGTGACGGAAACGTTCAGAAGAGCTGGAAGGAAAAAATGAAGATTTGCAAGTCCTGCGAAGTATTTGCACCACTGATCGAGTAGATTTTCTGCCATAACCGTTAAAGCCTCATCATCAAATGGGTTCACCTTGCTGCCGGATGGTCAGCACAACCCTTCATCCGACCTTAAGTCGGTACAGGATTTCCAAAATGAGCACGAAATATAAATTTGAAACGCTATGCCTCCACGCCGGACAACAGCCGGACCCAGCCACCACTGCCAGAGGCGTGCCGGTGCATCGCACTTCTTCCTATGTATTTAAAAGCAGCAAGCATGCCGCCGATCTTTTTGCGCTCAAAGAGATGGGCAATATCTATACCCGTATGATGAATCCGACCCAGGATGTTCTCGAACAACGAATTGCCGCCCTGGAGGGCGGCGCAGCTTCCCTGGCGCTGTCTTCAGGAACATCAGCGGTTTACTATACAATAATCAATATCTGTGAGGCTGGTGATGAAATCGTGTCCGCCAGCAACCTTTACGGCGGTACCTATACAATGTTCGATTGTATCCTGCCCCAATTTGGCATCCGCACAAATTTTGCCGACGCCACTGCTCCGGAAAGCATTGAGCGGGCCATCACCGAAAAAACCCGGGCTGTCTTTGTCGAGACCATCGGCAATCCGGTACTGGATTTTACCGACATCGGTGCGATTGCAGATATCGCCCATCGTCACCATCTGCCGCTAATTGTCGATGCCACCTTTACAACGCCTTATTTGCTCAAAAGCATCGATTACGGTGCCGACATCGTCGTCAATTCCCTGACCAAATGGATGGGGGGGCACGGTACTGGTATTGGCGGGATTGTTGTGGATTCAGGAAAATTTGATTGGCAAGATCCAAAATTCAAACTGTATAATGAACCGGACCCAAGTTACCACGACATCCGCTACGCCCACGACCTGGGCGACATGAACCCGCTCGCATTTATCCTTCGCATGCGACTGGTTCCCTTGCGTAATCTGGGCGCCTGTATCTCCCCGGACAACGCCTGGATGTTTTTGCAGGGGCTTGAAACACTTTCTTTGCGCATGCAACGGCATTGTGACAATGCAGCCGAAGTGGCCTGCTTCTTAAAGGCGCATTCAAATGTTAAATGGGTGCGTTATCCCGGATTACCGGACGATCCAGCATACCCGGTTGCCAGCCGATATCTTCAAAATGGTTTTGGCGGCATGGTCGTCTTCGGGATTAAGGGCGGTCTGGATGCCGGTCAAAAATTTGTAGATAGCTTGAAACTGTTTTCGCACCTGGCCAACGTGGGCGATGCCAAAAGCCTTGTTATTCACCCTGCCAGTACGACGCATTCGCAGTTGAGTGAAGAACAGCAAAAGGCCGGTGGATTGACGCCGGATCTGGTGCGCCTGTCTATTGGTCTTGAGAACATCGACGACATCAAAGAGGATTTAGACCAGGCTTTCGCCCAAACCTGATTTCTCTTGCCCTCATTAAGAAAATCAAGTAACAAAATTGGTGGTCTTTTTCGCGCCGTGATTTGGACCAACGGTGATTAAGACCATTTCTATATTTTGATCTATTGGTTATTCGGTTATGAGTGAATACATAGAACATGACAAACAGGGGGTTTCGGTGGGCATTGTGGAGAAAAAGCTCTTCACTTTTGCCGAACCGCCCGATGAAATGGTTCTCGAAAACGGTGCCCGGCTCGGACCGGTAACCATTGCCTATGAAACTTACGGTACCCTCAACGCCGACAAATCAAATGCGATACTGATTTTACATGCCCTTTCAGGTGATTCCCATGCTGCCGGCTACTACAACAAAGAAGATCAAAAACCCGGCTGGTGGGACATTATGATCGGCCCCGGCAAGGGGATCGATACGGACACGTATTTTGTCGTCTGCTCCAATATCATCGGCAGCTGTATGGGGTCTACCGGACCTTGCAGTACCAACCCAAAAACTGTCCAGCCGTATGCTTTGGATTTTCCGGTCGTTACCATCGGCGACATGGTGAGGGCTCAAAAAGAGCTCGTGGATTATCTGGGTGTTAAACAGATCTTATGCGTAGTGGGTGGCTCGATCGGCGGAATGCAGGTACTGGAATGGACCGTGCGATACCCGGAAACGGTCAAGTCCGCCATACCGCTGGCCACCACTACCAAACACTCGGCGCTGGCCATTGCCTTTAATGAAGTCTCCCGCCAGGCTATCATGGCCGATCCGGCATGGAATAACGGAAACTACTACTACGGCCCTAAGCCCAACCTCGGATTGGCAGTGGCACGCATGATCGGCCACATCACCTATTTGTCGGACGAATCGATGCGATTGAAATTCGGTCGCAGGCTGCAGGATAAAAGTGACTTTTCATTTAATTTCGATGCGGATTTTCAGGTGGAAAGTTACCTGCGGTATCAGGGTAAAAAATTTGTAGATCGTTTCGATGCCAACTCGTTTTTGTATATCACCAAGGCCGCCGATTATTACGACTTGGAAAAACAGTATGGCGACGGCTCGGCGGTGAAAGCTTTTGCAAAAGCCAGAGCCAAATTTCTGGTGGTCTCGTTTACGTCTGACTGGCTTTATCCCACCTATCAATCCAGATCAATGGTGAAGGCTATGAAGAAAAACGGGCTGGATGTCAGTTTCCTTGAGATCGAAGCCGAATGGGGCCACGACGCCTTTTTGCTGCCCAATGAGCGATTGACAACTCTGATCAGAGGATTTTTAGAACGTGTCTGCCGAGAAAACACGTCATAACCATATGCGCTATGATCTTCAGATTATCGCTTCCTGGATCGATCCGGGATCCCGCGTGCTCGATCTGGGTTGCGGCAGCGGCGAGCTGCTGCGCTTTTTAATCAACAACAAGCAGGTGCACGGCTCCGGCATCGAACTTGAAGAAGATAAAGTAGCCGCCTGTATTGAAAAGGGGTTAACGGTTTTGCAGGGCGACATCAATGCGGAAGTTTTGGATTACCCCGATCTGTCTTTTGATTACGTAATCCTGAGCCAGACCCTGCAGCAGGTTTATGCCCCGGATGAGCTTATACGAGCCATCATGCGCATCGGCAAAAGAGGCATCGTCAGTTTTCCCAATTTCAGCCACTGGGCCTGCCGCATACAGCTGTTGTACACCGGATACGCTCCGGTCACCAAACAACTGCCGTATCAATGGTACAATACGCCCAATATCCGGGTAATTACCATCAAAGATTTCCGTAAATTTATCGACGAAGTCGGCTTGAAAATTCTAAAAGAGGTGGCCATCAATACCCATTCGCAGAATCGGTACGGAAAGATCATCAAATTTTTGCCCAATGTTCGGGCAACTTATGGTATCTTTCTAATCGGCAATTAAACTTGTTTTAAAACCATTGAGGTCGCGAATAAAAGACTTATATTTGGAGATTAAGTTAAAGTAAATTTATGAATATCCTGGGTATGAGGATGTATAAAATTGATTCGGGGAACAAATGAAGATTGTGTCGATTGCGACCAGCAAGAAAAAAGGAACACGTAAAGTTGCTGTCGATGAGGCCTATTTAAAAAAAGAACACGGTCTGGACGGCGATGCACATGCCGGTAAATGGCATCGGCAGGTCAGTTTTTTAGCATCTGAAGAAATCGATAAAGCCCGCCAGTCGGGACTTGACGTTACCTTTGGTGATTTTGCCGAAAACATCGCCACCACCGGCATAGACTGGAAAAACATTCCGGTGGGCACCCGGGTTCGACTGGGATCAGAAGCCCTGGTTGAAATCACGCAAATCGGAAAAGAGTGTCACAACCGGTGCGCCATTTATTATAAGGCCGGCGATTGCATTATGCCGCGGGAGGGCGTTTTTGCACGGGTGCTCAAAGAGGGCAAAATTAGATGCGGAGATCAAATCAGCATCGAGTCTGCTGAAGATTAGACGCCAACATTTATAACCACCTCTTTTTAAACCGTAGGCCCTATTATTTCCAGCTACGCACTTCACAAACCATTCAATTCTGACAGAGACAAATATTGCCGTTCGATTCATTGGGCCGGAATGACTTAATGAACTTCGTTACGATCGCCATTTTCCGGCAACAAGCTGAAAGATGCTATCCTGGAGGGCCCGTTAAATGCCGTCGCGCATTGCACTCCTGCTAAAATATCTCGTAAAGGAATTCTTTAACCCCATCACCTATCTGGTTGCATTTTTAATCGGTGCCACCATCAATACCCTTGAGGGCAATGGCCTTTGGTTTTCAGCCGTTCCATACGTCGTGCCGCTTTTTGTGCAGAACCTCGCCAAGGCCTCCCTAAAATTTAAAAACAGGGAAATGGATATCCTCTGTCAGCTTCCGGCGGAACGCCATGATCCCGTATTTGTAGTTGAAGGCGATGGATCTGTCGCTGCAACCGCCGGCAATACCAAAATGCTTTTTGAAAGACATCATATTAAAAAGCTACACGATTTGTTTGGAAATGACGAAGCCGAAACCCTTCTCAAAGCCACTGATGAAATCAGAACACAATGGCAGACAGAGCCTTTGGAATTATACTCGAAAATCACCGGCAAATGGTATCAGATCAAGGCAAAGACCGGTGAGGGCGGTCACCTTCTCATATGGTTGGATGAAATATCTTCGCGTAAAGCAATGGATATCAGCCTGACAGCCATTCGCGGATTCAGCCGTGAAGTGATCAACTCCATAAACGAGCTTGCCAAAAAGAACGACATATACGATCGGCTGGCTTTGCTTATCTTAAAAGAAGGTTATCAGGGCGTTTTCATCACCAGAGAAGATCAAGACGACAACCTGGCCGGTTATGTCTTTAAAGTGAACAATCATAAGTTGATAAAATCCGAATACATCCAGGTACCGCGAGCTTCGGCGGCACCGATCTGGTCATCGCGCAAGGCCGAATGCGATATTAACGGCTGTGTGGCTACAGCCAGCCGGGCAGATTCCATTCCCCAGGCCGATTTTGAAAAAGCGCACCCGTTTGATGAGCGTGTTAAATCATTTTTAGGCTTTGCCATTACCAATTATATTAATTACGCTGAGGGCGATGTCTCGATCATTGCATTTAACAAGCAAGACGGGCTCAAAAAATTTGACACGGACGTCATCAACACCGTTGTGAATACGGCCAGGTCCGTAACCCATCTGATCGACCTGGCAATTGGCAACAATCGCATGCTCACTGCGCTGGAGGTGGCAGAAGAAGTCCAGCAGAACCTGCTGCCGAAAGCGCTCCCCGCTGTAAAAGGTCTCGATATCGCGGCTAAAAGCATATATTGCAACAAGACCGGCGGCGACTTTTACGATTTTCTCAGAGTTGATCAAACACCTGAAGGCATCTTAAATGTGATCGTCGGCGATGTATCCGGTCACGGGATCGCCGCCGGCTTGTTGATGACGAATGCGCGTGCACTGATCCGCAGTCGCTCGGCCCAGCCGGGAACGCTTTCCGAGATTGTTACCGATGTCAACCGTGACCTGACGCTGGATATCTATGATACCGGCCGCTTTACCACGCTGCTCTATCTGACGGTCGATACGCAAAACCATCTGGTAAAATGGGTGCGTGCCGGTCATGATGCCCCTTTGCTGTATGATCCTGTTAGCGATCGTTTTGAAGAGCTTTATGGATCCGGCCTGGCGCTGGGCTGGGATGAAAACTACCCGTATGAAGAAAACCAGCGAACCGGTCTGATCAAGGGACAGATCATTTTTATGGGAACCGACGGCATCTGGGAAACATTCGATTTGAATCACAAACCTTTCGGCAAAAAACCGTTAAAAGAGATTATTCGTCGCAATGCCGCTGCAAGCGCTGAAAACATTCGGAATAAGATTCTGGACGCTTTAGCGCACCATCGGCAGGGTCAGGAACCCGAAGATGATGTCACGCTGATTGTCATTAAGATGATCGAAGATTAAAACAGTATGTAGACGCTGCGGGTCACTGGCTGCTCGCAACTCGTTGTGGCTTTGAAATGGTATGGTAAGATCAAAGCGGATCATGTCATTTTCTGATCGGCGATATGATGAACAGGGTGCCTGTGACCCGATATTTGGGATTAGACCGACGTAATCGTCCGCCCAAAAACACAGGAATCGATCATCCCAAATATCGGGTCACTGTGCCGCTATTCGGTAAATCACTTGCATATCGCCTTCAGAAAATAACATGCCCGCTCCGGAGCCTAAGAGGCGAAGGAAGGAGGGAGCCCCTGAACCGAGAACCCTGAACCTAAAATTATGAAAACATTCATTGGATTTGACGAAGCGCTCGAACTGACACTGACGCATGTCTCCGTCGGCGGAGCCGAAGTTCTTCCCCTGGCCCAATTGACCGGTAGAATACTGGCTGAAGATATCGTCGCTACAGTAGACAGTCCATCGAGCACCTCATCACGCAAAGATGGCTTTGCCGTGAATTCAGCCGATCTTATCAATGCCAGTGCCGACAGCCCGGTTGAATTAAAAGTCGTCGGCAACCTTGCGGCCGGTGATCGCGTGAATGTACACATTAAAAATGGTCAGGCGGTGCGGGTCACCACCGGTGCGCCCATACCGGCAGGTGCCGATGCCGTCCTTTCAGAGGAATTCTGCGATTCGACCGCCGATACCATATTCGCGCGGGGTATCGCTGAAGCGGGTCGAAATCTGCTCAAGCGCGGAACCGACATTCATCAGGGGCAGCAGGTGGCCACAAAAGGTGAAAAACTGTCTCCTCCTTTGATTGGGTTGCTGGCCTCCGCCGGATCGGATCGCGCCGCTGTCTATCGGTTGCCGAAGGTGGCTGTGATTGCCAGCGGCAATGAAGTTGTTGCGCCCGGGGTATCGTTGAGCGACGGAAAGCTGTATGCCAGCAACATGGTCGAGATTGGTTCGTGGCTGACTGCCTTCGGTCTCACCTATTCCGCCGAGCTTGTCACTGACAACGCATCCGAAATTGAATCCGCTATCACATCACGACTGACGCAAACAGATGCCTTTATCACCAGCGGCGGCGCCTGGGGCAGTGAACACGACCTCATGTTAGATGTGGTGGAAAAATTGGGCTGGCAGGGCATTTACCGTCGCGTGCGCATGGGCCCCGGTAAACCGGTCGGGTTCGGGTTGCTGGAGCACAAACCGTTTTTTATTTTGCCCGGCGGGCCCCCGTCAAACGAAATGGCCTTTTTGCAGCTCGCGCTGCCAGCCATCATGAAGATGAAAGGAGAGGTTGCCTTTTCTTTTCCGGTAGCCCGTGCACAACTGGCTGAGACGGTTCGCGGCCATAAGGACTGGACGCAATTTATTCACGCCCGCCTCGAAGCCGATAAACATGAGCTCATCGTAACACCGGCTAAACTCAAAAGCCGGCTTGTTTCGATGGCGCGCAAAGATGCTTTGATAATTATTCCTGAAGGCTGGGAGGAGTTAACCGCCGGTGAAAGCATTGAAATCCAAATTTTAAAGTCGGATTTTGTTTCGGGTTAACGGGCTAACAATACGACACAATTGGATCGCAATTAAAATGAAAGATGCAGAGGAGGACTGATGATTCGGCACTTAATTGCAGGTCTGGTGGTTTTTTTTCTGTTATTTGGATGTGCTTCTGACCCCCAGCCAAAGCCTGATTTCCAAAACGGTACCCGGGTTGGCATCTTCAGCAGTCTGGAACCCTACCTGACACATCGGCATATCACCATCGAGCGGGTAAATAGCTTCGAGAGGCAGATTAGTGTTGATTGGGATATACCGGATTATGTAAACACCCAATTCACAGATGCTTTAAAAAAGGATGGGCGCTTTGTGGTCGTTCCGATTCAATCCCCACAGGTCCAAACCCGCTTGAAACAGCTTTCGGTTCAAATCGGTGCGGCGGCCAACAGCAGAAGAATTCCACAGGACCTGATCGACTTTATTGAAAACCAGGTCAAGGCCCATGATCTGGATGTCGTCATTATCGTACAAAGCTTCAGGGGCAACAGTCGGTGGAAAATAAGCAATGATCCGGTTGTACTTGAAGGGTATGGACTTTTTACGCGCAAGACGGTTCTGGGTGCTGTCGGACTTAGAAATAACTGGGCGCATCCTTACGCCCAGATCCGGGTTGTGGTATTAACGACACAGCCGGTCGTCCGAATTGGTACCGGCAGCCCGGCAATGACCAGAGCAAGAATGGATAACTTCAACTGGCCGGCGGACATCAGAGATATCCCCAAAAGCGAACTCAATAAAATACGGCCCAGGATCCAGGCATATGCGGATCAGGCGATTAAAACTGCTTTGGCGGATGCCCGGATGATTTCTGCGGAGTAAATGGTATTGGCTACTCTTTCCCAACGCGCTCTAACGGAATCAAATCCACCTGCAGCGGACACGATTTGGCTGCTGATATTTCACTCCGCTATTATAAATGGTTGGGCAAAAAACTTTCCGACCCCACATTTACTTATGGGAGATGTTTAATGAAGGATCGACGCACATTGATCATCGCCGAGCTTGAAAATAACCTGGAAAATGTCACTGCATTTTTCAAATCTTTATCGCCGGACGAACTCAATTTTCAGGCTTATCAGGACGGAGCACAGTGGACGGTGCAGCAGGTTTTGGCCCACTTTATCTCCATCGAAGGTTCAATGCAGTGGCTGTTCAAAAATATTCTGGCCGGCGGTCCCGGGTCACCGGATGGTTTTGATGTCGAGCGCTTTAACCGCACACAGCCCAAAAAGTATGACGGCAAAACAATCGATGAGCTCATCGCACAATTCCAATCGGTCCGCAATCAAACGATTGCCATTGTTGGCTCCATGACAGATGCTGATTTTGACCGTGAGGGGCGGCATGCATTTCACGGCCATGGCAAGCTTGAACGATTTATCGTCTGGGCGTATGAACATGTTGAACTTCATTTAAAAGATCTTCGCAAACGATTACCAAAAACGAAACCCATGTAAAAGCCACCTTGCTTGAAAAGACTCTGCCAGTAAAGGATTTGTTCTTATGCAAAAATCAAAGGCCATCGGCATTTTAAAATTACTGGCGGACGGCACGCACCCGGTGAGCGGCGAGCAGCTCGATAAAAACCATGTGATCAACGAACCCGATGTGATCCGGGCACTCAACACGGCTGTCGAGGCCCTCGTATCGGAAGAAGAGAGAATCAGGCGTCAACGCGATTTACCAAAACGGGTGGGCAAGCCCTGGAGTGAAAATGAAGACAAGGCCCTGATCAAGGCTTTTGATATGGGGGTCTCCCTGAAAGAATTGGTTGCAAAACATCAGCGCACAAGGGGCGCGATTCGCACCCGGCTCATTAGATTGGGTAAAATTGCCGCAGATGATCGGTCGTCTAAATAAATACTGTCTAAGCGGATCAAAAAAGGAATAGAGGCCATGTCAAAACTCTTTTTTTGTCGATTTGCGCCTTTTGTAAAGCGCTAAGCTTGTTACGCTAAATCTTGAAAACTCGGGCTAACGCCCTCAAACAGTTCAAAATTTTGCGCTCCACTTCACTAAGCGCTTTTTGACAAAAGCTCGCAAAAGTGACTTCAAAAAGGTTTTGACATGGCCTCTAAAGTATACCATTGATGTCGAAAAGGAAGCGCGATGAAACAAACTTTTCGAAAAGAACTGCTAAGCGGCAAAACCCTGATCGGCACCATTGTTACCCAGCCGAATCCGGCGATGGTGGAAATTTTGGCGGATGTCGGCTTTGACTGGCTTTGGATCGATGCCGAGCATTCACCGATGGTAATGGCAGACATCCAGGGTATTCTGCAGGCAGTCGCAGAACGCTGCGCATGTGTCGTTCGTGTACCGACCAGCAACGAAGTGTATATCAAAAAGGCACTGGATATTGGTGCCCCCGCTATCATTGCACCCCACGTGGATAGCGTTGAGATCGCCGAACAGGTGGTCAAATGGGTCAAATACCCGCCGACCGGAGAAAGAAGCATCGGGGTAGCACGCGCCCATGGATATGGACTCGATGTTGTCGGATACATGAATAGCGCCAATGACCGAATTGCCGTCATTGTTCAGATCGAACACGTCAAAGGTGCCCGGGACATCGAAAGGATTCTTAAGGTTGACGGCGTCGATGCGGTATTGATCGGACCGTATGATCTCTCCGGCAGTCTGGGCAAACCCGGTGAAATAGATGACCCGGACGTCCAGGGTTATATTACCCGGGTACGCGAAGCCTGCCAGAAATGTAAAAAGCCGATTGGGATTATCGGCATCACGGTCGATGCGGCCAAACCCTATATGGATCAGGGCTATACGCTGATCGCGGTGGGAATCGATACGATGATTTTCGGCCATGCGGCCCGGGACATAGTGACCCGGATGAAAGCTGAACATGCAGTCTAAAAAAGGTGAACATCCTCTGGGTGATGCCGGGCAGTTGATTTTGTTCGGCATCTTTCTGATCACGTGGATCCTGGATTCATTTGTCCTGCATCGATCCACATTTTTGGCCGAGAGCATTCCGCCGTTCATTCGTTTGATTTTTCTGGCGACAGCACTGGTCGTCGCATTTTTGCTTTTCAAATCCGGCCACGAGGCTGTGATCGGAGAGCAGCGTCCCTCGAGAATAATTTCAGCCGGCGCCTTCGCTTATGTGCGGCACCCATTGTATCTGGGAAGTATCCTGGTGTACCTTGGGTTAACCGTTTCCACTGCGTCCCTGTTTTGTCTGGCACTGCTGGTGGCGATCGTTCTGTTTTACAACACCATCGCCGGTTACGAAGAAAAGCTGATGGAAGCCCGATTTGGACAGGCTTACATTGCCTATAAGAAAAACACAGGCCGGTGGATTCCCCACTTTAGCAGGAGAGGTCAACCATGATCCTCAACGACACTCTTTTTAACCATTTTATTGATAAAGCCCGACAAACAAATGTGGATTTGCTGTGCCTGGGTCTGGGGTATACCGCGGTGATAGCTTCAGACGGCGGCATTGGAATAGCCTACACCTATTTCGAAAACAAAAAATCCTGCATGGCATTAAATGAGGCCATTGATTTTGAAGGTCGGCAGGCTGCAGAATTGCTCGAAAAAATCAAAAGTAAGCACCCGCTTGAGAGAAGCATGGCCCTGGCGCTGGTCAATGCCCTTAACCATGAAAATGCGCTCAAACTTCCGCAGGATAAAGACAATACTATCCTTTTTAAGGAGTTTCGCCTCGAGCCGGGCACAAACGTGGCGATGGTGGGCTATTTCGGGCCGCTGGTCAAGCGCCTGCAGGAAAAAAAGGTTTCCCTAGAAATACTGGACGTCTCGCGCGGCCTGGGTGATCGCAAAGATTTTTACCAAAAGCTTTCCAGCTGGGCCGATGTTTTGCTGCTGACATCAACATCCATCCTCAACAATACCACCGAGGAGATTCTAAGCCATCTGCTCAAAAAGGTAAAA
>ENA-OVOC01000027-OVOC01000027.1-sediment-metagenome-genome-assembly--contig:-NODE-27-length-12086-cov-2.910650_pt1 | contig 12086 bp, 7 predicted proteins | sample MGYA00250096_ERZ650216 | MGnify/ENA primary metagenome ERZ650216 (study PRJEB26732, sample SAMN07258893) | sediment metagenome | biome: subtidal zone; feature: saltmarsh; material: sediment | place: USA...
CAGGTGGTGCACGACGAGCTGATGCTCGACGGCAATGCCCGCCAGAACCTGGCCACCTTCTGCCAAACCTGGCTGGATCCGGAAATTCACAAGCTCATGGACGAGTGTCTCGACAAAAACATGATCGACAAAGACGAATACCCCCAGTCGGCCGAGATCGAAAACCGCTGCGTGCACATCCTGGCCGATCTGTGGAACTCGCCGGATGCCGCCAACACCATGGGCTGCTCCACCACCGGTTCGAGCGAGGCCGCCATGCTGGGCGGCATGGCCCTGAAGTGGCGCTGGCGCGAGAAGATGAAGGCCGCCGGCAAACCCACCGACAAGCCCAACATGGTCACCGGACCGGTGCAGATCTGCTGGCACAAGTTCGCCCGCTACTGGGACGTGGAAATTCGGGAGATCCCCATGGAGGGCGATCGCTTGATCATGACCCCTGAAGAGGCCGTCAAGCGCTGTGATGAAAATACTATTGGTGTGGTGCCGACCCTGGGTGTGACCTTTACCTGTCAGTATGAGCCGGTCAAAGCGGTCAGCGACGCCCTCGATCAACTGCAAAAGGACACGGGTTTGGACATCCCTATCCATGTGGACGGCGCCAGCGGCGGGTTTCTGGCACCTTTTGTGGAGCCTGATCTGGAGTGGGATTTCCGCCTACCGCGGGTCAAATCGATCAACACCTCGGGACACAAGTTCGGCCTGGCACCCCTGGGGGTCGGCTGGGTGGTCTGGCGCGACAAGGAGGACCTGCCCGACGATCTCATTTTCTGGGTCAACTACCTGGGCGGCAACATGCCCACCTTTGCGTTGAACTTCTCGCGGCCCGGCGGGCAGATCGTGGCCCAGTACTACAATTTTTTGCGCCTGGGCAAGGAAGGCTACCGCAAGGTTCAGCAGGCCTGCTACGACACGGCCCAGTACATGGCCGACGAGATCGACAAACTGGGCCCGTTCAAGATCATCTATGACGGCCGCGGCGGTATCCCGGCCATGAGCTGGTCGCTGAAAGAGGGCGTCGATCCCGGGTTCAATCTCTTTGACCTGTCTGATCGAATCCGCATGCGCGGTTGGCAAATTGCCGCTTACAGCATGCCGGCCAACCGGCAGGATCTGGTGGTCATGCGCATCCTTGTGCGCCACGGGGTCAGCCGCGACCTGATCGATCTGCTGGTCACAGACCTCAAGGGCTGCATGGCCTACTTTGAGAAAAATCCGGTGACCCATAAGGGCACCGAAGAAGAGTCCGGCAGCTTCAAGCACAGCTAACAGCCGGAAAAGTCGGTAAACGACGTTTGGAAGGTCAGGGCCTGGGCCGGTCAACACCGGTTCAGGCCGGCCTCACTAAAAGGGAGGAAGACATACCATGGATAAGTCAATATTCACGAAACACAGGAGCGTGCTTGGAAAGACACGCTGGCTGACCGGCGCCCGACTCTTGGGCCTTATAGCGATTGCGGTTTTAATCGCCATCAGCAACGCCCAGGCCGCCGGGGACCAAGCACGCCATTCAGACAATGGAGACCGGATTCTGCTCGCAGATAATGACGCACACGCAGCGGAGACGGCCAAAAAGGATGCTCCAGAAGCCAAGGCCAAGGCGCCGACAGGGCCGCCGCCCAGCAAATTCTGGCTCGTCAACGTGCTGCGGTCCAATGCCGCGCTGACGATTTTTTTAACGCTGGCCCTGGGCTACTTTATCGGCAGCATTAAAATCGGCCACTTCAGCCTGGGCGCGGTGACGGGCACGCTGCTGGTGGGGGTGATTATCGGGCAATTTGACATCAGCATTTCGGCCCAGGTGAAGTCGATATTTTTTACCATGTTTCTCTTCGCCGTGGGCTACAGCGTGGGTCCGCAGTTCGTGCGCGGGGTCGCCCATGACGGCGCGCCCCAGGCGATCTTTGCCGTGGTCATTTGCGCGATTTGTCTGGCCTGCACCTATATTGCGGCTAAAATCGCGGGCTTTGACGTGGGGCTTGCCGCCGGTCTGTGGGCCGGTGCCCAGACCATTTCAGCCTCCATCGGACTGGCCACCGATGCCATCAACAACTCCGGCATCAGCAATGCCAAGGAGATGCTTGACCAGATTCCGGTGGCTTACGCCATCTGCTATCTGTGGGGCACGATCGGCACCGGTATCATCCTTTCTCAATTAGGACCCAAGCTGATCGGAACCAATCTCGTGGAGGCCTGCAAGCAATACGAAGCCGAGATGTCCAAGGGCCAGCCGGAGGGCGGCATGGGCTCGGCCTGGCACCAGCTTCAACTGCGCGCCTTTGAGATCGCGGCCGGCGGCAAGGCGGCCGGCAAAACCGTCAGCGCAATCGAAGCCCTGCACACGGGTGAGCGCCTGTATATCGAACGCGTCCGCAGCGGCGGCAAGATCGTCGACTTCGATGCCAACACCGCCCTCAAAGCCGGCGACGTGGTGGCCGTGTCGGGTCCCACCGAAGCCCTGGTGGCCCTCGAGCAGCACGCCAAGGAAGTCGCGGACAAAGAACTGCTTAACATCCCGGTCGAGTCCGTCGATTTGGTCATCACCCACAAGGATGTCAACGGCAAGACGCTGGTGGATCTCGCCAAGGAAGACTTCGCCCGGGGTGTCTACCTGCAAAAAATCACCCGCGGTGCGACCAGTGTGGACGTCCCCGTCCTGGCCCAGACGACGGTTCACCGGGGCGATATCCTCAAGCTCTCCGGAACCAAAACCCACATCGCACGCATCGAAAAGGCCATCGGCTATGCCGACCGCCCTGCGGATGCGACCGACATGGTCTGGGTCGGCCTGTTCATCCTCGCTGCCGGTTTAATCGGGGCGTTGTCCGTAAAAATCGGCGGGGTGCCCATCACCCTGTCGGTATCGGGCGGCGTGCTGATCGGCGGCCTGGTGCTGGGCTGGCTGCGTTCGGTGCACCCCACCTTCGGCCGTCTGCCGGCGCCGACCCAGTGGTTCATGAACTCCGTGGGCCTGAACGTCTTTATCGCCATTGTCGGGATCTCGGCCGGTCCGGGTTTTGTGGCCGGACTCAAGACGGCCGGGGTGGGCCTGTTTCTGTGGGGTGTGGTCGCCACATCGGTGCCGATGCTGCTGGCACCGTTTATCGGCAAGTACCTCTTCAAGTTCCACCCGGCCATCAACCTGGGCGTCTGCGGCGGGGCCCGCACCAGCACGGCCTCGGTGGCCATGGTGGGCGATGTGGCCAAGAGCAACATCCCCATGCTGGGCTACACGGTGCCTTACGCTGTCAGCAACACCCTGCTGACCCTCATCGGCATGATCATCGTGCTGATCTATTGACCGGCAATTTCGACCATCGCATATCAATGTACTATTACTCAGTAACCTGAAGATTGATAAATGGAGAATAACAATGGAAACCAAAGATCTTATGAAATACGACCAATTGAGCCCGTTCGAAGTCAAGGACAAGCTGATCGAACTGGCCCAGAGCCACCATGAACGCATGATGCTGGACGCCGGCCGGGGCAACCCCAACTGGGTCGCCACCACGCCGCGCCACGGATTTTTCCAGCTGGGCCTGTTTGCCCTGAGTGAAGCCGAGCGCTCCTTCACCGATATGGCGCACTTCGGCGGCTATACCCAGTCCGAGGGCCTCAAGGCCCGCTTCGATCGGTTCGTCCAGGATCACACCGGGACAGCCGGCATCGATTTTTTGAAACAGGGTATCGACTACGCCGAGAAAGCGCTGGGCATCCCGCCCGCAGATTTGCTGCTGCAATACTGCGACGCGATTATCGGCAACCATTATCCGGTGCCCGACCGCATGCTGAAGCACTGCGAGACCATCTGCGCGGCGTACATCCGCAAGGAGTTCGGCGCCGGCCGGCCCTTTGACCGCGCCTTCGACCTGTTCGCGGTGGAGGGCGGCACGGCCGCCATGACCTATGTCTTTCAGACCCTCAAGGAAAACAAGATTCTGAACGTGGGGGACACGATCGCGATCGGTTCGCCGATTTTCACACCCTACCTGGAAATTCCCCGGCTCAACGACTACCGTTTCGTGGAAGTCGAAATCGCGGCCAGCGAAGACGAAGGCTGGCAGATCCCTGACAGCGAGATCGACAAACTGCTGGACCCCAAGGTCAAGGCGTTCTTCGTCACCAATCCCAGCAACCCGCCTTCGGTCAAGATCCAGGATGCGACCATCGACCGCATCGCGGAGATCGTCAAGACCCAGCGGCCGGACCTGATCATTCTGACCGATGATGTCTACGGCACTTTCACCCAGGGTTTTGTTTCGCTTTTCGCCGCTATACCGGACAACACCATCGGGGTGTATTCCTGGTCCAAGTACTTCGGGGCCACGGGTTGGCGCCTGGGCGTGATCGCCCTTTGTGAAGGCAACGTGCTGGATAAGATGCTCGCGGATCTGCCCCGGGCGGATAAGGACGAGCTGGCCGAGCGCTACAACAGCATCACCCTTGAGCCGGATAAGCTCAAGATGATCGACCGCTTCGTGGCCGACAGCCGGGCGGTGGCCTTGAACCACACGGCCGGGACTTCCACACCCCAGCAGGTTTTCATGTCGCTGTTGTCGCTGTTTTGCCTGATGGACAAGGCCGATGCCTATAAGAAAGCATGCCAGGATCTGGTCACGCGACGCTACAACAACCTTTACGAGGCCCTGGGCATTCCCCAGCCGGCCGACCCGAACGCCGCCCACTACTACACTGAAATCGACATCCGTCAGGTGGCCGCAGCAGCCTACAGCGAGGAATTGGCCAATTGGATCGATAAAAACGTGCACCCGCTGGATTTCGTCTTCCGGCTGGCCGACGAGGAAGAAGTGGTGCTGATGCCGGGCGGCGGTTTCGACGCGCCCAAGAGCTCGGTGCGGGCTTCGCTGGCCAATCTCGACGACGCGGCTTACACCGCCATCGGCAAGCGCCTGAGGGAACTGGTAGACGAATATTACCAGCGCTGGAAGGCCGAGCAAAAATAGGAAAGAAGCAGCTTTGAATTCAATGATCTACTGGATCGGCATGGCCGGATCCGTCGCCTTCACGGTGAGTGCTGTGTTCACCGTGATCCCTAAAGGCTCTAATCTATTCAGCGCCGCCGTCTTCGGCCTCATCACGGCGATTGGCGGCGGCACCATCAGAGACGTGATCCTGGATGTGCCGGTCTTCTGGGCGGTCGATTTGAACTACATCTGGGTCAGCCTCGGCGCGAGCCTGGCGGTGTTCATATCGCAAAATTTCTTCACTAGCAAAAGTATTTACAGCTCGATACTGTATCTTGACGGCATCGGCGTTGCGCTGTTTGCGATCGAAGCGACGGACAAGGTCTGGCACCTGGCGTTCGGCCGGCCACTCGCTCCAATCATCCTGGGCATCGTTACGGCCATCGGCGGCGGCCTGATTCGCGACGTGCTGGCGGGACGCCAGACCCTTCTGATGGACCGCGAGCTCTACGCCATACCGGTGCTTCTCGGGTGCACGCTCTTCGTCGTCCTGCTGGAGCTGCTGCCGGCATTCCGGATCTACGGTGCGGTCGTATGTTGCTTATGCATTTTCGGGCTGCGTGCAGCAGCCATCCACTGGAATCTCACCGTTCCCGACAGGTTGGTTATGAAGCCGAAGGCGGGGTGATGGGAGGGACAGAGCCCGCAGGTCCGATTAAAAAAGCACATATACCAAGATATGGTCTCAGTGTTCAGGTTTCAGGATAGATAAAGGGAGAGAACAAACCATGAAACATCCTAGGAGAAGAACAATGAAGATACCAAAACTCGTTACACAGGCATTTTGGATCATTAGCATTTTAATCCTAATCACCGGGTTTTGCGGCGTTGCCGGGGCCCAGGACCAGCAAACCGTCAAGCAGTTGCAGCAGCTGATCGAGCAGCAGCAACAGCAGCTCGAAGCCCAGCAAAAAGCCCTGGAAGCACAGAACAAGGCCCTGAGAGATTTGCGAAACCGGGTGGAAACCCTGACCACGGAAGAGGCCGTCGTGGAGGTCAAGGCGGCCGAGGCCGAGCGATTGGCCGAAGAAGCCGTCAGAAAAGCCCAGCAAGCCAAAGCTGAGGCTGACCGGGCGCACCGTGAAGCCATTGCAGTTGACATTGAAAAGGAAGAAGATTTGCATCGCACCCAAGGCAAGACGTTTCATATTCCCGAAACGAAAACGGTGCTTACGCTCAGCGGATATGTTAAAGCCGATGTCATCCACGATTTTGATAAAATCGAAAGCCCCTATAAATTCGCTGCCAGGCGAATCGCCGTCAACGGCGATTCATCCGACGAGCCCAGCAGCCGGACAACGGTTACCGCCAATGCTTCCCGTTTTGTCATCGCCTCGGCCACGCCGACGGATTACGGCAAGCTTTCGACCCTGATTTCCATGGACTTCGCCGGCAACACAACCAGCAGTGATCCGGATCCGCGGTTTCGCCAGGGGTGGGGCCAGCTGGATGATTTGTTCTGGGGCGGCGGGTTGCGCGCCGGTCAGGCCTGGTCGAGTTGGAACGACGTCCCGGCCCTGCCGGAGACCATGGATTTCGAGGGACCCAACGGCTCCCAGCAGACCCGTCAGGGCCTGGTTCGATGGTTTCGTGATTTTCAAAAAAAATATACGCTCTGGGTCTCGATTGAAAATCCGAACTACAGCATTCAAAACGGCAAGGAAAAGTCGGCCTGGCCGGACACTATCGCCTCATTAAACTGGCATGGCGACTGGGGTCACCTCAAACCGGCCGTGATCGGGCGTCAGCTCCAGGGCGATAATGACGACGGTGGCGATGATGATACCACCTTCGGATGGGGTGCCCAACTGTCGGGTGATATCAAGGTACCGCTGCTGGCCCAAAAGGACAACTTTAAATTTCAAGCCGTATATGGCGCCGGAATCGGAAGCTACAATAACGACGGCGGTATCGATGATGCGGTGTTTGACGGCAACGACTTGAAGGCCATCAAGTCCTTCCAGGGATACGGCGCTTTTCAGCACTGGTGGACAGACAGCCTGCGCTCAAACGCGGTGTTCGGTTACGTGGACGTGGACACGCGCAACGTGCAGCCCAGCGATACTCTTGAGCGCACCATGTACTTTGCCGGCAACCTGGTCTGGAGCCCGATCGATCATATGGACATCGGCGCTGAATACCTCTGGGGCCAGCGCGATAATAAAAATGGTGATGTGGGTACTGCCAGACGGATTCAGGTCAGCACCAAGTATTTGTTTTAAGCTGCCTCATGATCCCGCTGGCACGCTGCAGCACGCTCCTAAAGGAATTTGGAATTTGGCGTGACCGAGAGGTTATCGTGCAGGGGCTTGTCAGAGACCGGCAGAGCGGCAACTATCCCGCAGATTCGAGCTGATGGTGGCGGATTCGATCGACAAAGAAGTATTCTCATCAGGAGATTTAAGATGGAACTCTTGCACACGTTTTTCCAAAAAATACCCATGGCAGCGCTGTTTTTGTCGGTGGCGGCCGGCTACTGGATCGGCAATTTCAAGATCGGCAATTTTTCGCTCGGCGGCATGGCCGGCACGCTGCTGGTCGCCGTCATCATCGGCCAGATCGGTGTTCCGGTCGATCCGGTGGTCAAAGACATGATGTTTGCCCTGTTCATCTATGCCACGGGCTATGTCAGCGGCCCGCAGTTCTTCGCCAGCCTGAACCGCAAAACCATCAGCCAGCTCCACCTGGCCCTGATTTCGGCCATCACTGTTTTTGTCTGCATCTTTGTCGTGGCCAAGCTGATGGATCTGGACAAGGGCACGGCCGCGGGCCTGCTGGCCGGTGCCACCACCGAGTCAGCCTCCATCGGCACAGCCGGTGAAGCCTTGCAGCGGCTCGGGCTGGGGGCAGACAAGATCAAAGAGCTGCAAGGCAACATCGGCGTTACCTACGCCATCACCTACCTGTTCGGGATGTTGACCGTCATTTTTTTTGCCAGCCGGGTGGCGCCGCGCCTGATGAGAACCGATCTGAAGCGTGAGGCCCGGAACCTCGAGAACACGCTCGGCGGCACCGGAACCAAGCTGGCGCCGGGTCAATACGATGCCTTCGGAGCGCTCCGTGCCCGGGTCTACCAAGTGACCCATGATGACGCCGTCGGCATGACCGTTGCCGATCTGGAAGCCCGCTTTACTGTGAGAGTAGAGCAGGCCGCCTACCAGGAAAAACGCATTGATGTCACCCCGGATCTTGCCCTGCAAACCGGCTATCGGCTGGCCCTGCAAGGCAGGCTGGATCAGGTGGGTCGCGCCGGCAAATTTGTCGGCAAAGAAACCGCCAATCTCAGCGCTATGGGTTTCATCAATGAGGAGCGGGACGTGGTCGTCACCCGCAAGGACCTGATCGGCAAGACCATCGCAGAGGCCAGAGGGATGCTGGATCTGAAACACCGCTTCGGGGTCTATGCCTCGCGGCTAAGGCGACTGGACCAGGAAATCCCGATGTACCCGCAGACGGAGTTGCATTCGGGCGATGTCGTCCGGATCGTCGGCGAGGCGCAAGATGTGGCCAAAGCGGCAGATCTAATCGGCTATTCCCTGGTTCCGTCCAAACTGGTGGACTACGTTTTCCTGGGGCTGGGCGTGCTGGCCGGCATTCTGATCGGTATGATCACGGTTTCGGCGGCCGGGGTTCCCATCGGTCTGGGCACCGGCGGCGGCTGTCTGATTTCCGGGTTGATCTTTGGCTGGCTGCGGGCCAAACATCCCACATTTGGGAACCTGCCCGGCGCCACGGCGCAGTATCTGCGCGACTTCGGCCTGGCCGTATTCATCGCTTCGGTCGGCCTGGCCACCGGCCCCCAGGCGATTGCCCAGATCAAACAGTACGGGGTGTCACTGCCCATTATCGGCATCTGCGTGGCCCTGGTTCCCTGCCTGGTGATGGTGTTTTACGGCCGGTTCGTGTTGAAAATGAATCCGATCCTCATATGCGGCGCCATCACCGGCAATTTGACGTGCACCCCGGGCCTGAACGGCGTGATCGAAGCCGCCGACAGCAGCACGCCCGTGCTGGGCTACACCGTCAGCTATGCCATATCCAACGTGCTGCTGACCTTTCTCGGGCCGGTGATCGTGTTCACAGTCTGAAACATGTTTTGATTATTGACCACAGGAAAGAAAGAGTTTAAAAAACGATAGCTTGCAAAGGCGAAGTATCGGGAGATCAGAATGACTCTTTCGCCACGCTTCAAACACGCTTTTAAAACCGCCCTGGCGGTTGTCATCGCTTACGCCATTGCGCTGTACATGGACTGGGATAAGCCTATCTGGGCCGGTTGGACGGCTGCATCCGTCAGCCTCGATGCGACCGGGCAGTCCATTCAGAAGGGCCTGAACCGAATCGCCGGTGCACTGGTCGGGTCGCTCGCCGGTTTTATCCTGCTGGCCTTCTTCATTCAGGACCGCTGGCTGTTTTTCCTGTTTTTTTCGCTGTGGGTTGCAATATGCACCTATTTCAGCTTCGGATCGGAGCGCTACAATTATTTCTGGCAACAGGCGGGCTTTTTCGCCGTGGTCGTCGGTCTCGACAGCGCCTTCAGCCCCGCGAACGCTTTCGCGATTGCGATCGAGCGCACCCAGGGGGCCGGCACCGGCCTGCTGGTCTACATGCTGGTCGGCCTGCTGCTCTGGCCCGCGAATTCCCGCAGCAGCCTGGAAAAAACCGGCCAGCAGCTAACGGCAAGCATGAAAGCGCTTTTCGCCAACAGCATGGGTCGGCTGCTCGGCAGGCCGGACGCCGGCTCAGTCCCGGGTGCACAGCTGGCGCAACTGCAGCAGCGTTTCGACAACCTGCTGGATGCGGCCGAACTCGACAGCTGGGAGGTCAATGCGATGCGACCCGCCTGGCGGCGCTGCCGGGCGCAGATCGCCGATCTGAGAGATGCGCTGGAGCGATGGCAGCAGGATTTCAATGAGCTGCAGCACCTTGATCTCGTGAAGCTGGTTCCCAATCTGCCGGCGTTCGGCACCGAAATCGAAACGCGTCTGACGCAAATCGAGCGGATGTTTGCGGGCGATCCGCCCACCCGGCTGCCCTCGACGATCAAGCTTGAGTCTGCCGAGCAGGTGCGCAAAACGCTGACCCATTTCGACCGGGCCGCCTTGAGCGTCAGCCAGCACCGGCTGGCGCATGTGGAAGCGGTCACGCGAGATCTCTTTGCCACCGTGAGCGCCATCAGGGACCATGAGCATCACCACGCCGCTGCCGGCTTCCGCCAGTCCGCAGTCCGTCCGACAGTGGATCGGGACCGGTTGGGTCAAGCCCTGCGGGTCGCGGCCTCGGCCTGGCTCGCATTTCTCGTCGTCATTTACGTCCCGGCTGTGCCGGGTGAGCTGGCTGCATTGGGGATCATTATCCGGATTGTGGTCGCGGACACCAAATTTGCCTGGATTCCCGTCCAGGCCCTGATACGGCCGACCTTCGCAGGTATCCTGGTCGCCTTTCCGATATACATATTCCTGGTGCCGGCGCTTTCGAGCTATGCCCAGTTGGCGGTCTTGCTTTTCGCCTTCGTTTTCGTGGTCGACTATGCCTTTCACGATCCGAAGCAGATGCTCTGGCGCATCCTGTTCCTGTTCCTTTTCATGCTGCTGATCAACCTCACGAACGTGCAGACATACAGCTTTTTGCATTTTGCCAATACCGCGCTGCAGTGGTCCCTGCTTTTTGTGCTGCTTTCGCTGACGGAGTACCTGCCGATATCCCAGCAGCCGGATCACGTTTACCGGCGCATGCTCGGTCGTTTCTTCCGAAGCTGTGAGTTTCTGATGGCCACCAGGGGCTGGGGCAGGCAGCACGAGCCGTCGCTTGCGGCACGCTGGCGAAAAAAGTTCCATACTTACGAAGTCGCCACCTTGCCAGGGAAGCTTGCGGCATGGGGGCGTTTCCTGCCGCCCGACGCGCTCGGCCGCACGACACCGGCGCAGGTACAGGCCCTGGCAATGAGCCTCCAGGCGCTCTCTTTCCGGATGCAGGAACTGACAGAGGCGGGTGTCCTGCACCAGTCGGATTTGCTGGTGCGCGAGCTGCTGGCCGATGTGCGCCGCTGGCGTGTCGCCGTGCAGGAGATCTTCGGGCAGGTTGCCGAAAAACCGGAAACCACCGACCCCGCCGCGCTGCAGTCAAGGCTCGATGCCGTTCTGGTGCGGCTCGAAGCGCGCATTCAGGAGGCGGTCGACCGGATTGATGCGGGGACGGTTTCGGCCGAGGAAAGCGGCAACATGTACCGCCTGCTGGGCGCCCATCGCGGCTTGTCCGAAGCGTTGGTGGAGCTCTCCAAGCAGGCGGCCGCCATCGATTGGCCGAGACTGCGCGAGGCACGTTTCTGATGCGACAGGGCCCAGCATGAACCTGATCCCAAGCGAATTCGCCGCCGGCGGCATCTACTTTCCGCCCCTGCTCATTGCGTCCATTCTGGGGCTCATCCTGGCCTGGCTGACCGCCCAGACGCTCAACCGCTACCGGCTCTCGCGCTTCTTCTTCTATCCGCCGCTCGTGCTCCTCGCCTTCGCGGTGATCTATACAGTACTCATCGGAACCTTTGTCATACCGTCATGAACCTGAAAACCGCCAGCCTCAGATACGTACTCACCGGCGTCGTGGTATTGATCGCCGCCCTTGCCGCCCTTTGGAAGTATTGGGCCTACGTAACCAACCCCTGGACCCGCGACGGCCAGGTGCGCGCCAACGTCATCCAGGTGGCCCCCCGGGTGTCCGGGCCTATCGTCAATCTGCCGATAAGAGACAACCAGTTCGTGAAAGCCGGCGAACTGCTGTTCGAGATCGATGCACGCACCTATCAAGCGAGCCTCGACCAGGCGCGCGCGAACCTGGACGAGACGCGCGATGGCCTCGCCGCCCTCGAAAAGCAGGTGGACGCGGCCAAAGCGAGCGTGGAACAGTTCAAGTCCGCCATCGCCGAGCAGGAATCGGCCGTAAAGGCGGCCCGAGCCCAACTAGCGGACGCGGAGGCCACTTTTCAACGCAACCGCAAGCTGGTCAACGAAGGGACCATCTCCAGGCAGCGTTTCGACGACGTGAAGGCCCAGTATCAGGTCGCCGTCGCCGGCAAAGAGCAGGCCGACGCGGCGCTGCTCGAGG
>ENA-OVOC01000028-OVOC01000028.1-sediment-metagenome-genome-assembly--contig:-NODE-28-length-11694-cov-1.872342_pt1 | contig 11694 bp, 8 predicted proteins | sample MGYA00250096_ERZ650216 | MGnify/ENA primary metagenome ERZ650216 (study PRJEB26732, sample SAMN07258893) | sediment metagenome | biome: subtidal zone; feature: saltmarsh; material: sediment | place: USA...
TCAAGCGATTGACCGGTGACGCCCCTGCTTGAGTGCGTTTTACCCGCTAAAATCAAATAAACCGTTGCAATTTGGCTTGCCTTTCTGTATGGTCCATAGGCTATACTGCATGCGATCAAGTGTGCAGTAAATAAATTGAGGCTAAGGGGGTAATGATCAGTCCATGGACAACTTTGTAGACAACGAATCAACCGAAGACGAACCGATCGAAAAAGACAGTGTCACCGGCGAGAGCATGGCCGAACTCATGGATCTCTATGAGGAGAGTTTCAAGCGCTTTGCCGAAGGCGAAGTGGTAACCGGACGAATCATTTCGATCGATCGGGATCATGTTCTGGTGGACATCGGATACAAATCCGAAGGCCAGATCCGGATTCATGAATTCCGGGACGAGACCGGTACGATTAAAGCAGAAATCGGTGATGAAGTTGAAGTCATGGTCGAATGGTGGGACGACGAGGAAGAACGGGTTGTTCTTTCCAAAGAAAAGGCCGCAAACATAAAAATTTGGGATGCCATAAAAAAATCTTACGAAGAGGATGGTATTGTTGAAGGAGTCATCTCAAATCGCGTGAAAGGCGGATTTTCAGTGGATATCGGCGTCCAAGCCTTCCTGCCCGGCTCCCAAGCAGACCTGCGGCCCATCCGCAATCTAGACGAACTGGTCGGCCAGACCTTTGAATTTAAAATTCTCAAATATAATCGAAAACGCAGCAATATCGTTCTGTCACGGCGGGCGATATTGGAAAAGGAACGGGAATCCAAAAGAGCAGAAACCCTTGCATCCATTCATGAAGGACAGATTGTCGAAGGCATTGTAAAAAATATCACAGATTATGGGGTATTTATCGATCTTGGCGGAGTAGACGGTCTGCTGCACATTACCGACATTTCCTGGGGAAGAGTCAAGCACCCATCGGAACTGTTTGCCGTGGGTGATACGATCAGCGTAAAAGTGTTAAGTTTCGATTTAGAGAAGGAACGGGTGTCTCTGGGAATGAAGCAACTTACAGTTGACCCATGGTCGGTTGCCGTGGAAAGATACCCGGTGGGCGCCCGGGTTCATGGTGTCGTTGTGAGCTTAACCGACTACGGTGCTTTTATCGAATTAGAAGAGGGCATTGAGGGATTGATCCATGTCTCGGAGATGTCCTGGACCCGAAAAGTTCGACACCCCTCCAAAGTCGTTTCTGTCGCTGAAGAGGTAGAAGCGGTGGTGCTTGACATCAAGCCCGAAAGCCGTAGAATTTCCCTGGGAATGAAGCAGGTGGTGCCAAACCCGTGGGACGTCATTGCTGAAAAATACCCTGTGGGTACAACCATTGAGGGAAAAATAAAAAATATTACCGATTTCGGCCTGTTTATCGGTATCGATGAGGGCATCGACGGTCTTGTTCACATTTCGGACATTTCCTGGATCAAACGGATAAAACATCCCTCCGAACTTTATAAAAAAGGCGATGTCATTCAGGCCATCGTATTGGATATCGAAAAGGAGAGTGAACGCTTTTCTCTTGGGATAAAGCAGCTTCAGGAAGACCCGTGGAAAACTGTGGCCGAACGCTACGAGGTCGGTAAAGAGATAACCGGTACCATAACCAATTTGACCGACTTCGGGATATTCATTGAACTCGAGGAAGGCATTGAAGGACTTGTGCATGTGTCGGAGGTCAGTAAGGAAAAGATCAAGACACCGGTTGGACAATATAATATCGGTGAGGTCATTACCGCCAAGGTGATGAATATCAACAGTGACGAGAGACGCATCGGATTGTCCATCAAGCGCATGGAAATGGAAGATGAACAGAGTCTGCTTAACGATTATGTCAATAATATGAGGCCGGCAACCTCGAGCTTCGGTGAAATCTTACGGGAAAACCTCCAGGAAAAATTAAACGAGGATTAATATTTCTGTTACACGAAATCAATCAACGTTAATCTAGCCGCAATCATCTGCCCTGTCCCGTGCAAACGTGACGGGGCAGATTCATTATGGCCAATCATTCAAATAATGTTACATCACCCATACCTTCGCGGATCACTTCGGGTATGTCATCGATCAAAGAGATAACACTTGACGGTTTGCCGGGAACGATGCTGCCGTCAATGACGGCATCGATGCGGTTGCCGAAATAATCATGAATTAAGGATGCATCATGAAAGATCGTACCGTCCGGCTTGGTTGCACTGGTGGTTATGATGGGGTTTCCCAACTGGTTTACCAGGGTCAGGCAAATTGAATTATTCGGTACCCGAATTCCCGCAGTTTTACGTTGGGTCAGCATAATTTTGGGAACCAGTTTCGAGCCTTCCAGAATGAAGGTATACGGACCCGGCAAAAGCCGCCTCATGGTTTTATAGGCATAATTGGATACCTTGGCATAATCGCTGATGTTTTTAAGATCAGAGCAAATAAAACTGAAGGGTTTGTTTTTATTTCTCTGTTTCAGCTGGTAAATTTTTTCGATGGCTTTTTTGTTGAGGATATCGCAGCCGATGCCGTAAATGGTGTCGGTCGGATAAACGACGATACCCCCTTTTGTTAAAATATCCACTGCTTTTTGTATGAGGCGAGCCTGGGGATTCAGGGGATTTATTTTAATCAGCATGTATTTTTGGGTCTGTCTATAGTTGTATGCGTTTTCGCAAAGCTATCTTAAGAATCAGGTGGCCACGTTATCAGGTTGTCCGGTTTCCGGTTGGGCCGGTAGTAAATGCGTAAATAACTGATTTTTTAACCGGTCAACGGGCTAACCGGTAACGGGCTCAACCAATGTATTTTTGATGCATACAGGAGATTGCTTTTATTATGCCGCCGGGCCTATTGTCAAGGCAGCAAATAAAAGGATTGCCAAAGCGCATGGGTTCTGCTATTCGGATGCCTAACTATTTTAGCGGAGGAACTGCATGCCCAAAATACCGCCGGAAGAGGCTTATTCCTTTGATGATGTTCTGCTTATTCCAAATTATTCCGATGTGTTACCGAAGGATGTCAATGTCAGCACCCGTCTGACGCGCAACATTAATCTGAACATTCCGATTGTCAGCGCGGCCATGGACACGGTAACCGAAGCAGACACAGCCATCAGCATCGCTCGTGAGGGCGGCATGGGGTTCATTCACCGCAACATGAGTGTCGAAAGCCAGGCGATGGAGGTTGACAAAGTCAAGAAATCTGAAAGCGGGATGATTGTCGATCCGGTCACCATAAATCCCGAGCAGAAAGTCGGGGAAGTGCTCAAGTTGATGGAAACATATCGCATTTCCGGGGTCCCGGTGACCAAAGGTGACCAACTGGTAGGGATTGTGACCAACAGGGACCTGCGCTTTGAGACCGATCTTGAAAAAAATGTGTCTGACGTAATGACCAAGGATAAGCTGGTAACCGTCTCGGAAGGCATCAGCCTGGAGGAATCAAAAAAGCTGCTGCATCGGCATCGCATCGAAAAGCTGCTGGTCGTCGATCCCAACGGTCGGTTGACGGGGTTAATTACCATTAAAGATATTGAGAAAATAAAAAAGTATCCCTATGCATGCAAGGATCGAATGGGCCGTCTGCGAGTCGGCGCCGCCGTGGGGGTGGGGCCGGACATGGAGGAGCGCGCAGCTGCGCTCTTGGACTCCGGTGCGGATGTGATTTTGATTGATACGTCGCACGGGCATACCGAAAATGTGCTGAATGCCGTCCACAAACTTAAGGGCAATCATAACGACATTGAGTTGATCGCCGGCAACGTGGGCACGGCTAAAGGTGCAGAAGATTTGATAAGCGCTGGCGTCGATGGTGTTAAGATCGGGATCGGCCCAGGTTCCATCTGCACCACCCGAATCGTGGCGGGAATCGGCGTGCCGCAGTTTACCGCCATACAGAATTGCCGGGCTGTAGGCGCCAAAAGCGGTGTGCCTCTGATCGCAGACGGCGGCATTCGTTTTTCCGGTGATATTACCAAAGCGATCGGCGCCGGTGCACATGCCATAATGATCGGGGGCCTTTTTGCCGGCACCGAGGAAACGCCTGGAGAGCAGATCTTTTTTCAGGGGCGCAGCTACAAAGTCTACCGCGGCATGGGCTCCATCGAAGCCATGAAAAAAGGAAGCAAGGACCGCTACTATCAATCCGAAAAAGCGGAAGAGGACAAGCTTGTGCCGGAAGGCATCGTTGGCCGGGTTCCGTACCGCGGGTCCCTTTCAGCCACCATTTTCCAGCTGGTAGGCGGATTAAAGGCCGGTATGGGCTACGTCGGCTGCCGCACGCTAGATGAGCTGCGTGAAAAAGCCCGTTTTGTGAAAGTCAGTGCTGCGGGAATGCGTGAAAGCCATGTCCATGATGTGATTATTACCAAAGAGGCGCCCAACTATTCTCTTGAATAACAGTGATCATGATTCAACCTTAAAACGAGACATCCATGACTGAAGACATACCTGATTTCGTTCATTTGCATGTTCACACCCAGTATAGCCTTCTGGACGGTGCCATCCGCATCGATGATCTTTTACGCCGTGCTGCCGAATTCGACATGAAAGCGGTCAGCGTTACCGATCACGGAACCATGTTTGGCGCGGTTGAGTTTTTTCAAAAGGCCATCGCAGCGGGTATTAAGCCCATCATCGGCTGTGAGATTTATGTGGCCCCCCGAACGCGTTATGATAAGACGCCGCTGGACAACAAGGACCTTTCGCATTTAATTTTGCTGGCCAGGGATGAAGAAGGCTACCGCAACCTGTGCAAGCTGGCGACCACCGCGCAGCTTGAAGGTTTTTATTACAGACCGCGCATTGACAAGCAGATACTTAAAGAATACAGCCGGGGTTTGATCGGGTTGACCGCCTGCCTGCATGGTGAGATTCCACGTCAAATCAAGCAGGGAAATATCAATCAGGCAGAAGAAGTGGCGCGCGAATACAATTCCATCTTCGGGGAAAACAATTTTTTTCTGGAAGTGCAAAACAACGGCATCGCAGAGCAGGAACAGGTCAATGAGGCCCTGCTCGACATCGGCCAGCGCTTATCGATTCCGCTGGTTGCCAGCAATGATTGTCATTATCTGGACAAAACAGACGTCAGGGCCCATGATGTCCTGTTATGTATTCAAACCGGTAAAACCGTTGAGGATAGCGAGCGCTTCAAGTTCCGGACCGACCAGCTCTACTTCAAATCGAAAGCTGAAATGTACGCCGCCTTCAAAGACTATCCCGGGGCACTCAGTAATACTGTAGATATCGCTGAGCGGTGCAACATCCGCTTTGATTTCAAGACCTATCATTTCCCCCGGTTTGCCGACCCGTCCGGTCTGGACACTGACACTCTTTTCACCCAAAAGGTCCAGCAGGGATTTGGGCTGCGGATGCAGCGCCTCAAAGATAAGAACCCCCGGATTGATGAAAGTGTGTATCAGGAGCGTTTGGGCTACGAGATGTCGGTCATACAGGATATGGGATTTTCGGGCTATTTCTTGATTGTGGCTGATTTTATCCGTTACGCCAAACAAAACAATATTCCAGTCGGTCCCGGTCGGGGTTCGGCAGCAGGCAGCCTGGTTGCTTACAGCCTGGGTATCACCGACCTGGACCCGATTGCCCACGGGCTGATTTTTGAGCGCTTTTTAAACCCGGCTCGCAAAAGCATGCCTGACATTGACGTCGATTTTTGCATCGACGGTCGGGAAGAAGTCTATAAATATGTCGTTGATAAATACGGGGGCGGAGACTATGTTGCCCAGATCATTACGTTTGGAAAACTGAAAACCCGGGCTGTCATCCGGGATGTCGGAAGGGCCTTAAATATCCCATTGGCCGAGGTGGATGCCATCGCCAAAATGGTGCCCGATATCTTAAATATCCGTCTGGACGAGGCCCTGGAAAGGGAACCGCGACTGCTTGAGCTGGCGCGCCATAAGCCCGAAATCGATGAGCTTATCAATATCTGCCGTGTGCTTGAAGGCCTCCCGCGCCACGCGTCGACGCATGCTGCCGGTGTGGTGATTGCCGATCAGCCCCTGGTCAATTACATGCCGCTTTATCGCGGGAAAAAGGGTGAAGTGGTGACCCAGTACGATATGAAGATCGTCGAGAAAATCGGACTGGTAAAGTTTGATTTTTTGGGCCTGCGGAACCTGACCGTAATTGCCAACACCCTTGACCTTATCGCCACCCAGGGCCGCACCCCGCCGGATTTAGACAATATCGAATTGACCGATGCCGCCACGTATCACCTGCTGTCCGCCGGTGACACCACCGGGGTGTTTCAGCTCGAGAGCTCGGGCATGAAGGACTTGCTGGTGCGGCTCAAACCGGAAACTTTTGATGATGTGATTGCACTCGTGGCGCTCTATCGACCGGGGCCGATGGAAAGCGGCATGATAGATGACTATGTGGCCCGTAAACACGGCCGCAAGAAGGTAGAATATCTGTTGCCGCAGCTGGAGCCGATATTAAAAGAAACCTATGGCGTGATCGTTTATCAGGAGCAGGTCATGAAAATTGCCAGTGATCTGGCCAATTATTCCATGGCGGAAGCCGATGACCTGCGCAAGGCAATGGGAAAGAAGATCCCGGCGATTATGGCCGAGCACCGTGAACGATTTGTGAGCGGCGGCGCTCTGAACCAAATTCCCGCCGAGCAGGCCGCACCGATCTTCAGTTTGATGGAAAAATTCGGCGGCTATGGATTCAACAAATCCCATAGTGCCGCCTATGCGCTGATTGCCTATCAAACGGCCTATCTCAAGGCGCATTACCCGGTCGAATTCATGGCTTCATTGCTGACCAGTGAAATGCATTCCACTGATGGCGTGGTCAAATATATCGTCGAGTGCCGCAATCATGGTATTGCGGTTCTGCCGCCGGACATCAATTACAGCCAGAAAAGCTTTACGGTTGATGGCGACAGGATTCGATTTGGTCTGGTGGCCGTTAAGAATGTGGGCGAAGCTGCAATCGAGGCGATCGTCGAATCCCGTGAAGACGGCGCCTTCAATTCACTATTTGATTTTTGTGAACGGGTGGATCTAAAAAAAGTAAACAAGCGCGTCATTGAATCCCTCATAAAATGCGGCGCTTTTGATTCCACCGGCGCCAAACGCTCTCAAAAGATGGCAGCTCTGGAAGATGCTCTGGATTACGGTCAGCGGGTGCAAAAGGAACGGTTGGATCCACAGATCGGTCTGTTCGACGGTGCCGTCAATCCGCAGGTCATCAATGCACCGGCTCTGCCGGACATCGAGGAATGGTCTGAAAATCAGCGTCTGGCATTTGAAAAAGAATCACTCGGGTTTTACGTCAGTGGGCATCCCCTCAAACGCCATGCGGAATTGCTGGACAAATTTACCAATGCGAATGCGATTTCAATTAAAGAGCTCAAAAACGGCAATGCCGTTCGAATTGGCGGGCTGGTTCGCAGCACCAAGATTATCAAGACCAAAAGAGGGGATTTGATGGCCTTTGTGACCATTGAGGATCTGCACGGGGCGGTCGAGGCCACGGTTTTCTCTCGCGTATACACCGGTGTCAGCGATCTGCTGGTTGAGGATAAAGCCATTTTTATCCAGGGACAGGTTCAAAAAGACGAGCAGTCCGTAAAAATACTGGCCGAAAAAGTGGTTGCCATGGAAAAAGCAGAAGAGATCTGGACGGCCAGCATCCATTTCAAAATTGAAATTTCCCGCACCGATCGCGAGGCACTTGTCAGCCTTCATCAGATATTAAAAAAGCACACGGGCAACTGCAAGGCATATCTGCATTTGCGCAGCGCAGACAATTCCGATGCGATTATCGCGCTGCCCAGTTCGATGAGGCTCAAGGCCGGCGGCGCTTTAATGCGAGACGTCAATAAATTGCTGGGGTACAATGCGGTTGAAACCCTGTGCATGTCGGCCAACACCGAACCCAGGCCCAACAATTATCGTTCCGGGTGGTTCAATAAAAGCCGATAGTGCTATTTAAATTTCATGTTTTCGTGGTTGTCTTTTTGCTTTAGCAGTTAGTAGAAGCATTAATATCCAAAAGGAGGTAATTGTTTCGTGGTATGAATGACATAGGCCTGAATGTATATTCGATTTTGCTGGCGGGAGGGACCGGCACCCGGCTGTGGCCCATTTCACGGGAACTGTATCCCAAACAGCTGGTGAATTTTGTTGGTAAAGACTCCTTGCTCCAGAACACGATTAAACGCCTGCCGCCAGTGCTCGACACAGCGTCTGTCAAGGTCGTTTGCGGTCAGCAGCATTTCCATGAAACCGCCAAACACATCGAAGGCCTGGGCCTCAAGGTGGAAGACAAGCTGATTTGTGAGCCCAGCGGCCGCAATACAGCCCCGGCGATTTTGCTGGCCGCACTACATATCCTGGCATCCGAAAAAGATGCGGTTTTATGTATCTTCCCGGCCGATCACGTCATTCAAGATCTGGATGCCTTCCATGATCGCCTTAAAGCCGCCATTGCTCTGGCCGATGAGGGATTTATCGTGACCTTCGGCATTCAGCCGCATTATCCCGAAACCGGGTACGGCTATGTGGAGGGTGGGGAAAAAGTGTCCCATGGCGCTCTATCGCTCAAACGATTTGTTGAAAAGCCCGATCCGGCCACCGCCCAAAGTTATATTAAAGCTGGAAATTTTTTCTGGAACAGCGGTATGTTTGCCTTCAAAGCCACGGTCATCCTGGCCGAATTTGAAGCCCACCAGCCCCTACTGCTCGCTAAAATGCGGGATCTTTTCAGAGATGATATATCCATCAGCAAGGAAGATTACGATCAACTGGATAATATTTCCATCGATTATGCGATCATGGAAAAAACCGCCAGAGGCGTTGTGCTGCCCTCTGATTTTGGATGGAGTGACATTGGTTCCTGGAAATCGCTGTATGATTTTCTGGAAAAGGATGGCGACAACAATGTTATCGACGGGGACGTCATGGTGCAAAATACCCGCAACAGCCTGATTCTGAGCCACGATCGTCTGATCGCTGCCAACTACCTGCGGGACATGGTCGTAGTGGATACGGCAGATTCGGTCTTTGTTTCCGACCTTGAGAATAGCCGGGATGTGAAATTTTTTGTCGCCACATTAAAGGATCGCGGGCGCGCTGAGTTTCAACGGCATCGCAGCGTCAATCACCCCTGGGGTATATTCAAATTGCTCGAGCACAAGGACAATTATATAGCCGCGCAGCTGACCGTTTATCGCGGGGCTTCGTTTGAACTGCCGCCGCTGACCGATGGAACCTATTATTTTTTGGTTGTCGAAGGCCAGGCAAAGATAAGCGACGGCTCAAAAGGAAAAGATCTTCGTGCCGGAGAAACGTTTACCTGCCGTGCGACAGCAAGCATCCATATCGAAAATGTTTCCAAGTCCAATCTTCAGTTGATACAGGTCGAACTGACAAAGGTGTCGAGCGATTAGCGCAGCGGTCGGCCATTTTGGTTTTAACAATTGTCATACATTTTGATGATCTCCCCGGTAGCCTTGCCTTCCACACTTTTTACATATCCATTGACCACCTTTTGCATCGGTATGGGATTATGGCCGGGAAAATAGGTTCCATATTTTTCGACGGCATCTACTACCAGACCGGATGAAACGACATTAATTCTGAGTTCATTTTTAAGTTCGAGGGCCACAGCCTTGACAAAACTGTGAATGGCGCCGTTTACCAGCGCAGCACTGGCGGTCATCGCAACTGGATAATCCGCCAAAATACCGGTTGTCAGCGTAAACGATCCTCCCGAACTCAAGAAATCCTGCCCGATTCGGACAAGATTTACCTGCCCCATCAATTTACTTCTCAACCCGATGTAAAAATCTTCTTCTGTCAGCGAATCAAACGGTGCCCATTTGGCTTCACCGGCAATACATAAAATGGCGTCGATTTTTCCAGTGGTATCGAACAGGGCTTTAATCGATCTGGAATCGGCGATGTCGACGGTGACATCACCCGAATGTCGCCCGGCAATAATAACCTCATGTTTTCTTGACAAATGGGCACTCACCTTTTTGCCAATGGTACCGTTACCACCAATAATTAAAATTTTCATTCTTGCTCCTTATGCGGTTATTGATTAAGCACATATGCCTCATTGGCCTCCCGGTAAAGAAGATCTTCCTGTCCAATGTAGCGGGGCGAGAAATGGAAAATGGTAAATTGCCGGGCGGCGCATCTGGCCGCCAGTTCTCCGGCCTGCCGGGCGGTGAGGTGATGTTTTTCAGCAGCCAGACCCTGTTGCGAATGCAAAAAGGCGGCCTCGATAAAAAGGTGATCCGAGTCCTTCGCCAGAGCAATAATTCTTTCTATATTGGCCGCATTGTAGGCGACATCGGCAATATAACTGATTTTCTGCCCCGGGGTGATCATGGCAATCTGATCGGCCAATTTACCCAGTTGAAATACTTTTGTCCGGCCGGAAACGGATTTGATTTTAAAAGCCGATGTGGGATCCCTGCCCGCATACAGAGCCTGTTTAAATTCATTCAGCCATGGACCGGTCTGCAGCTCCAGCGCAGCGAGCGCGTCTTTGTTAATATTGATATGAAAATGCTCTTTGACAGACAGCCCCAGGCAGGGGATGCCGTGATCCAGTATGACAGCGGATACCTGATAGACGGAGGTTTCCACCACTACGTCCCTAAACGGCTTCTTTTCGGCTGTTTCGTTCGGGATGAATTCATTACGACACAGATACGCTCTGGTCAGCAGGTAATCATGATGAATTTCAGTCAGGTTCAAGGTCAATCGATACCGGTAATTTTCGACCAGATTCCACGAATAGGCAGCTAATTTGCCTTCAACGTTTTTAAAAAAATGGGGAGGCCCGTACAGGTAAAGATTTTTGTCGCGGCCCAGTACCAGGCGCAGGATGCGGTCAAAGCCGATAAAATGATCCATGTGTGTGTGGGTGACAAAGGCATGGCTGATTTTGAGAATGTCGCGGGATGATAGGGCTTGGTTGTCGCCGAGGTCGAATAGAATGGCTTGGTTTTCAAAAAGAAAAGGCATGAAGAGGCCGGGGTCATCAAATGGTCCATTGATGAGTCGAGGATGAAAACGGGGGCGCATTATGCGGGCAGAAATTTTTTGATTTGCTGATGAATATTCAGATAAATATCTTCGTCGGATCCATAAATGTCAACCACATCTTTATGATTGATAAGCTTTTCGATGATAAAAGCTGTCAGAAAGAGGCTGACCACATGGGGTTGGGGAACCACGTTCCGGATCGGTGCCACCTGATAGTCGATTTCAAAATCATCGGCTCGACCCAATTTTTCCAGGGCAATCTTGATTTGTTCTTCCAGCGCATTTTTATTGGTGGTTTCTACAAGCTTGTCATCAACCAGTTTCATTGAGATCGCATTGGATAGAGGATCAATACAATCTTTGATCGCATTAATGGCAAGTCTGCGGGTACGCTCTTTTTGAGATTCGATTTTGGAAAGACTACATTCAGGGCAAGCCGTACATCTACGATGACCAGGGTGTCAGGGGAGGCTTGCCCACGAACGCGAAGTTCGTGATCGCTGGTGACTACAATGCGGACCCGAACGACGGTGATTCGTACGACGCGGCGATTCGCCAGCTGCTTAACGATTCACGCGTCAACTCGTCATCGACGCCCAGCAGCCTGGGGGCTGTCGAGGCAGCGACTTGGCCAGGAAATAACGGGGCGGCAAACGAAAGCCATGTCAGCGACCCACAATTTGAC
>ENA-OVOC01000029-OVOC01000029.1-sediment-metagenome-genome-assembly--contig:-NODE-29-length-11491-cov-2.012967_pt1 | contig 11491 bp, 9 predicted proteins | sample MGYA00250096_ERZ650216 | MGnify/ENA primary metagenome ERZ650216 (study PRJEB26732, sample SAMN07258893) | sediment metagenome | biome: subtidal zone; feature: saltmarsh; material: sediment | place: USA...
GCCTCCGGCGCTGCAATTGCCCGACGCACTCTATTGATCGGTGTCAGCCAGCGCGGATGGATGCTTGGGATTGGATCCGCCGTACTATTGACAACCCGGTACATCGCCTGAAAGTTATCCGAAATCGCCCGGCGTTCGGCCATTCGCAGGCCGCGGCGACCGGTGGTGGCTCTTGGCTCGTACGGAGGAATTCGGCAGCATGGCCAATGGCAAGGTCAAGTGGTTCAATACCGCGAAGGGCTTCGGTTTCATCGAGCAGGAGTCCGGCCCGGATGTATTTGCGCACTTCAGCGCTATCCAGGGCGATGGTTTCAAGACGCTGGCCGAGGGCCAGAAGGTCGAGTTCACTGTCACGGATGGCCAGAAAGGTCCCCAGGCATCGAACGTCGTTAAGCTTTAATACATAGCATATCGACCAGTTTCCAAAGGGCGGCCATTCAGGCCGCCCTTTAATTTTTCTGTAATTCCGGTATCCTTTCACTATTTGTCAGGCCGGAGATAACACATGCCTTTCGCCAGTCTTCTCAATAAACAGATTCACCGGCAGACAGGGGGTGGAGCAGCGGGTAAGCTGGGCACCTTCCTCGGCGTATTCACACCGACGATCCTGACGATCCTCGGTGTCATCATGTATCTGCGCTTCGGTTGGGTGGTCGGACAGGTCGGCCTCTTCAAGGCCCTTCTGATTGTCCTGCTCGCCAACCTGATCACCCTGCTGACATCGCTCAGTCTTTCGGCGATTGCCACCAACAGTCATGTCGGCGTCGGCGGGGCCTATTATATGATTTCACGCAGCCTTGGTCTCGAGGTTGGCGGTGCCATCGGTTTCCCGCTGTACGTCTCCCAGGCCTTGTCGGTGACCCTTTATGCCTTCGGTCTGGCAGAATCACTGAAGTTTGTCTGGCCTGCCGTACCCGTGTCATTTGCCGCGTCCGTAATTATTATTGCCGTCGCGATGCTGTCGTTCCGCGGTGCAAGCTTTGCCTTGCGCACCCAACTTCCGGTCATGGCACTGATTGCCCTGTCTTTGCTGGCGTTTGCATCCGGCGCAGTGACTGGCCCGGCGATACAAAGTTCGAGTGACATTGCAGCAACTTTTACCCCGGCCGGCTTCTGGGTCGTCTTCGCGGTTTTTTTCCCTGCCGTGACCGGCATTATGGCCGGTTTGAGCATGTCAGGAGATCTGGCCGACCCGCGCCATTCGATTCCGCGCGGCAGCGTTGCCGCAACGCTGGTGGGACTCGTCGTGTACCTGGCGGTTCCGGTCCTGCTTTCTGTGAGCGCCGATCCAGCCAGTCTCAACAATGATCCTTTGATCTGGACCCGAATTGCCCTGTTCGGGCCATGGCTGGTCCTTCCGGGGCTCTGGGGCGCAATCTTCTCGTCTGCCGTAGGCTCGATGCTCGCAGCTCCACGGACATTGCAGGCTCTGGCCAAGGACAGGCTTGTGCCGCATCGATTGGCCGGTCCGGCAGAGTCCGGAGCAGAGCCGAAGCTGGGCATGATCATCACTCTTGTGCTCAGCCTGGCGGCGGTTTTTCTCGGCGATCTGAATACCGTTGCCACGGTTGCGACGATGTTTTTCCTGAGTGTTTATGGCACGGTTAATCTCGTCTCCGCCCTGGAGTATCTCTCCGGCAACCCCTCCTGGCGACCGACCCTGAATATCCACTGGGCCCTGAGCTTGCTCGGCGGTGTTGGCTGTTTCGGCGTGATGCTGCTGATCCATTGGCCTGCAACCGTGTTTGCCGTGACTGTCGAACTGGCAATCTGGCTGTTCCTGAAGAGTCGCGTGCGCAAGGATGCCTGGGGGGATGTCTGGCGCGACCTTTACGAGGCCCTGATCTGTTGGACGCTGGTCAAGTTGAACAGGCGGCCGATGACGGCGCGCAACTGGCGTCCTCATTTGCTGGTCTTTGTCAGTAATGTGGAAAAACGCCTCGACCTGGTGCGCTTCGGAGTCTGGTTCGCCGAGAATCGTGGCGTGGTCTCGATTTGCGAACTCTACCAGGGCGACATCCTTGAACTCGATGTCGATGTCGTGGCACGTGAGCAGGAAATCAACGCCGTTCTCAAGTCTCACGGGATTGTCGCTTTCGGCGACGTCAATATTGTTCAGGATCTTGAACGCGGAGTCCTGGCCGTTGCACAGTCGAACGGCATCGCCGGGATGGCCAGCAATACGGTTCTGGTCGGCTGGCCGGATGACCTGTCGCGTCTGGTTCGATTCCTGCGCGTTATCCCGCCGCTCAAGCACCTCAACCAGAGCCTGATTATCGGCAAGACCAACCCTCTGGCGACGTTCCGCGAAGGCCAGATCCAGCAGATTGATGTCTGGTGGGGCGGCCTCAAGCGCAACGGTGACCTGATGCTGCTGCTGGCGTACCTGTTGACCCGCAATCCGGAATGGCGGCACGCCAGAATAAGGATCATGAGTATCGCCTCAAATGAACTGATGAAAGGTCAGACCGAGCGTTTCCTGGCCCAGCTGATACCCGAGATTCGGATCGATGCGAATGTCGAAATGATCCTCAAGGATGAGGGCGACAGCGTCGTCGATATCATGCATCGTGAAAGTGCCGCAGCCGATGTGGTTCTGCTTGGCCTGGCGACCCCTAAGCAGGGCGATGAGGAAGCCTATGCGGAGCGCCTTGGTGAGCTGGCAGAGGGCTTCCAGAACTGCTTCTTCGTCCACAATGGCAGCCTGTTCCTTGGTGACCTGGTGACGCCTGAGCAGGTTGAGTAGTTTAGGCTCACAGAGTGCCCGAAGTTGCAGCTTCGGTCACCGGAAAAGATTTGCAGACCAGGCGGCAGCCGCGTTGGTTATGCGACCGCGGCTGACTGTCCGCCGGTGACAGGATTATCCCACCTCGTTGTATGCTCTCTCGCGGAACTCAACCTGAAGGTCTTCTGCAACCCTGCGACACGCCTCGATATCTATGCCCGGTAAAGCCACCGCCGTGGCCGTGACCGATGGGATGTGGCGTCTTGCCTCGATCAGGAATTGCTTGATGGCCGGATAACCTTGCTCGCCATATTCTGACTGGCAGATTTTTTGATAAGTCATCTGATCCGGAGCGTTGAGTGAAACGCTGATTGCATCGACCAACCCGGCAAGCTCCGGCAGGATGTTGCGGTCATGCACCAGGTTGGCCTGGCCATCGGTGTTGATCCGGACTTTGCAGCCATTCTGCTTCAGGTAACCGGCAATCTCCTTGACCAGCTCCAGCCGCAGCAGGGGCTCACCGTAGCCGCAAAACACGACTTCATCGTAAGAGGACGGATCACCGATCGCTTTCATGACGTCTTCAACGGTCGGTTCACGCTCCAGGCAAAGCTGGTGTCCTTTGACTGTGAAGTCCCTGAATTTTGCACAGAAGGTGCAGCTGTTGGTGCAACGGTTGGTGATGTTCAGATAGAGACTGTTGCGGATCACGTAGGCGATCCTGGTGCTTTGGTCGACCTCGCCGATACCGAACAGGCGCCAGGCATTGAGGCTGGTGATGCGGGCCACATCTTCGAGAGACAAACCTTTGATTTCAGCGAGCTTCTCGGCTGTCGAGCGGACGTAGGCCGGTTCACAGCGTTTGCCGCGCCAGTTTTGCGGCGCAAGGTAAGGGCAGTCGGTTTCCACCAGCATGACATCGACCGACAGCGCTTTCGCGATACTGCGCAATGCATCGTTCTTCGGGTAGGTCAAAGGGCCGGCAAAGGAGATGTAAAAACCCATCTCTACGCACTGGCGGGCCATCTTCAGGTCGCCGGAGAAACAGTGCAGGACGCCACCTGCCTCCGCGGCGTTCTCTTCAAGCATGATCCGCACGACATCGTCGTGTGCGTCGCGATCGTGGATGACCAAAGGTTTGCCGGTGTCTCTGGCCAACTGGATATGGCGGCGAAATGCTGCTTCCTGCTGTTCGCGGGGTGAGCGGTCACGGTAGAAGTCGAGTCCCGTTTCGCCGACGGCTACGACCTTGTCCACCGATTCGATCATGCGCGCCAGTTCTGCCATGACCTGGTCGTTGACCATGCTGGCATCGTGCGGGTGGATGCCGACGCTGGCGTAGACGTTCGGATAACGAATCGCCAGGTCGACACTGGCGCGGGAACTGTCCAGGTCGCAACCGATCGTCAGGATGTGGGCAACACCATTTTCTCTGGCTCGCGCTATAACTGCGTCGAGGTCGGTTGTGTAGGGCTTGGAATCGAGATGGGCGTGGGAATCAACGAGGGGTGATGTTAAATTTTTCATATGAAATCCGAAGTGAGAAGCGCGAGGCGCGAGGAGGGAAAAGTCTTAAAGACAAAGTCTCGCTTCTCGCCTCGCATTTCACGCCTCGGCCTATTCCGTCTCAATTCTGGGGAAGAGCGGGGTGGCCTTCGCGATTGAACTGCCTGGCTGCAGAAGTCCCCAGCTGTCGTGCTCATCGAGTTGCCGGCCGGCGGTGTCAATGCCAAGAATGTTGCAGATGCTGATGCCGGTATCCGGCATAAACGGCGAGACAAACAGTCCGATCAGGCGGACGGCTTCGAGCAGGTTGTACATCACGGTGCCGAGCCGCTCGCGTTGAGCCTCGTCTTTGGCCAGGGCCCAGGGTGCCGAGTCGTCGATATACTTGTTGGCGGCGCCGACCAGTTCCCAGATCGACTGCAGGGCTTTATTGAAGGCGAGGGCCTCCATCTGCTCGTCGACGATAGCCGCTTGGCGGACAAACCTGTCTTTAAGAGCAGCGTCAATAGGGCCTTCTTCTCCGGGAGTTGGCAGGGTCCCTTTAAAGTACTTGTTGAGCATCGCGGTAGAGCGGCTGACCAGGTTTCCCAGGTCGTTGGCCAAATCCGAGTTGATGCGGTGCACCAACGCATTGTGGGAAAAGTCGCCATCGAGTCCGAAGGGGACTTCACGCAGCAAAAAGTAACGGATCGCATCGACGCCATACTTGTCGATCAGCATGTTCGGTTCGACAACGTTGGCCAGACTTTTACTCATTTTCTGCCCCTCAACGGTCCACCAGCCGTGGGCAAAGACTTTTTTCGGCAGCGGGATGCCGGCAGCCATCAGGAAGGTCGGCCAGTAGACGGTGTGAAAGCGCAGGATGTCCTTGCCGATCACGTGAACGTCACAAGGCCAGAATTTGCTGAAATCACCACCCTGGTTTGGATAGCCGAGGGCGCTGATGTAGTTGGTCAGGGCGTCAAACCAGACATAGATGACATGTTTCTCGTTGTTCGGAACGGGTATACCCCAGGAGAAGGTGGTTCGTGAGATGGAAAGATCACGCAGCCCTTCACGGACGAAGCTGATAATTTCGTTGCGCCGTGTCTTGGGTTGAATGAAATCCGGGTTGGCATCGATATGCGCGAGCAACTGCTCCTGGTACTTGCTCATGCGAAAGAAGTAGGATTCTTCTTTGAGTTTGTCGGTTGGCCGTCCGCAATCGGGGCAATTACCGTCAAGCAACTGGGTCTCAGTCCAGAATGTCTCGCAGGGCGTGCAATACCAGTCTTCATATTCGCCGAGATAGATGTCTCCCTTGGCTTCAATGATCCGGAAAATTTCCTGGACCGCCAGTTTGTGGCGCTCCTGGGAGGTTCGGATGAAGTCGGTGTGCGAGATATTCAGCTTGTCCCACAGCGATTGAAAACGTTTGACGACCCGGTCAGCCAATTCCAACGGGGTTTCGCCTTTGGCATGGGCCGCTTTCTCGACTTTCTGGCCATGTTCGTCGGTACCGGTGAGAAAGCTGACTTCAAAGCCGCGTGCACGTTTGTAGCGAGCCATGACGTCGCATGCCAGTGTCGTGTAGGCATGACCGATATGCGGGACATCGTTGACGTAGTAGATCGGGGTCGTCAGGTAATAATGCTTTGCATCCGACATGAGTGTTATTCTCCCTGCTTGCCCGGGCCCGGTTTGCGTCCGCCACGGGGTCTGCGCCTGCCGCGCCGACGTGGTTTCTTCTGGCTTTTGCCTTCATCTGCAGCTTGCTGGCCCGGCTTGTCCTTGGCTTTATCCGGTTGTTGCGCCTGCTCGCCGGTTTGCTCGGGAGACTTCTGGCTTCTGTCCGGCTGCTTGCGAGGCTCCTGCTTGCGCCTGCTCATACGACTGGTATGGGTCTCCCCGGCAGCATCTTCGCCGACCACCGCTTGTTCGGCCTGGCCGCTTTGCAATTCTTTCAGGGTTATGCAGCAGCAGCTGCCTTCCTGGTCGCGCAGGTTGATCTGCTGGCGCAGGATGTCGATGGATGTGACATTGTATTCACGATTCTGCCAGGCGACCTTTTTACCGCATTTCGGCATGCCTTTTTTAAGCGTGCTGTAAGTTTCGAATTCGTAGCCGAGACAGCAAAGCAGGCGCCCGCACTGGCCTGAAATCTTGGTCGGATTGAGGGCCAGCCCCTGCTCCTTGGCCATCTTGACCGAAACCGGGTTGAATTGGGTGAGAAAACTGCTGCAGCATAGCTCGCGCCCACAGATGCCGAGTCCGCCGACCATTTTCGCTTCGTCACGAACACCGATCTGGCGCATTTCGATCCTGGTGTGGAAGTAATGAGCGAGGTCTTTAACGAGTTCACGGAAATCGATGCGGCCGTCAGCAGTAAAGAAAAAGATGATTTTAGAGCCGTCGAAGGCATACTCGGCACGTACCAGCTTCATCTCCAGCTGGCGGGACTTGATCCGCTCCTGGCAGTACTTGTATGCATCCGCTTCCCTGGCAGAATTGGTTTCCGCCAGAGCCAGGTCTTCTTCGGTGGCTATGCGAAGAATGCTTTTCAGGCCTTCCGGAGCATCGCTGTCTTCTATTTCCCGAGGCTCGACGACCACGGTCGCCATAGCGCGGCCGCGGTCGGTTTCGACGACCACCTTGTCGCCCGCTTTAAGTTCGAGCGTCGTGGCATCGAAGTTGTACTGGCGACCGGCCTGTTGAAATTTTAATGGGACAATACGTATCATGAGATCAGTTCTGTTTCACAAGTATGATGAAAATGGGCAATTGCCGACATGCTCAGGCGGCCAGTTTCAATAGCAGCACTTCCATGGCCAGTTGCCGGTTGACGTTACGGTCTAGTTGGCGGCGGACTGCGATCAGCGCTTCGAGCTTGTCAAGAATAGACGCGATGTTTTCGCGGCCGGAAACCCTCTGGATGGTTTCCTTCAGGTCAAGATTGACGAGATCGTCATCCCCGCGCCCCTGAAGCACCATCATAACATCCCGGTAAAAAGCCTGGAAGATTTCCAGAATATCAGACAGCACAGTTTTGTCGGCTGCGATCTGCTCGGCAAAATCCAGAATGGGCAAGATACTTCCTGGGGATAGCCCCGTCAAGGTTTTTAGCAGTTTTCGACGCTCCTCAAGGTAGAGCTCACGGTCCTTGCCAAAGGCTTTCTTGAAGCTGCCTTCGGACAGGGCGGCCAGGACATGGGATTCCGTCGGGTCGATATCGAGCTGCTTCTCGAGTTCCGCCTGGATCCTGCTGTTCGGGTGTCTTGTGAAAGGCAGTGGCTGGCAGCGGGAGCGGATCGTTTCGAGCAGGCGATTCGGGTAGGCGGTCAGCAAGATCAGCAGGGTATCGCCGCGCGGCTCTTCAAGAGTCTTGAGCAAGGCATTGGCCGCGCCAAGCGTCATACTTTCGGCCTCTTCGATCAGGCATATTTTACGGTTCGCCTCGAGAGGTTTGAGATTGAGGCCTTTTTGCAAGCTTCTGACCTGCTCGATCTTGATCGAATTGCCGTCCGGTTGGAGGATATGCAGGTCAGGGTGATTGCGGTGGTCTATCTTTCGGCAGGCCTGGCAGTCGCCGCAGCCGCGCTGTTCGTGGCAGACAATGGCCCTGGCGAGGGCGAGCGCCATGAGTCGTTTGCCGACACCGTCCGGGCCCGAGAACAGGTAGGCGTGGGCAAGCCTGCCGCTTGCCAGGGATCGGCTCAGGATCTCCTTCTGTCGGGCATGGCCGAGGATCTGGTCGAAGGTCATGCCGACCTCCTGCTGGCCAGGAAGAGATCCACAGCGGCTAGCACGCGTTCGGCTATGACATCTTCATGACCAATGGCATCGATGACCCGGAAGCGCTTTTCGCACGCAGCCAGGTCGAGATAACCCTGGCGAATCCGCCGGTGAAAAGTGAGCGATTCCAGCTCGAAGCGTCCCTCTGATTCGAGGTTGATGCTCTGGTTGCGCATCCTGGCACGCTGCAGTCCTTCTTCCACCGGGTAATCCAGCAACAGGGTCAGGTCAGGGGTCAGCCCCTCGCTGGCAAAGCGGTTGACGGCTTCGATCTGAGCCATGTCGAGTCCGCGGCCAACACCCTGGTAAACCGTTGTCGCATCGGCGAAGCGGTCACAGACGACGATTTTGCCCTGTTCCAGGGCCGGGAGTATAAATTCGGCGACATGTTGTGCCCGGGCCGCGCTGTAGAGCAGCAGCTCCGCTTGCGGCACGATCGAGTCATTGCCGGGATCCAGCAGCAGGGTGCGGATTGCATCGGCAATTCTGCATCCTCCCGGTTCACGGGTTACGGCCACCTGGTGTCCGCAGTTTTGCAGGTGCTCCTTGAGGCGCAGCAGCTGGGTCGTTTTGCCGCTGCCCTCGATGCCTTCTAAAGTAATCAAAAATGGCATAGAATTGTATCTATGATCGTTTGATAAATGGTGTATACACAAGGCTGAAATGAACCGCCATACTATAATGCTTTTATGGTTTGGTGCAATTGATATATGGCAAGAGTTGGTGTAGTATTAGTGACTTTGCGAACCCCGGATTAAGCTGTAGATAGTGACAATCCAACAGCGATCGAGAAACAACCTGTCCATGAAATCACCACACTGCGGCGATAACGATAACTGGCAAGATCTGGAAAAGGCCCTCGGTTACTCGTTCCGGGACAAGACGCTGCTGGTCAATGCCATGACCCACACGTCTTTTGCCAATGAATGTCCGCAAGCGGCATGCCCGCATAATGAGCGCCTCGAGTTCCTCGGTGATGCGGTCCTCGACCTGGTTGTCAGCGAGCATCTGATGGAAGCTTTGCCAACTTCGAAAGAGGGAGAGCTGAGCCGCATCAGGGCTGATGTCGTCGCCATGTCAAGCCTTGCAGGATTGGCCAGCAAGCTCGGGCTCGGTCCGAGCCTTCTGCTGGGCAAGGGAGAATTCGGCAGCGGCGGCCGGGAGAAGCCAGGCCTGTTGGCAAATGCCCTGGAAGCCCTGTTCGGTGCGGTGTTCGTCGATGGCGGCTACGAAGCCGCCAAGTCAGTGCTCCTGCCACTGGTTGTTCCCATCTTGAGACAGGCCTCTGCCGATGCTGGGCAGGACTATAAAAGTCGTTTGCAGGAAATCCTGCAGGCAAGTCGAAAAGAATTGCCGGTCTACAAAGTGACGGGAACGAGCGGCCCGGACCATGACCCTGTTTACCTGGTCGAGGTATTGATCGGAGATCGCGTCTACGGTACCGGAGAGGGCCGAACGAAAAAGACTGCCGAGCAGAATGCCGCGCAAGCGACATTGCAGCTCCTGGACAAAGCCCCGTGAAAATTTACCCGGTTTTTATTCCCCATGCAGGGTGCCCGCACCGTTGTCTTTTCTGTGCCCAGGACCGTTCTACGAACCAGCTTGACGTGCCCCCTGTCAAGACGGTGGCCCGCTGCCTGGATGCTATGCTGCCGAAACATGGAGGTGGTGAAATAGCCTTTTACGGCGGCACCTTCTCCCTGCTTCCGATACAGCAGCAGCAGCTTTACCTAGGTGTTGCGCGAGACTTCATCGACGCCGGCAGGGTGGCCGGCATCCGCATCTCAACCCGGCCCGATGCCCTCGATGAAACGTGCCTTGCGCGTTTGCGCAACGAGGGTGTGCAGACCATTGAAATCGGTTGCCAGAGTTTCGCCGACACGGTTCTCGAGCGGGCCGGACGTGGCCATTCTGCCGCGCAAAGCAGCGCTGCAGTGGAGCGCTGCAGGGATGCCGGTTTCAAGGTCGGTATCCAGTTGATGCCCGGCTTGCCGGGGGGCGACGGCGGAGAGGCTCTGCGCTCTTTGCGCCGGGCCCTGGAACTTGACCCGGCGTTCTTGAGAATCTATCCGACAGTTGTCATTGCCGGCACTGCTCTGGCGGAGCTCTGGCATGCCGGGTCCTACTGCCCCTGGTCCCTGGATGAGACAGTCGAAATCTGTGCCGATATGCTGCTGCTTTGTCGCCGGTATGATGTGCCGGTGATACGGCTTGGCCTGCAGCAGGACGCAAACCTGGGCAAAAACCTGCTGGCCGGCCCCTTTCACCCGGCATTCGGACAACTGGTCCGATCGCGGATCTGGCGCATGGCCTTGGCCCGGGTCGGCAAATCCGGAGAAAAACTCAGCGTTCATCCTGACGATTTAAGCGATGCTCTCGGCCACCGCGGCGAGAACCGGTCCATCGAAAGCGGTCAGAGACCCCTCGACCGCGTCGGTCAGATTCCGGGCCATCTGTTCCATCCACTCCCCGTAGGGCTGAGGGTGGATGCCCGCGATGTTCACTCGGCGTGTCTTGAGCTCGAGCACGAACAGCACGAAGTAGCGTGTCAAGCCTCCCAGGGTGAGTACCTCCACGCTCAGAAAACTTTCCAGCTTCACCTGTATGCCCATCAGGACAAAAAAGGCGGGAACGATAATGACCTCGAGGGGTGCGAAGAGTTCCTTGATGGTGTGCTTTTCCTGATGCAGATCGCCCCATGTCCTGAAGTGACTTTCATGCATCAGCAGTCCCGCGGCAAATGCTCCGACGATGGGCGACAATTGCACGAGTGCCGCCATGCCGGCAAGCAATATCACCAGGATAAACGAGACGAAAAGCTTGGCCTCCAGTACATTGAGCCGGCGCAGCATCGAAACGAGAAATTTCAGGAAAGCCGGACCCAGGCCAAAGGCACAGACCAGAAACAGGATAGCCCGGATAGTGGTGCGGCCAATGTCACCGAGCGCTGCGCTCCCGGTGACCGCTATGCCCGAGGCAATGGCAAGCATGACAAGCCCGAGCACATCGTCCATGGCAGCTGCGCCGAAAATGATCCGGGCCTCCCTGGAATCGTTCTTGCGCAATCGGGAAAAAACGCCTGAGGTCACAGCAAAACCGGTTGTACCCAGTGTTGCTGCGATAAAGATATGTCCAACATGGGATATACCCGAGGCAAGCACAATGACAACCATGAGTCCGAGCGCCATGGGAGTGAGTGCCCCGATGACCGCGACTTTCAGGGAGTCTGAATCGAGGCTGCGCAATTGCGAGATAACATAGGTGCCGAGCCCGATGTGAAACATGATAAATATCAGGCCATAACGCAAAAACAGGTCAGCTGCCTGGGAGATTTGCAGATACTGGCTCCCGCCCTCGCTGCGGAGAATATCAACCGCCTTGCTGCCGGCCTGCTCCCCCAGCACCATCCGTGTCGCCTCATCCCATGAGTGGCCGGAGAGTGCCAGCCTTGCCACCTCGACACAGCTGGCGCCCTCACGCAGGATCACC
>ENA-OVOC01000030-OVOC01000030.1-sediment-metagenome-genome-assembly--contig:-NODE-30-length-11451-cov-2.369967_pt1 | contig 11451 bp, 11 predicted proteins | sample MGYA00250096_ERZ650216 | MGnify/ENA primary metagenome ERZ650216 (study PRJEB26732, sample SAMN07258893) | sediment metagenome | biome: subtidal zone; feature: saltmarsh; material: sediment | place: USA...
GATGTCAACCAGCACTTCCTGCAACGTGGAAATCGGGACACATAAAATAACGACTTTTTGGCGGCAAACCTCTTTGAGCGACGCTATGCGGGCGTTACATTTTTCGATCTGCGTTGATTTATCCGTTCGATTGTAGACCAATACCTCAAAATCTTCGGCCAGATATCTGGCGATCAGTTTTCCAAAACGGCCGAATCCAATAATGCCGATCATAATACCTCTGCTATGCGTTTAAGCCCGGTTAAAAGATTTTCTTCTGACACTGCAAACGATATGCGCAGGTGCTTTGCCATGCCAAATGCTTCACCGGCAACCACCGCCACGCCGGAAGTTTTCAAAATACGCCGGGCCAATGCTTCCGATGTCTCATCTTTTTTTAACACCGATGATACGTTCGGAAATAGATAAAAAGCGCCCTGCGGTTGAATGCAGTCAAACATCTGAGAAACTCTTTCATAGGCCATATCTCTTTTTTGCTGCAGCCTAGCTTTGCGACCTGAAAGCCAGTCTTCTTCCAATGCCAGGGCAGCCATGGCACCGTATTGGGCAAAGGTGCAGACATTTCCGGTCAAATGGCTTTGTATTTTAGACAGGGCATTAATGATCTCGGCCGGAGCGGCAACGTAGCCGATGCGAAAGCCGGTCATGCTGTAGCTTTTTGAAAAACTGCGCGTCACAATCAACCGGTCGCGCACCATCTTGATGTCGAACATGCTCGCACAGACTGCCCCATCATAGACAAATGCGTTATAGGCTTCATCTGCAACAATAAACAGGTTGTGATCCGCCGCCAGCCGGGCAATGCTGTGCAAGTCGTCTATCGGATAGACAGCTCCACTGGGATTGTTAGGCGAATTAATCAAAATGGCTTTCGTGCGCGGGCTAAGGGCCTGTTCGATGGCGTTGATATTCAGCCGGTGGTTTCGGGTTGCCACCGGTACCGGCCGGCCACCGGCCAGTTTGACCTGTTCGACAAAACTCACCCAGTAAGGTACGGGGACAATCACCTCATCTGCCAAATCGCAGATCACCTGAAAAATCATATACAATGCCTGTTTGGACCCGTTCGTAATCAAGATGTTGTCCCTTTCACCTTCGTCGAACTGCGCTGCCAGCTGCGCTCGAAGCCTGGAAAGACCGTTTACCGGGCTGTAGCGCGTTTTTTGGGCGGCCAGCGCCTTCTGGGTAGCCTCGATCACCGCCGCCGGTGTATCCAGCTGCGGCTCGCCCACGGCCAGATCGATAATCTGCCGGCCCTCCTGTTGCAACTGCTGAATCAGAGTCGTGAAGGCCACGGTTTGTGAACCCGCTATGGCGCTTATTTTATTTGAGAGTTTCATTGGCTCGCATTTTCTGTCGCAGGGTGAGGTCCACTAGCACCAATGCCGCCATGCTTTCGACAATGGGCACGGCCCGCGGCACGACACAGGGATCGTGTCGCCCCCGGGCTTCAAGAACCCCAACGTTGCCTTCAAAATCGACGGTTTTTTGGGGCAGGCTGATAGTGGCCGGGGGTTTGAAGGCCACCTTAAAAACAATCGGCTCACCATTGGTAATACCGCCCTGCACACCACCACTGTAATTGGTTGCGGTGCCCAGACGGGCGCCTTTTCTGACAAAGGCATCGTTATGTTCCGATCCGTGCATGCGTGAACCGGCAAAGCCCGAACCGATTTCAAAGCCTTTGGTCGCCGGAATTGACAGCATGGCCTGGGCCAGCATGGCTTCGGCTTTGTCAAACACAGGCTCTCCCAGCCCGACGGGAACATTGCGGCAGACACACGAAATGATGCCCCCTAAAGAATCGCCGGCTTCCTTTGCGGTTTCAATTGCAGTGATCATTTTTTGCGCTGTCGATGCATCCGGGCAGCGCACCGCAGATTGATCGACATCATTGCGCACAATGTTCAATATGTCCGCTGCCGGAGCCTCGATCGTCGAAACAGAGCTGACCCAGGCAACAATGTCAATCCCGTATCGCTCGCTTAAAAATTTTTCGGCGATTGCACCGGCGGCCACACGGCCTATGGTTTCTCTGGCGCTGGCGCGCCCGCCGCCGCTTAAAGCCTGGATACCGTATTTCTTCTGGTAGGTATAATCCGCATGCGAGGGTCGCGGTATCGAACGCATCTGGTGATAATCACCCGGTCGCTGATCGGTATTTTCGATCATCATTGCAACGGGGGTTCCCAAGGTCATGCCGTTGTCGATCCCAGACAGAATAACGACCCGGTCGGCCTCCTTCCTCGAGGTTGACAATTTGCTCTGGGCCGGACGCCGCCGGTCCAGCTGGGGCTGGATATCGGCTTCGTTTAACGACATTCCCGGTGGACAACCGTCAATCACAACCCCGACGCCCTGACCGTGAGACTCACCGAAAGTGGTGACGCGAAATAAGGTGCCAAATGAACTGCTCATGGGTTCTGATCTCCTATTTATGAGACAGCCTTTAAAATCAAATCAATGACGGATTTGGATTTCTTGTTTCCGGAAATCAAATTTTTCATAAACGCGTTATCAGCGAAGCTTATCAGCATTTGCCCAATTTAACTTCTGGAGGATCCGATGGGCAATTTCCGGCACCGGGATGCCGTCTGTGTCGATAAGAAATTCACTGGCCCGCTCATAATAGGGGCTGCGTTCCGCTAACAGGAGTTCGATTTCTGCCAGCGTTCCCTTTTGGGTTAACGCCGGTCGGAAATCCTCGGAGTTTTGATCCGAGCGCATTCTTTTGCGAATAGTCGCCGCTGTCGCAACCAACCAGACGATCCGGCCGCTGGTTTTCATGGCCTCAATGTTGGCGGCCTCGAGCACCACGCCGCCACCTGTGGCCACTACCTGTCGATTTGCTGCGCAAATCCGTTTGAGAGTCGAACGCTCTATGCGGCGAAAATATTCCCAGCCATCGGTAGCGATGATGTCTTTTATGCTCTTTTCGCAGGCATCGACTAGAATGGCGTCCGCGTCGATAAAGGCCCAGCCAAGGTTTTTGGCAATGGATTTACCGACAGTGGTTTTGCCGCTGCAACGGTATCCGATTAAAAAAAGGTTCATCACTGATATAACCCCTCGAAAACCTGCCAGAAGGTCGGAAAGGATTTTTCAACACAGTTTTCGTTTCGAATTCGGATTCCCGGCACTTTTAAACCTGCGATGGCAAAACTCATGGCGATCCGGTGGTCATTGTAAGTTTCAACAACTGCGCCCTGCGGCTGGCCTCCCCTGATCGTCAAAGTGCTTTCGGTGCAGCCGGCCTCGACACCCATTTTGTTCAGCTCGGTTACTATGGCGCCCAGGCGGTCGCTTTCTTTTGATTTCAGATGAGCCACGTTTTTGATCACGGTGGTTCCCTGGGAAAAGGCTGCCACCACTGCCAGCGTTGGCACCTGATCGGGCATGTCGGCCAGATCGGCTTCGATGGCCTTTAGCGGCCCACCGATAACCGCAATGCCGTCGATTTCCCGGGAAACGCGGCATCCCATCTGTTCCAGCAAATCGATAAAGTGCACATCGCCCTGGAGTGAGTCGTTGTTGACGCCCATCACCTTGATTCGCGTACCGCCAATGGCAGCTGCGCTCCAGAAATAGGCAGCCTGGGAGCAATCCGCTTCAACAGCATATTGACCGGCACGATAGGATTGCCCTCTGGGAATGCTAAATTTTTGATAGTTGTTGCGATCCAGCGCAATACCGAAGCGTTCCATCAGGGCCACGGTCAGGTCAATATAGGGCTTGGACACCGGACCGCCGACCACCTGAATATTAAGTCCACGTGGTGTGAGCGGTGCCATCAGAAGCAGCGCGGAAAGATACTGGCTGCTGTTTTGACAATTAATCTCCACCTGTTTGCTGTTGATCATTGCCCCGGTCACCTCGACCGGTGGACATCCGTTGCCTTTAACGGACCGGGCCTGAACATTTATTAGTTGCAAAGCATCCAGAAGATCCTGTATCGGCCGTTTTTGCATGCGGGCATTACCGGTCAGGGTGTAGGTTCCTTCGCCCAGCGCGGCCACCCCGGTCAGCAGCCGCATGGACGTTCCGGAATTTCCCAGATCAATCGGTGCAGCACAGGATTCCAAACGGCCGCCTGTGCCTTCAACGCGCACATCGGTGTCGTTTACGGCAATTTGAACCCCCATCTGCCTGAGGGCCTTGATGGTATACCGGGTATCTTCACTGATAAGGGCGTTTTTAATACGGCTGACACCATCTGCTAAAGCTGCCGCAATCAAGACGCGATGGGTACAGCTCTTAGAGCCGGGAACTTCCACACAGCAGGGCTTTATTTTATGAGGCTTAATTCTTATCATCTCGTAGTCGATTCAATCCTATAGCCGTTATCAGTTAGGTGTCAGGTTTCGGTGTTCGGGTGTCAGGGACTGGCATGCTGCCAGGATCAAGGGGATATGAGATTCGCAATTTCAAGGCCCGCATAAGGTCATCTTTTGCTGACACCTGACACCCGAACACTGAAACCTTCTTTTAGCGGACACTTGAAACCAACTTGCGCGGCATCAGCCACTTCGGCGCCATGAAGCCCCGACGCCGAACACTTAAAAATTCGTCTGCAATGCCTGCAGAACTGTTTGCCGCATGACCGCCACCGGCGCCTTTTTGCCGGTCCACAGCTCGAATTGGTGTGCACCCTGAAAGACAAACATATCTACACCGTTGATGGTGAGGCATCCTTTATCGTCGGCCTCCTTTAAAAGCCGGGTGTTCAATGGATGATAAACAATGTCCATGACCACCATTTCATTGGATAATGCTTGCTTCGCTATTGGCGTTGCCGCTGTATTCGGATACATCCCCACAGGTGTGGTGTTGATCAAAATGTCATAGCGCTTCGGCTGGCATTCATCCAACGGTAAAAACTCGGCCTGCAGATCGGCGGCCAGCCGTTCACCACTTTGACGGGTGCGGTTCAAAATCGTCAAGCGTCCGGCGTCGGTTGCCAATCCAAAACCGATGGCCCGGGCTGCCCCGCCGGCACCGATGATCGCCACCGATTTTCCGTCAAGCGTTGTCCGGTTCTGTAGCGCATTGATCGCTCCCTGGCAGTCGGTGTTATAGCCGGTCAGCTTTCCGTTGTGATTGGCAATGGTGTTCACCGCGCCGATTTTCGTGGCAAGGTCGTCGATATCATCCAAGTATTCCAAAACAGCCACCTTGTGGGGCAGGGTAACGCTTAATCCTTTTACATTTAAAGCGTTGATGCTTTTAAGCGCTGCTCCCAGGTCGGTGACGCAAAATGCCAGATAAACCGCGTTGCAGCCGGTGGCCGCAAATGCCTGATTGTGCATCACCGGGCTGAGGCTGTGGGCCACTGGGTTGCCGATCAGGCCGAAAAGGGATGTGTTGGCATCAATCATTGTGACCCTCGATCAGTTTTTTGGACACCGCGGCCTGCAGCAATAATGGCTTCAAAAATACGTTGTAAATCTTTGGTGACCAGCGGACCGTTATTTGTGCGCAGCAGACGTTCCATGATGGCTCTTTCGCGCTGACGATCGGTAACCTGAGTACCGCCCTGCTTTTTCACAGCGCCGATTTTTTGTGCCAGCAAAAGACGCTGGTTGATTAAATCCAGAATTTTAACGTCGATCTCATCGATGGCCTGGCGCAGCGCTGAAATATCGGGATTTGACTCAGGCATAAAGCGTCTCCTTGAGTTCTTCTATGGCGATGGGCTCTACCACGGCGTTGCCTATTCCAGCGAGCAAAACGAAATGGATGCGGTCCCCCGCTCTTTTTTTATCTTTGGTGATGGCATCCAGGATTTTTTGGGGGCTTGCTGCAAAGTTGTTGGGAAGCTGCAGTCTTTTGAGCAGGTGGTGCAGCCGCCGGTCCTCCTGCGTCGACAGCAGGCCTTTTTTGACCGATAATGCAGACGCCATCACCATACCCATACTGACGGCTTCACCGTGGGACACGCCGCTAACCTTTTCAATGGCATGCCCGAAGGTGTGGCCGAAGTTCAGCAAACGGCGCTCTCCTTGTTCGGTTTCGTCCCGGTTAACAATCGCTGATTTGATTTCCACTGATCGCAGCACGAGTTTTTCAATCGCCTCACGGTCCAGGGCCAAAATGCTTTCAGCATGCTTTTCCAGATAATCGAATAGATCGGCATCTGCTATGGCGGCGTGTTTAACGATTTCCGCCAGGCCGCAGGAGATTTCCCTGGCTGGCAGGGTTTTTAATACGTCAAGATCGCAGATGACAAATTCAGGCTGATGAAACAGCCCGACCATGTTTTTATATCCTTGAAAATTAACGCCATTTTTGCCACCCACACTGGCATCCACCTGTGCCAGCAGGCTGGTGGCCACAAAGCCAAACCGGACGCCTCGCATAAAGGTAGAAGCCGCAAATCCGGTAATATCGCAGACCATGCCGCCGCCCACGCCGACGATAAAAGCGGAGCGATCCGCTTGGAAAGATAGCAGCTGCGCATAAATTTCCTGAACGGTGTCCAGGGTCTTGTTCGCCTCCCCGGTGCCGATGGTAATCACGTCACTGGCGATGGCATCCAGTGGATAGAATTTGCCGACATTGACATCGGTGATGATGATCGGCTTGGCCACCGGAACGTAACGCTGTAGATTTTCCAGACGCTCAGCGATTAATATACGTGATGGGCCCGAATCTGTTTTGATGGTGATGGTTTTCATATTTCAATTATTCAAAACTCTATTTCATGCCGCCACCGAATTCAGATAACCACTCAATTTTTCATGGGCCCACAGCAGCAATTGCTCGGTGGTTTCCCATGAAATGCATTCATCGGTGATAGACACTCCATATTTCAAAGCGGACACGTCACCAGTGAACGCTTGATTGCCTTCATGCAGATTGCTTTCGAGCATCAAACCGATCAAGGCTTCGTTTCCATCCAGGTATTGGCCAATCACATTTTTCCAGACCACTGACTGGCCCTGGAATTTTTTCATGGAATTGGCATGCGAACAATCCACCATAATCGTTTCCGGCAGATCTTTTTCAATCAGTTTCAAGCGCGCTTCCTCCAGGCTAATGGGATCGTAATTGGGCCTTCTGCCGCCCCGCAGGACGATATGTACCCAGGGATTGCCGCTGGTTTGAACCACACAGGTTTTGCCGTCCTGGTCGATTCCAAGAAAACTCTGCGGCGCACGGGCCGCCATCAGGGCATTGATGGGCGATGATAAATTGCCGTCGGTGCTGTTTTTAAAACCCACCGGCATGGACAAGCCGCTGGCCAGCTCGCGATGGGTCTGTGATTCGGACGTGCGGGCCCCGATGGCCGACCAGCTGACCATATCGGCCACATACTGCGCGGTGATCGTATCCAGCATCTCGGTGGCGGCGGGCAGACCCATTTCATTTATGTGCTGTAACAGGTTGCGCGCCTTGCGCAAACCGGCCGTCATGTCACAGGTGCCGTCCAGGTAAGGATCGTTAATTATCCCCTTCCATCCCACGGTGGTACGGGGTTTTTCAAAATAAACCCGCATGACCACAAAAAGCGTTTCAGCCACCTGTTGTCGCAGCCGGTTTAACCGGGATGCGTATTCAAGGGCCGCCTTTTCGTCATGGATGGAACACGGCCCCACAATCACCAGCAGACGTCGGTCTTTTTTCTGCAGGATTGCTTCGATGTGCGCTCTTCCCGAAACAACCGTTTTATTTGCCGCATTGGTTATGGGAATTTCTTTTTTTAAAATGTGCGGCGCCGTCAGCGGTCGATATCCCTTAATTCGCAGATCATCCGTCGTCGATTTCATTTTTTTGCCCTTCAAGTTTCTTGTTCTACTCTTTATTATTGTATTGAAGCTGTCTTAAAAAATAAGCCGTGAACAATATTCACGGCTTTTAAAGACAAAAAAGCCGCGAGCTTAGTCTGCCCGCGGCCGATTACTTTATCTATGTATGTTTGCTACATCAGCGCACCCCAGGCAGACCGGCACCGTAAAAAAAATACCAGAAATAATAAAAGTATCTGCCTGAAAATAAAGACATGAATTGAAAATCCTTTCACTGCGTAAATATTTCGAAACTCATTACATTAATAAAAAATAGCTGTCAAGTTTTTTATCAAGAACCGTCATTTGTTATGCTTGCCAAAAAGGTATATCTATTCAGAACAACCCCATCAGGCACAGTGAACTTTGTTTATACACAGCGTCATAATAAGTTGCGCATTGTATATCCTATTCTAGCGCAGACGGCGTATATAGTCTCCCACCGCAGCAATCCCTTTTTGTTCCATAACCCGTATCGTCTGGGTGCCGACAACGGCAATATCCGCTTTGCCTTTCAGGAAATCGATATCGGATTTCCGCTTGATTCCGAAACCAAGGGATAGAGGACGGGAGGTGCTCTGGCGGCACACCAGAAGATATGCCGCCAATTCTTCCGAAAAATTAGTGGCTTCACCGGTGACCCCTTTGCGGGCCACGCAGTAAATAAAACCGCTGCCGGAGGCGGCGATGGTTCTCATGCGATCAACAGGGGTCGTTGGCAAAAAGATGAGGATGGGGGCCAGGTTGTAGGCATGCATGGCATCCAGATATACACGCCCCTCTTGCGACGGCAGATCCGGTATGATGGCACCTTGCAGACCGCCATGCGACATGGTTTTTACAAAGCGGTCGACGCCGTATCCGAAAGGAATGCTGTAATAGCTCATAAGGAGAAAAGGGATATCGAAGCTGCGGGCAGCTGATACGGCCAGATTAAGACAGCCCTCTACTGTCGCCCCCCCTTTCAAAGCCTGCAGATTTGCACGCGAAATAACCGGACCATCTGCTATGGGTCTGGAAACAGGGATCTGTAATTCCATAAGCTCTACCCCGGCTTCTACCATTGTTTCGATGACCCTCATGTTATCGTCAAAGCTGGGATAGCCCAAAACGATATGGGTCATCAGCAGAATATCGTTTTCCTCCAATCTTTTTCGGATATAAGACTCCAGCACTACCTTCCTCATCGCACTGCCATCACAGCTTTCATCAGAACAGGATCTTTTTTGCCGGGATATTCTTCAATGCCGCTGTTCACATCTACCGCATAAGGGTTTACGGTCTGAATGGCCAAATTGACATTTGTGGGTCCGAGCCCACCCGCCAGAATGATTGGAATTTCCGTTTTTTTGATCTTTATTGCAAGGTTCCAGTCGAAAGTTTTCCCGGTACCGCCGACCTTTTCCTCGGAGTAGGTATCCAGGAGCAGGGCCCTGACCTTTCCGCGATATGCGCGACTTGTTTGCAGACATGATTCACCTTTTACCCGCAATGACTTTATCGTATAAGGCATCAATTCATCGCAGAAAGCGGGAGATTCATCTCCGTGGAGCTGAACCAGGTCGAGGCCACAGTACTGCATAACCTCCCTTATTGTGGCCAATGTTTCATTGAAAAAAACGCCTACTGTCTTTACAAAAGGCGGAATGGATTGGACTATCTTGCGCACTTTTTGAGGCGCAATTTTCCTGGGGCTGGGGGCAAAGATGAAACCAAGGGCATTGGCGCCGCGGTCGACCGCCATCGATGCATCCTCTAAATTGGTGATGCCGCAAATTTTGATTTGTACGTTATCCATCTCGCATTTTACCGGCGTTGACGATTTCTTTTGTCTTTAGCGCCAGGTCCTTGCTCCGCATCAATGACGAACCGATCAGAACCGCCTGAATACCTGTTGTTTTCAAAGCGATGATATCTTCTTCTGCGGTTATACCGCTTTCACTGACGCGAATGCAGTGGGTGGGTATCAATGGTGCCAGTTCAAAAGTGGTACCCATATCGACATTAAAGCTATCCAGATCGCGATTGTTGATACCGATGACCTCGGCACCGCTGGCAACGGCTTTTTCAAGGTCTTCCCTGCTGTGGACCTCGGTCAATGGGGTCATACCTAATTCCTCGCACAAAGCAATGTATTCTGTTAATTGCTGTTGCGACAGGATTCGTGCGATCAGAAGGATTGCATCGGCGCTGTAAAAAAAAGCTTCCTGAACCTGAACTGCATCGATAATAAAATCTTTTCGCAAAATGGGCAAAGTGATCGCCTTTTTCAGGCGCGGCAGGTGCGCCAGATCGCCCTGAAAAAATCGCTGATCCGTTAGCAGGGATATGGCTGCGGCCCCGGCACTCTGATAAATGCGACCGATCGCGATGGGGTCGGCCTTTTCACGGATTAGACCGGCTGAAGGAGAGGCAAACTTGATCTCAGCAATTAGGTTGATCTTCTGCGGTATTGAAATGGCCGCTTTAAAATCTCTCAACGGATGCCGCTCCTTATCCCTATTGAACGGCATGGTTCTTTTCAGCCTGGCGACTTCGTTCTGCTTCTCGGCCAGTATCTCCGCTAAGCGATGATGCATTCGAATCCCCTTGTCGTTATCCGCGCACAAATGGCTGGCACTGGCGCGTGAATTCAATCAATTGATTGAGCTTATCCTGAGCCTTGCCGGAATCTATTGAATCTGCTGCGATCCGGATTCCTTCCCTAAAATTGTCACATAGTCCTGCGGCCACAAAAGCCGCCGATGCATTCAGCAAAACCATATCTCTTTTCGGGCCCTTCCCACCATCCAGAACGTGTCGCGTAATATTTGCATTTTTCTTTGCGTCGCCGCCGACAATATCTTCCGGTTCCGCCCGCTTTAAATCATACTCTTCAGGAGTCATCTGAAAGGTGTGAACATTGTCGTCTTTCAAATGCGTGATCTTTGTCGGGCCGCAGATGCTGATTTCGTCAAATGTTCCTTCACCGCAGACCACAAAGGCCTCTCTGGATCCCAGCCGTTTCAGGACCAGAGCGATCTTATCTGTCAGGCTCTGTTCGTAGACGCCCAGAACCTGAACCGAGGCACCAGCCGGATTGGTCACGGGGCCAAGGAGATTAAAAATGCTGCGGATACCAATCTCCTGTCTAGGTCCCGCCACATGCTTCATCGCTCCGTGAAATATGGGGGCGTAAAGAAATCCGATGCCGATTTCCTTGATGCACTTTTCCACATCGGTACTGGTAACATCCAGATTTACGCCCAGGTTTTCAAGCACATCCGCACTTCCGCATATACTGGAAACGGCCCGGTTACCGTGCTTGGCGACCTTTATTCCGCCGCCCGCAGCAACAAATGCAGTTGTAGTGGATACATTAAACGTTCGGGTTCCGTCGCCGCCGGTACCAACAATATCGAGGATCGTTTCATCATCAATGTTGATCTCATCGCGGTCAATGTTAACCAAATGATTATTGACGTTTATTTTTGTGGCTTTGGACCGCATAGCCCTGGCCGCACCGGTAATCTCATCAACCGTTTCGCCCTTCAATCTCAGGGCTGTGATGAACGCTCCGATCTGGGCCGGGGTGGCGGTTCCGATCATTATCTCCGTCATGGCTTTTTCCATCTCAGCTTCTGTGAGATCTTCGCCTTTAACGACCTTTGAAATAAATTGTTTAATC
>ENA-OVOC01000031-OVOC01000031.1-sediment-metagenome-genome-assembly--contig:-NODE-31-length-11235-cov-2.662574_pt1 | contig 11235 bp, 11 predicted proteins | sample MGYA00250096_ERZ650216 | MGnify/ENA primary metagenome ERZ650216 (study PRJEB26732, sample SAMN07258893) | sediment metagenome | biome: subtidal zone; feature: saltmarsh; material: sediment | place: USA...
ATTAAAATAACCCCCACGTAAATCTTTTCAAAACCGCATTTTTACACCAATGGCTGTGCAATGATAGGTTTAGCCTGTTGACCCGTTTAGCCTGTTGACCCGTTGAGCCGGTTGAACCCGATAGAAAAGGAATGCTGCCTATAGGGTCTAATTTTAACCTGTACGAGCTGACGGGCTCAACCGGCAAACCACTATAGAGGTAACAGTGCGATCGGCCAAAAGATGTGTTTTGAAATCGATTCTACCTTTCAAAGACCGCACCTCTGTCCGCGCTGGACACCATCTGCGCATAGCGGGCCAGATAGCCGCTTTTGACCTTTGGCTCAAACTCAGGCAAAGAAGCAATCCGTTCGCGGATCTCTTCTTCGGTTAATTGAACGTTCAAGCTTTTTTGAGGAATATTGATGTCGATGATATCGCCCTCACGTAGTGCTGCGATCGGACCGCCGGCAGCAGCTTCCGGAGATACGTGCCCGATAGCCGCCCCGCGGCTGGCACCTGAAAAGCGTCCGTCGGTGATCAGCGCCACTTGCTTGTCCATCCCCATGCCGGCCAGCGCCGATGTGGGCGAGAGCATTTCGCGCATGCCGGGTCCGCCCTTGGGCCCTTCATATCGGACGACGATCACCTCGCCTTTTTTGATTTGCCCATCCATGATGGCCTCGAAAACATCTTCTTCGGAATTAAAAATTCGGGCCGGACCCGAATGGGACAACATTTCTTCAGCGACGGCCGCCTGCTTTACAATGGCGCCATCCGGCGCCAGGTTGCCGGACAGGATGGCCAGGCCGCCGCCGCTGTGGACCGGCTTTTCAATTGAACGAATCACCGTATAATCTTTCACAGCGGCGTTAATTTCGACGAGCATATCACCAATGGATTTTCCGTAGACGGTCGGTGGATTGGTTTTGAGGAGCTTGGCTTTTTGCAGTTCAGCCAAAATGGCAGGGATTCCGCCGGCATAAAATAGATCCACGACATGGTGAGGACCGGCGGGCGCAATAGAGGTCAAATGAGGCACTTTGGCGGTAAAAGGATCTAGATTCCTGAGGGTTAGGTCCAATCCGGCGTAATATGCCAGAGCCGGAATGTGCAGCGCTGTATTGGTTGAACCGCCCAGCGCCATATCGGCCGCAATGGCGTTGTGAAACGCATCTTCAATCATGATGTCGCGCGGTTTCAAGTCCTTTTTGACCAACTCGACCGCTTTGTAACCGGTCTCTTTCGCCAGCCATATGCGTTCCGAAAAAACAGCCGGAGCACTGCCATTGTATGGCAGGGACATGCCCATCGCTTCTGAAAGGTTGTTCATGGTGTTGGCGGTGAACATACCCGAACAGGAGCCGGCACCGGGGCAGGCAGCGCATTCATATGTTTCCAGTTCTTCAGCGGATATGTTGCCGCTTTTGAAGCGACCAACGGCTTCAAAAACTTTGTCCAGTCCGGTATCTTTGCCATGGACTCTGCCCGGCAGCATCGGACCGCCGGATAAAAAAATCGAGGGTATGTTTAGCCGGGCAGCAGCGATGAGCATGCCCGGAATGATTTTGTCACAGGATGCCAGCAAAACCAGACCATCAAAAGGATGCGCAACCGCCATAGTTTCAACAGTGTCGGCAATCAACTCTCTGCTGGGAAGTGAATATTTCATACCGTCGTGGTTCATGGCGATGCCGTCGCAAATGCCGATGGTGTTGAAGACCAGCGGTGTGCCGCCGGCAGCGTATATGCCGGCCTTGACCGCATCCACCAGCTTATCCAGATGCATATGCCCCGGTATGATTTCATTAAATGAGTTGGCGATGCCGATGATGGGCCGCTCCAACTCCCAATCCGTAAAGCCATCTGCGCGAAGCAAGGAGCGATGGGGTGCCCTTTCGGGCCCTTTGGTCATCAAATCACTTCGTTTGCTCATTTTACCATTCCTTTATCGGTTTCAACAATTTTTCCACATATACCCGGACGGGGATCAGTTTCTGGGCCAGCATGATGTCTTCGGTTTGTTGCCAGGCGGCCGTATCAATGGTGCCAAATTCAAAATTCGCTGAGGGCATCATCAACACGCGGGTGGCCGCTAATTGCTGGCGGACGATCTCCTCAGGTGTTTCTTTGTTGTATTTTAACACAAGATCAATCGCTTTGTCTGTGTTGGCAGGGTCCAGAGCCTCCTGCCACCCCTGTAGTAACGCTTCGATGAATTTCTCAACGGTTTCGCGGCGCTCTTCGAGCATTTTACGAGTGGTGACCACCGAGTTGGCCACAAGTCGGATGCCCAATCTACTAGGATCCATCAAATCAAAGCGCTCACCGGCTTTTTGCAATTTAGCACCGATAATGGGCGCCTGGGCATTGCGATAAAGAGGCCAGAGGTCGACTTTGCCCTGGTAGAAGGGGGTGTAGTCGTAGCGCACACTGAAAAGGTTTACGTCACTTTCCAGGATGCCGTACTTGGCCAGCAGCGCGCGCATGATGGTTTCATCATTTCCGCCATGGGTAATGCCTATGGTTAACCCTTTGAGATCCTGCGGTGTTGTCAGCGGTGTTTTATCCGGTCGAAAAATCCAATGCAATGGATTGATTTGAAAAAGCTGGGCAATGACGACAATCGGCGAGCCTTTGGAAACTGCCCGGATCACCTGATCGGCTGAGGCAACACCAAACTGCGCATGACCCAATTCCAGCTCTTTGATGGCGTCCTTTTCAGGTCCCCCCGGTTTGACGTTAACCGTCAGGCCCTGTTTTTCAAATAATCCGCTGTCAAGTGCGTATAGATCTCCTACCACGCTGATGTTGTACAGCCACTTCAGGCGGTAATTGACTTCTTCCAGGGGTTTTTCAGTGTCCGGGGTACACCCTGCCAGAATGAGAAGAAGGATCATACCGTATGCTGGCAAACGAATTTGATGAAACAGGTATCGCTGCATGCATGCTTTCCTTTAGCTCACTTTTGATTTGCCCGTTGTTTGCGGATTGCTGCTGTGTGAATGTGCTAAACGCTGCCAATGCGCCTTTTAATAATGCTGCCGAGCCATTCCAGAAACACCAGATAGACCGACGTGCAAATTCCGATTAAAAACAGGGCCACCAGAATTTTTGCCAGATCGCTCTGGTAAAGGGCAATACGGATACTATAGCCGATGCCCGCATTGGCAGCAATAAATTCTGCCACGATTGTGCCGACCATTGCCAAAGTGGCGCTACCGACAATAACGGTTATCAGTTTGTGGCTATTTTCGAAAGCCCGGATTTTGACCTGTAGTTTCCAGTTCATTCTGCGGGTGGATTCAAAGAAATGTTCGATTTCAGCCACCGGCTCCGATAGTATCCCGATGATGGATAGCAATAATGGAAAATAGCAGATCATTGCGGCGATGAGCAAGCGGGATGAAAGACCGTCTCCCAACAGGATAAAAATGATCGGCGCTACGGCCACAATCGGATAGGCCTGAATATTGTAAGCGGCCACCCGGATAAAAGAACCGATCCAGATGGTCAAACGCCCAATAATTCCCACAACCGTTGCCATGCAGATGGATAATATGTGACCCAGAATGGCAACTGACAAAGTGTTGAGAACAGCCAGCAGGTAGAGCCCGAAATAGCGCCGGCAGGTGTTCCAGATCTCAGTCAGGCTCGGGATGACGTAATCGGATAAATTGAGGCTATACTTCACCAGCATCAGGACGACAAAGCCAATGAAATAGATCATTAAAAATTGATAAATACGCCTATGCAGCATTGACGATCTCCAGCACACATTGCTCAAGATTCTTATCCTGCAATGACTGACGGCCATCAAAATCCTGCCCCTGCAGTGAGACGGCCTGCGGCTGCTTATGGTGACTGCGCAGCACAAGGATCTGGCTGCAAAATTTGGCAACTTCAACCACATTATGGGAGATATATAAAAAGAAGCGATCGGGGTACAGCGTCTTGATTTTTAATATTATTTTTTCTTTGGTGATTTCATCGACATTGGCCAGACTTTCGTCCATGATCAGCAGGTCAAAATCCTGGAGCAAATAACGCGTCAAATTGGTACGGTTTTGCTGTCCCAGGGACAGCTGTGCGAAACGGGAATTCAAACAGGGCTTGAGCCCAAACGCATCTACCAATTCTTCCATGCGTTTGCGGTTGGGTGACGGCGTTATTTGAGCCAGATGATCATGGACACTGTACCAACCGGGCAGCCTTTCCAGATTATAGGTGTAAAGGACATGCTCCATTTGGTCGATACGAATATTTCCTGAAAATTCTGTGATGGTCCCGGTAATCATCTTGGCCAGGGTCGTCTTTCCGACACCGGATGGCCCGAACAGCGCGTGAAAGCCAGGCTCAGTCATCTGGCAGCTCAATTGTCGGAATACATTTCTGGCCGATCCCGGATAGGCATAATCGATGTTTCTTATTTCGAGCTGCATATGGCCTCTAATCATAAAATGGACTGAAAAAGAGCTCAAATTTGAATTAACGACTGGTCGGTCAGCGTCAGTCTCTTCAGGCCTTCGGCGGTCATCACATAGTCATCCTCCAACCCGACGACACCGGTTTGGGGGAAAACAAATTTAGGCTCCAGAGCCAGAACCATACCATTTTCCAGTTCGCCTTCAAAACGCGGGGAAATGATCGGGTATTCATCAATTTCCAGCCCGATGCCGTGCCCGATGAATTTGACCTGACCTTCCCCGTATCCCATAAAAAATTCGGCCAGACCCGCTTGTTCCGCCTTTTGAGCTGCTGCTTCGTAAAGCTCAGCACATGAAATGCCCGGACGGGCTTTGTCGACCAAAAGAGAGAGGATATCCTGCGAACCGGCGTAGGCCCTGTTCAGGCGCTCAGAGAGTGTTCCGACGACATAGGTTCTGAATTGATCGCCGACATAGCCGTTGATCGCGACCCCGTAGTCGACCCCGATGGGCTCGTTGCGCCGGATCTTGCGAAAACCGGCACCCTGAGCCATGGCCGGTGTATTACCGGTGCCGCCGTGAGGGCTGTTCAGCAGCGAAACGGTTGCACCGCTTTCACCGGCCAGCACGTGGGCGTGGGTCATTTCCTGGTTCCAACCGCGCATGCGCAGCGTTCCCATATGACCTTCCCGTCGCGCAATCATGGCCAGATGCCCGTCGATTTCCAGCTCGGTAATGCCTTCGCGAATAATTTTTTTGAGTTCCGTCATACCGGTGTGCAATACAGCGGCAGACTTTTTAATCTGGGCAATTTCATAATCTGACTTTACCATACGCAATCTGCGGATGAGGCTGGATATATCTTTCCAGCTGCATTGCGGCAGGGATTGCTGAAACCACAGATACAGATTGGCCGGCAGAACATCCATCTCAAGGCCGGCCCGTTCTAAGCGCCTAAAGCCGAAGTCCTTCAGGATATGTGGAACCGAATTTTTATTTTCGACGGGGACGATATTGTCTAACATAGATTCAAGCTGGGCCCGCTTGAGATTTTTTTGGACCATCAGGAGGGGCTCACCGTTTACGGGCACAAACAGAACAGCCGATTGGATGGTTCCGCTAAAGTAAAACAGATCGGCGTTCTGCAAAATAAAGGCACCATCCAGCTGGCGGGCTGCCAGCTGGGTCTGGAATCTTGCGATGCGCTGGCGTATTTCCTGGCGGGGGACGGTATGCATCATTTTTGCTTCATTGTTGGTGTTGGATACAGGATATTGATGCCGTTGAGCGTCTTTTTCGTTATGTTTCTCCTCAGAGGGTGTTTATACCCGCTGTTGGGTTTGCCGCAAGTAAAGATACAGACCGATTCCGCCTGCAATCATCAGCGCACAAAGAATCTGACCCATGGAAAAGGATAGAAAGATAAAGCCGATATGGGCATCAGGCTGGCGAAAGAATTCAATAAAAAAGCGCACGGTTCCATATCCGATCACATAGAAGGCGAGCATCGCGCCCCTGGGGTTTGTAATTTTGCGGAGGCGCCAAAGGATGACAAACAGAAAAACACCCTCAAAGAAAGCTTCGTACAACTGTGAAGGATGCCGCAGCGCTGCGTCCGGCGCCTGGGGAAAATACATGCCGATCGGTGCGGCAGTCACCCGCCCGAATAATTCACCGTTCATGAAGTTTCCCAGCCGTCCAAAGGTATATCCCAGGGGCACCACGGTAAAATATAAATCCACCAGATCCCAGAATTCCAATTTGCTTTTGCGGATGTACCATGTGACAGCCAGCAGTGACCCGATCAGACCTCCATGATAGGACATGCCGGAGATGCCGGTAAACGCAAAGCCGTTTGAGAACGAAAACGGCAAAAAGATTTCAAGCGGGTGGCGCAGATAATAGGCAAAATTGTAAAATAACACGTAGCCCAACCGTGCGCCGATAATCAGGCCCAAAATGGCGTAGGTGGTGATATCATTAACCTGATCTTTGGTGAATTCAAAACGTTCTTCATGTTTGATGCGGTACAGCACCAAAAAATAGGTTAGGGCAAAGGCTGCAATATAGGACAATCCATAATACTGGACCTTGAACCAGCCGATTTCAAATATAACCGGGCTTATGTTTTGCGGCAGGTGCTGCCACCAATCCCAGAATTCACTCATCTTTCAAGATGTAAAGCTCCTTTCCTTAAATTCGGCCCATAATATGGTATATATTTTTTAATGTCAAAGAGAGGTGCCTCCTTTTTAATCAATGGCTATCGTTTAAATCTGAATCAATTTGCCGCCACTTGGGGAGAGGTTTTCAGGCGGTTGGCAGACCCAAAGTGCCTGCCGCTGATTTTTCACTGCACCGGCGGCAAGGATCGGGTCGGCATCTTTGCGGCCTTGCTTTTGCTCACCACGGGCATGCCGGAAGAAACGGTTATCTATGATTACGGGCTGTCGAATACCGATATCGCCGATGTCGTCAATCAGATCTTAAATTGACATTGATATAAAAAACCTTTAATATCGAGAGCCGAACATTTCTGTTGAAACCGCTCGCTTGCTTGAAATCATTTTAGATGTGCCGTTCAAAGACCGCCGCATTCTTTCAAAGGGATTAGAAGGACAGCATTCACAAGGCAGAAGAAAAAATGAAAAAGAAAATATTGGTCGTCGACGATGAAGATTTTCAAAGAGATCTGTTGAATAAACTTCTGAGTAAGGCAGGTTATTCGGTGGCCGAGGCTGAATCACCGGAGGTCGCGCTTGCGCTCATGCGAAAAGAGGATTTTCCGGTAATCATAACGGATCTGATAATGCTCGATATGGACGGTGTTGAGTTTTGCCAGCGAATCAGAGAAAGAAACTCGCAATCTGTCATCATTGCATTAACCGGATATGCGGATCTATACGATTTGAATAAATTAAAGCAGGTTGGCTTTGACAATTATCTGACCAAGCCCATCAAACTTGATAAAATACAACCGGTAGTCGAGGCAGGTTTTGAAAAAATAAAGCAAAGAAAGAAATCCGCTCGCTAACTGGTAAACGGTTTTTCCGGAACATTATTATACCAAGCGGTATAAAAGTCATTTCAACTTCCTGTTGTTTCTCATGCCCGATTCAAGGGCAAACGGTCCGCCGATAACCTTATTCCTTCCTGAATTTTTCGCCTGGTAAAGATACTGATCTGACATCTCGATAAGGTCCTGCACGGAAAAGGTCTCTAGGTCTGCGCCCTTGTCAATACCGGTTACCCCGAAGCTGGCAGCGATCGAAATTTGCTCGTTCTCCCAGTTAAATTTCTTCTTTGAAATTTGTTTGCGAAGCCTTTCGGCTAGGCGACTGGCATTTTTAAAATGAGTTTCCGGCAGGACGAGTAAGAACTCTTCTCCGCCGTATCGCGCCAGCCAGTCCATGTCGGATCGAATCAGAGACAGGATGCGCTGCACAAATTCTGTCAGGACCATATCGCCGCATAGATGACCAAAGGTGTCGTTTACCTGTTTGAAATGGTCGATGTCACATAACGCAATCGAGAGCGGGTGATGATACCGCGAGGCCCTTTTAATTTCGTGCTGCAGGTGTTCGTTGAGGTAGCCGCGATTATAGCACCCGGTCAGTGAATCTTTTCTGGATAAAAGTCTGATTTCGCCATTGGCCTTTTCGAGCGATTTATGCTTTCGCTTTAGACGTTCATACAATAAGGTGTTTTCCAGTACCAGTGAGTATTGTTTGGCCAGCATGGTCAAAAGCTTCATGTTTTCCTGGGTTATGGCGCTTTCTTTGATGGGTGTCTTCACCATGACGACACCCAGCGTTCTTTTAATGGTTGACAGCGGCAGCATAACAATTGACTTGCCGTCTTCAAAAGCCAGGGCGGGGATCAGCGCCGGTTGTCTGCGATTGATTATCCAGGGAAATATGCCGCATTCAATTTGATAATCGACTTCTTTTTTGCAGATTTTCTTTCTACCATCAGGATAAACATATTCTAAAATAAATTCGTGGGAATCGTCATCAACGACAAAAAATGCACAGACCTCAATCTCGATTAAACTGCGCACATCATCCAGAAATACCTCCCATATCTGCTCAATGGTGGCCGGAAAATCGATGCGGTCCTGAAATTGCCCCATGTGCTCTATTTTATCAATAAGCTCCAACAGGGCTGTTCTTTGTTCTGACATATTTATCATCTCCTAAGCTGTCAATATCTTATCAGAAATAATTTTTAGCGCAAGCCTCTCAAATCACATTGAAGATCTGCAGTGTATGACCGCCGACCTGATTTTACGCTGGATTTTTTTGACGGATCATTGTAGCGTTCAGCTTTGATTTCGGCTCTGTACATTTGTATCTATTGACCACGGACCCGCCTGTTTTGCTCGAGCGGCCCGCGCCCGCCACGCGAGACCACAAGGCGAGGCGGGTCGCGATGGCGAGAGTCTTGTCGGGCTATGGAACACAAAGATCACAGAGATTGAATGCGCAACATATTATAGCGATTTAATCTTTGTGGCGCAGGCGGCTTTGGGTTGAACCTTAGAAAACGGGCTACAAATTAAAAATGAACAACAACCGGGAGGTTACTTTATTTATTCAATGTTTGGTGGATACCCACTACCCCGGGGTGGCTGAAGCCATGGTGCGAGTGCTGCAACGATTGGGGATCTCCCTGAGCTGCCCTGTTGATCAAACCTGCTGCGGTCAGCCGGCCTTTAACTCCGGTTACCGCCGCCAGGCGAGGGTTGCTGCGCAGCATTTCATTGAAGTGTTTGATAAGGCCGAAACAATTGTCTGTCCGTCGGGATCCTGTGTCAACATGGTGCGGCATCATTATGAGGAGCTTTTTCAAAACGAGCCCCACTGGTTGCCACGTGCCTTGAATCTCGCGCATCGTACTTTTGAATTTAGCGAATATATGGTGGACGTACTCGGCATTGATGATGTGGGGGCGTGCTTTGAAGGGCGGGTCACCTACCATGATTCCTGTCATTTGATGCGCGGCATCGGCGTCAGGCAACAGCCGCGCACGCTTTTACAGCATGTTGACGGTGTTGATTTCATTGAAATGCGGGATTCGGATTATTGCTGCGGGTTTGGCGGAACCTTTTCTGTTAAATATCCCGATATTTCAGACGCTATGGTCACCGATAAGGTTCACAACATACTGGATACCAGGGCCGATGCGGTGGTGGGCTGTGATATGGGTTGTTTGATGAACATCCAGGGCAAGCTCAGCCGCCTGGGCCCTTCTGTCAAAGTGATGCATTTGGCGCAAATCCTCGCCGGCTAAAATGATGTAAGTTAACCGCAGACTCACGCAGACGTTCGCAGACATTTTGTCCGGCCGACCTGGCCGGACAAAAAATACAATCGCTTCGCGATAACGCATCATTATAAAAAATTAAAATGTGCAAAATAACATCCGAAAATTACGTGGCCGAGGCCAGAAAGGCGATTAAAAATCCGATTCTGCAAAAAGCGCTGGCGGATTTGCAAAACCGCTTTGGCCGTGGTACGGCTGAATGTTACCGCCGGTTGCCGGAAGGGCCCGATCTGCGCATAAAAGCCCATGAGATGCGGATGGACGCCATTGAAAATCTGGACGTTGTTCTAGAAACCCTGGCAGACAACGTCCGCAAAAACGGTGGTCATGTGTTTTTTGCCAAAGACAGCCAGGCAGCTGTGAAGTATTGCCTGGAAGTCGCCCGGCAACATCAGGTCAAGCGCGTGGTCAAGGGCAAATCCATGGTGAGCGAAGAGATCGGTTTAAACGAAGCGCTGATGGGTGCCGGCATCGAGGTGTCCGAAACCGACCTGGGCGAATACATCATTCAGCTGGCCGGTGAGACGCCTTCTCACATCATTGCGCCGGCCATCCACAAGACCCGCCGTGATGTCGGCAGGCTCTTTGCCGATCATCTCGATATCCCCTTCGAGAACGATCCGCCGAAATTAACCTGGATTGCCAGAAAGGCTTTGCGGCAAAAATTTCTGGCGGCCGATATGGGAACTTCCGGCTGTAATATCGCCTGCGCGGAAACCGGACATATCACGACCGTTTCAAACGAAGGCAACATTCGCATGTCGGCCACCCTGCCGAAAGTCCACGTGGCATTCATGGGCATGGAGCGGGTTGCGGCAAGCCTGGAGGATCACGATATCCTTTTAAGACTGTTGTGCCGGGGGGCTGCCGCTCAGAATATGGCCACCTACGTCAGTTATATCGGCGGACCCCGCCAGGCGGATCAGGCTGACGGGCCCCAGGCGTTTCATCTGGTTATACTGGATAATGGGCGCAGCCGCATTCTGTCCGATCCCGAATTTCGCGAAATACTGTGTTGCATCCGATGCGCGGCCTGTTTGAATGTGTGCCCGGTCTACGCCAAGATCGGCGGGCATTCCTATGGATATGCCTACTCGGGGCCGGTGGGAGCGGTGGTAACACCGTTGCTGGTGGGGATCAATCGGGCCAAGGATCTGTGCCTGGGAGAAACCCTCTGCGGCGCCTGCCAGGATATGAAATCGCCGTCGCGGCCGTAGCGCGCATCCAGCGCCTCCTCGATGTAGCGGCGGGCCAGCTCGCGCGAGGGTCGTCCGTCGGGCTGGTAGGGAGGGCTGACGTCCAGCACGTCTCTCTCGAGCATCTCCTGACGCCCGTGACCGAAGAGGCGGCACGTGGCCTCGTTCACCTCGACGAAGCGGCCCGTCGTCGCGTCGATGACCGCGATGGCCTCGGGCGCGGAGGATATCCTGCAGCACGCAGTGCTGCACGAATCGCTCGATTCGGCACTTGAAGGCTGCTCTCTGGTGCTCGGCACCAGCGCGCG
>ENA-OVOC01000032-OVOC01000032.1-sediment-metagenome-genome-assembly--contig:-NODE-32-length-10877-cov-2.179722_pt1 | contig 10877 bp, 11 predicted proteins | sample MGYA00250096_ERZ650216 | MGnify/ENA primary metagenome ERZ650216 (study PRJEB26732, sample SAMN07258893) | sediment metagenome | biome: subtidal zone; feature: saltmarsh; material: sediment | place: USA...
ACGTACTTCATCAACGTCAAAATCGCATCCGTTACGGGTTTTACAAGTCGCACCAGTTTTGCCAATATTCACCTCACTACCTGTCTGAAACATTAGGCTTAAAATCTTAATATTATACATAAAAAATATAAAAATTTTAGAAAGTTGTCAAATTTTTCAATTTTGGGTGATACGGATGAAAATTGGGGCGCTGTTTCATTATAGCAGATTAGCACCCAAATGGGCACCTACCCAGTTACAAAAAAAGACCATCGGATGATGGCCTTTCATTTTATCAGGCGCGTGCAAAATACAGGTCTTGAGTAAATCCAGCGAATTGGGTTCACTGGGCCCGGATCGATCCAATGGTTTGGACGACCACGGGAAAGCCCTCGAGTGTGGCCGGTATGCTGGATTCAGTATCCGGGTGTGATCCGTCCAACCCCACAATAATCGCTTGATTGCCTTCTGAATCCAGCCCGATTCCGACTGAAACCACGCCGGCCATGTTTAAAAGCTGTGCCTCGTGTTGTTTTTTAACGTCCTGAATGGATGGTGACATGCTCAGATCATCTCCCAGCGCCAGCAGAGGAATAAGCAGCACGGACCATACAGCGACTATTCTCATAAAGAAATCCCCAACGCGCTGAATACATTTTCGATTCGATTGATGATGGTGGTCGTTTCACTGCCGGCAAATAAGAGTCCGGTCAGGCGGTTGCCGTCGTCCAGAACCGCCGAGCCGCTGTCTCCGCCCTGGCTCATGGCGCCGGCCAGCAACTGGTCGGTGAAGACGGCCACCTGTCCGGCACCGTACTGGACATTGGCGCTAACGTCAACTTGCTGAATTTCGCCGGTTGTAAAGCCGGTGGTGCGACCGCTTTTTTTAATGGCCATACCCAGCTCACCCGATACAGTCCCCTGAATTGTCCCGATATTGAAAATTTCATCATTGACATCTGCTGGATTCAGCGGTGTGGCGATAGCGGCATCCACCAGATTGTCTTCAGCCTGTAATTTCGTCACTTGATAGCGCGTGTTGCTGCTGATCAGCCGGCAGCCCAGATTAAATACGGAGATGACCGCATTGGCAAATGGGCATTCGCTGGGTTCGCCTTGAAAAGATATGGGCACAAATTGGGTCAGTTTGGCAATATGGTCCTGCGGGAAACTCCCGCCGTCAAAGGGACCGGGCTGCAGAATGGCGTCGCCGATTTCGGCAGCGTTGCTGTTGGCCAGAACATGGTTGTTGGATAAAATGACTTTCTGACCCTCTTTTGTCACCCAGCATCCCAGCGTTCCGGCGGTGATCGCCACGTGTCCGACGCTGACACCACCGGGAGCCGGACGGAATCGATCGGTAGGCACCTGTAGTGCACGGATGATGCCGGTTTGGATAACATCGGTGGGAGTGCTATCGACTGCCGACGGTATCATTTCCTGCGCGGATAGCCGTGCCGCCGGAACTTTTTCTGTTACCGAGCAGACAATACACAGTTGTTCTGTTTTTGCGCCGCCGGTTTCCTTATACCCGATTCCGGTGGCCACCACATTGGGTCGCTCCAGAAGCTGACGACGATGAACGCTTAAAATGCTCCGGATTCTATTGAGGTCATCTGCCATATTGTCCTCCTTTCAGCACTGAATGCCTGTATATGCATATGACGGATGGGCCGAACGCTTTGTTGAGCACTTTACGAGAAGCAATCACGCTTGCCACTATAGGCTAAAATTTCATAATGTCAATAAATCTATATATCAACACATTAGCCTATCTTATCTGGCGGCACCACCCGATGATGGTGGATTCTTAAATTTGTTTAAAAAACAGGTGATTGGCGGGTATTGTCGGGCAGGCTGGAGAAGAGCCGCTTTTCTACTTAGATTCGAATAAGAGCTGACTGGCGTTAAAATTCTGGCGCATCAGCTTTCGTCTGCGATTTCATCCGGAAGAATCCGGTTTAAAATAACGCCTGTCAGGGTGGCCAGCGCCACACCTTTCAACGTAAATGCACCGGCAGAAAAGGTTATCCCGCCGATTCCGGTCACTAAAATGATCACCACAATCAGCACGTTTCTGAATTCCATTAATTTTGACTCGACCTGCAGCAGGCAATTGATGCCCGCCGCCACCAGGGCACCAAAAAATAAAATCAGAATGCCGCCGTTCACAGGATCGGGGATAGTCTGGATGATGGCGCTCAACTTACCCACAAAGGCCAGCGCCACAGCCAGAATAGCGGCCCACACCATGATGGCCGGATCACATTTCTTGAAAACCGCCACCGCTCCGGTAATCTCGGCGTAGATACGGACCGGCGGTCCGCCGAAACAAGCTGCGACCGTGTTTGCCGCACCGTTACCCAGCAGCGTTCGATGGATACCGGGTTCCCGCAGGTAATTTTTTTCTGTGATCTCGCCAATGGCGAGGATGTCGCCAAAATGTGCGATCGCCGGGGCAACAACTGCCGGAACCAGAAAAACAACGGCATGAATGTTGAATTGCGGGAGTACAAATTTCGGAATGGCAAACCATGGTGCACCGGCAACGATGGCAAAATCAATGATTCCAAAAGGTATAGAAACCAGATATCCCGCGATGAAACCGCCGATAACGGGTATCAGTTTGAATATGCCTCGGGCCAGCATAAACGTGACAATGGTCACCACCAGCGTGACGGCTGCGATCAGCAAACCGATTTTATCGGATATCAGATGGGCGGGGTTTGATCTGCCAAGAATCATTGACACGGCCACCGGTATCAGCATCAGACCGATGACCATCATAATGGGTCCGATCACTATCGGGGGAAATAATGACGGAATGAAATTGCGGCCTTTCCAGTAGATGATGCCGCCGATGCCCGCATAGACAAGTCCGGCGGCCACAAGCCCGCCGAGGGTGGCTGCCAGGCCCCATGTTTCTGTGGCGATCAATATCGGGGCCGTGTACGCAAATGATGATGCCAGAAAGACCGGGATGTGCCTTTTGGTGAAGCCATGGAAAATGAGGGTTGCAGCGCCGGCTGTAAACAATGCTACACCTGGATCCAAACCGGTAAGGATGGGCACGGTAATCAGCGCACCAAATGCGACCAGGAGAACTTGGACGCTAAATAGACTGTCTGAAATTTTTAATTTATAGTCTGCGATCCAATCCTTGACGGCCATACTTACCCTGGTCCTCTGATGGCTGAAAACGAGGTGACAGAATCAATATTTTTTGCGCCGGATTCACTTGGTACCAAATATCTTATCGCCCGCATCCCCCAAGCCGGGCAGGATGTATCCGACCTCGTTTAATTTTTCATCTATGGCAGCGACCCATATTTCGACATCGGGATGAGCCGTTTGCAACCGTTCGATCCCTTCCGGTGCGGCAACCATAAATATGCCTTTGATATCTTTGCAGCCGGATTCTTTTATCAGATCAATGGTGGCGATGACCGTTCCGCCGGTCGCCAGCATGGGGTCCAGAATAAGGGCAATGCGCTCCTCCATCTGATTGGTCATTTTGACATAATATCTGATGGGTTCAAGCGTTTGTTCGTTGCGGTACAAGCCGACAACACTGACCTTGGCGGTTGGTATGAGATTCAGGACACCCTCCATCATGCCGAGCCCGGCCCTAAGAATGGGAACGACGGTGATTTTTTTACCCTTAATTTTTTCAACTTCGACCTCGCCGGCCCAGCCCTGAATGGTAACCGGTTCGGTCTCCAGATGCTTGGTGGCTTCATAGGTCAGAAGATTGGCCAGTTCGGATGCAAGATCGCGGAAATCTTTGGTTGTAATATCATGTTCCCGCATAAACGCCAATTTGTGCTTGACCAAGGGGTGATCCACGACATGTACAGGCACGGCGGCCTCCTTTTGTGATAGGTTAAGGTTATGTTATGGCAGGCAGGAGAAAATGCAACTACAGGTATATCATGAGTCATTAATTGCAGCCTCGTATATGCAATTAACACCCCTGTGTCAAGACAGAAGAAGATTTATATGAGGTCTAAAATTCGCCTAAAGGTCTTCTAAAGGTAAATGCGGCGGGCTCTTTGATTAGTTTTTCAGTCGCCATATCGGTACTGTCGCTCAGAGCCGAAAATGGCAACGAGACCAGCCAAAAAACCGATCCGACGGCAGTTGCGACGATACCAACTGGCCGGACAACAATCGTGTCATACATCATGGCGCCGCCGCCGGGTTCTTTGGCTTCAAAATAATCTTGGGCCTGGACTGTCGTTGCAAAGGGTATAATGATCAGCGCCGCGATCACACCAATGACTGCCCATGATTTTGTTAATTTTCGCATAAATGCCTCCTTAACCTATCTATCGTCCAGATATGAAATATCATTAGTTTTTTTCCCAGCAATGGGTTACGAAACGCAAATGCACACAACGCCATCGGCCGTCCGAAAAGATATTCACGAACCGATCGGCAGGCGCAACCGCTTTGGGTTGAATCCAATTTTACTTAAGGTTATATTAGCACTATTTTGAAAATATGTATATCCATTTTATATAAAATTTAAAAGCTTAGAATTATTGTTGACTTCCCCAAGGCTAAAAATGTACCGGCGGAAATGATGTTCATCTAAAGATTAATTGTTGGCCCATGACTGTCGAAAATTCACATCTTGAAGTTGCGGTTGCGTTACCCGTTTATCATACCTTTACTTACAGTGTTCCGCCCTTTTTGATCCCCTTCATTGCGGTCGGCAAACGTGTTCTGGTACCATTCGGCCAGCGACGGGTAACAGGCTATATCATGGGTTCTGCTGCTGAAGCTGAGCCGCCTGAAATCAAGCAAATCTTAGACGTGCTCGATCAAGAATCTCTTTTTCCATCATCGATGATTCCTTTTTATCAATGGATTGCCGACTACTATAAACATCCCATCGGCGATGTTATCAAAAATGCGCTGCCAGGTGGTCTTACGCTTTATGATTATGCTGCCCTTTCGATTACAGCCGAAGGTAAGACCGCCTTAAGAAACAAAACCGTCACCGCCCTTCAACGATCGGTATTGATGCTGCTTGAATCAGGTCCCTGTCGCCTAAAACACCTCAATGAAAAGCTAAACCAGAATGTGCCCGGCGCCCTCCTGCAATCACTTCAGCGCAGCGGATGGATTGCAAAGACACGAGAACTAAGAAAGGTTTCGACCCTGACACGCACCGAGCGCCATGTCGCACTTGGCGGGAAAGCGGCTCCGATGGATCGACTTTCAAAAACCCGCAAGAAGATCATTGAAATCCTCGACCAGCAGGGTGAAATGCCAATGCCTGATCTAAAAAAGCAGATCCCCGATGCAGCCCGCCTGGTTCGGGCCCTTGAAAATGACGGTTACCTGACCATTCGGCAAAAACGTGTCTACCGCGATCCTTTTGGAGAGACTATTCGTGCGGATACGGCCCACGAGTTAAATGTTGAACAGCAAAGCGTCGTGGCACAGGTGACCGACAAATTGGGTCAGGGTTTTGTGACTTTTCTTCTGCGAGGCGTAACCGGCAGCGGCAAAACCGAGGTATATATGCAAATCGCAGCAGAAGTCCTCAAGCGGCAGCAATCCGTTTTGGTGCTGGTTCCCGAGATTGCCTTGATCACACAGATGGAGCGGCGCTTTCGTGCCCGTTTTGGGGAACGTATAGCTGTGCTGCACAGCGGCCTTTCGCCCGGTGAGCGATTTGATCAATGGAGTCTTATCCTGCAGGGCAAAGCACAGATCGCCATCGGTGCGCGGTCGGCTATTTTTGCTCCATTCCCTGCGGTCGGTCTCGTGATCGTGGATGAGGAGCACGACGCTTCCTATAAACAGGAAAACAAATTGCGCTATAATGCCCGAGATCTAGCGGTCGTCAGGGCAAAGCAAAATCATTGCCTGGCGCTGCTGGGATCTGCGACCCCTTCCATCCAGTCCTATTTTAATGCCCGGGCGGGAAAATTTATTGAAGTCAATCTGAAACAGCGTATCGAGCGTCGCTCGTTGCCCGATATAAAAATCGTGGACCTTCGCGAAAGCATGGGATACCGGGGAACTCGGCGCTTTATTACGTCTGAATTACAACGGTCGATGAAGGATACACTGGATCGCGAAGAGCAAATATTGCTTTTTATCAATCGGCGCGGGTTTGCCAATTGTGCACTCTGTCAATCATGCGGTCAGGCCCTGCGATGCAAACATTGTGATATTTCCTTAACCTACCACCAGAAGGCCAATGCGCTTCGTTGCCATTATTGTGGGTTTTCCCGGGCGGCAACCAACAATTGTGACAGTTGCGGATCTTCTGAAATAAAAAAAATAGGTCTGGGTACCGAAAAGATTGAAGCCACAGTGCAAGAAATGTTTCCGAAGGCCCGTGTTGCGCGCATGGATCGGGATACCACCATCCGGAAAGGAAGTATTTTTAGATTACTCAAAGGCCTCAAGGATCAGTCAATCGATATCCTGGTGGGCACCCAGATGGTGGCCAAAGGTCACGATTTTCCAAATATCACCCTGGTGGGAATTATCTGTGCTGATTTATCGCTCAGCTTTCCCGATTTTAGAGCGGGAGAACGCACCTTTCAGTTGATTGCACAGGTAGCCGGCCGCGCAGGCAGAGGCGCCTCTCCGGGACGGGTCATTTTACAAACATATAATCCGGATCATTTCAGCATTTCCGCGGCCAAAGATCAAAATTTTAAGGCCTTTTACGAACAGGAGATACATTTTCGCCAGACCCTGAAATATCCCCCCTTTTCAAGAATGATCCAACTTAAGATATCCGGAATAGACCCGCAACTGACTCGGGACCATGCCACGCGTCTTGGACATTTATGCCTGGCGCTGAAAACATCAAATGCGTCTGTTTACGATTCCGTTGACGTTTTAGGGCCAATAGAGTCCTCACTGGCCAAAATCGCCCGGCGGTATCGCTGGCAGATTCTCTTGAAGGGAGCGCGCGTCAAAGAGTTGCATCAATTTGTCGGCCGGCTGATGACCGACCACCTGACGGTGTTTAACAATCGCAGGGTTAGGGTCATCATCGATGTCGACCCGGTCTCCCTCCTCTAAACCGGTCTAATAGCATTCACCTTTTGCCCGAGCGCTGTGTTACAATCCGCTACTGATAAGCGGCAAACCGAATATAACCTCTGTGGGTTCAAAAGGTTGAAATTGATTGTTGCCTTTTTAGAGGCCAATCGAATTCAATAAACGCAGAAAGGCATAGATATGCAGATGCTTGTTCACCAGCTGCTTGACATCCATGTACAGGCAACATAAAATTTCTATAGTCAGTCAATTTTGAGATCATGGAAGGAGTAAGCCGGATGTTAAAAAAGGCAGGTTCAATATTTGTATTCGCTATATGTATCGGTTGCTTTGTAACGCATGCGTACGGCGCCAAAACAGGCAGCACAGCGGTCACTTTGGCGATCCTTTATTTTAAAATTGATTCCGCCGAAATCAATCCGAAATTTGAAAATGATCTAAAGAAAATTCTGCCAGCTCTTGAAGCCGATCCAGCCATGGGGCTGAGCATTGAAGGGTACGCCCGCCAGCAAGGCACCCCCCACAAGAATGTTGAGGTTTCACAAAAACGGGTTCAGGCGGTGCAACAGTGGTTTTCAAAACAGGGCATTGCTACAAGCCGCCTGAAGGTGAAAACCCTCGCTGACAGCAATCCGCCAGCGCGGAAAAGTAATACCGTAGATGTGGTGAATGATGAACGCGTCGAGATCGTGAAGATTTCCCTTAAACAGCCGCTAGCGGTTCTTCCGGCCGCTGTCCATAAATTCGAACCGGTGGTTGAAGGCCAGGATGTGGTCCATGCGTTTATCGTTCAGAACAAAGGCTCAGCTCCGCTCAAAATTCAAAATGTTAGGACCGACTGAGGGTGCACAGCGGCCTCTTACACGAGGCAGATCCCTCCCGGTGGTGAGGGCAAAGTTACGTTAAAAGTGAACACCCGTAACAAGGGCGGCCATACCATCCGCAAACATGCCACCCTTTTTACCAATGATGAAAAAAATCCACGCTTGCAACTGACCATTAGCGGAAGCGTTCATAAATTTGTGACGATAAAGCCCAATCGGGTCAAATTGCGGGGGGTTGTCGGAGACGAGATCAAAAGTAAAGTGACCATCACTCCTGAAAAAAAATATCCTTTCAAAATCGTCAAGGCGAGCGCCAGAGACGGTAAAGATATTCACTTTGAACTGTCGGAAGAAAAAGGCGATGAGGGTCTGGTCTATGCACTGGTAATTGAAAACAAGCGCTTACAGCAAGGGCGTTATTTTGATATGATCACTCTGGAAACCGACAGCGAGATTCAACCCAAACTGAGCATCAGGGTTTATGGTGATCTCCGGCAACGGACCGTAGAAAAAAAAGAGCAAAGCCAGTAAATCGTTATGAAAAATATTCGTGTTGTTGCATTTGACTGTGACGGCGTCCTCTTTGATACCGAAGCGGCCAACTGGGCATATTACAATCATATTCTATCACATTTCGGCAGAGCGGCGATGACCGCCGAACAGTTTGCCTTTGCCCATCAACATACTTTAAATGAATCCATTGTGCACTTATTTGGTGACGCGGAAAGCATTGCCGCGGTGCATGCCTATCGGCAACAGTTGGATTACGGTGAATTTCTTAAGTATTTGAAAATTGAACCGCATTTGACCCCGCTGCTCAAAAGAATAAGACCACCGATAAACACCGCGATTGCAACCAACCGTACCGACACGGTTGACCGGTTACTGGCTGAATTCAAATTAACCGAATATTTCGATGTGGTGGTTACTTCTGTTGATATCCCGCGTCCAAAGCCTCATCCGGATATGCTGCTGAAAATATTGTCCCATTTTGGTGTTGCCTCCGAACAGGCCTTGTATGTGGGTGATTCACAGGTGGATGCTGAGGCAGCGGGTGCCGCCAAGGTGCCCTTTGTTGCATATCGGAACGCAGCTTTGCCGGCACCCTATCATATCGAAAGTCTAAAAGAACTTGAAAGTTTACTGGAGGTGTAGATATGTCGGAAGAGCCCATTGAATTGAGCGGCGAAGAAGAAAGTGAATCGGATAATAGCGATTGGGAAAACCGGATCCTATGCAGCGATGAAAGTTGTATCGGCGTCATCGGCCCCGATGGGCGCTGCAAGGAATGCGGCCTGCTGCACGAAAAGACGCAAACCGAAGAAGAAGCGGTTGCTGCCGAACCGGAAGAAAACCAGGATACCGAACCGGAAGAAAACCAGGATACCGATGCGGCAAATGTTGATGCCCCGCCGACATCCGACAGCGCTGATGATTGGGAAAATCGCATCCTGTGCAGTGATGAAAGCTGTATCGGCGTTATCGGCCCCGATGGGCGCTGTAAGGAATGTGGTAAGCCTTATGAAGGCTGATATGGGGCCGGAACCTGCGCTTGAAGTGCTTCCCGTCATTACATCCATATCTGTTTATACAGCTTTTCTCCCTTGAACTCGTAATACCGGCAGCGGCGGCAAAATTGACGAATGTCGGTTATCCTGTTAGAATTCTTTTATATCCTTGTAAAACTTGGTGATCGCAAGAATATGCTTTTGCCGTTTCGGGCACTGATGCAAATCGTTTACGGAGTCACCTGTGTATCTGGTTGATCTTATTCCGACGCCCATGTGGCGCGATATCGTCGATATCCTATTTCTGACGGTCGTTGTTTACCACTTATATGTGTGGTTTCGTGAAAGCCGTGCGCTGCGGGTTATTATCGGCCTGGTGGCGTTGGGCGGCGTTTATTCGATTGCCAAATTATGGGATCTATATCTAACCACCTGGGTCTTTCAAATCTTATGGCAAGTGCTTCTCATTTTGTTGCTGATTCTGTTTCAGAGTGAAATTCGCCAGGTGCTTGAGAGAGTCAGTCCCATGCGATACTTGCGCTCCCGCCGGCGTGCTTTCAAGAAGACTTTCGGCCGGGAACTGTGTCAGATGCTTTTTGAAATGGCGTCGGATCGAACCGGCGCTCTGATGGTGCTGGTCAGAAACGACAACCCCTCCGAATTTATTCATGCCGGCCAGACCATCATGGCCGTGCCCGATCCGGCTTTGATCAAAAGCATTTTTAACCGCCACGCGCCGGCGCACGATGGTGCTATTGTCATAAACCAGGACCGTATTACCCAAATGGGCTGCATTTTACCGTTATCTGAAGATGAAAAACTGCCGGCTCAATATGGCACCCGTCATCGGGCAGCACTGGGCCTGTCTGAAGTCACGGATGCCGTATGTGTGGTGGTTTCCGAAGAACGTTCGGAGGTTGCCACGGTAATGGGCGGCAAAATAGTTACCTGGCAGGATCCGGACGCATTAACCGCCCATCTTAATGAAGTGATTGGCGGCCCGCAAATTAATGTGCCCGCCGCAAAGGATTTTTTTAAAGGGCTATTTATCGAAAACTGGCGCACCAAATTAGGTGCGCTGGCCCTCGTTTCAATTGCTTGGTTTGCATTGGCAAGCCAGCAGGAATCAGAGCTGACCATCGCGGTACCTGTCCAGCATACCGGTGTTGCCGATCAACTGATAGTTGGGCAAGGGTCTACGACCACAGTGGATCTAACCCTGTCGGGGCGGCGGAATAAAATTCGCACCCTTAGAGATAAAGATGTGCAGGTGAGTGTTGACCTGAGCAATATCGTGGCCGGCAAGCACTTCATTCGACTTTCTGCCAAAAATATTTTTCTGCCGTTCGGGGTTAAAATTGACCAAGTCGCCCCTCAGAAAATGCTGGTTAATTTGCAGGTCCCACCTGAAAGCCAAAATCCGAGCGCGGCTCCTTCCCTCGAAAAACACGCCTTCTAATGGGTCCCAGAAGACAGAAGCTAGAAGACACAGAAGACAGAGGTCGGAGGACAGAGGACAGAGGACAGAGGA
>ENA-OVOC01000033-OVOC01000033.1-sediment-metagenome-genome-assembly--contig:-NODE-33-length-10796-cov-2.601829_pt1 | contig 10796 bp, 8 predicted proteins | sample MGYA00250096_ERZ650216 | MGnify/ENA primary metagenome ERZ650216 (study PRJEB26732, sample SAMN07258893) | sediment metagenome | biome: subtidal zone; feature: saltmarsh; material: sediment | place: USA...
CGGCCCACAACAGGGTGGACACGGCGATTGCGACCAGGATCAGCGCGCCACCCATGGTCGGGGTGCCGGCCTTGGAAAAATGCGTCTCCGGACCGTCCGTACGCACCTGCTGACCGATCTGGCGAAAGCTCAGATGGCGGATCATCCACGGACCCACCAGAAAGGAAATCAGCAACGCGGTCAGTGCGCCCAGGATGGTGCGCAGGGTCAGGTACTGAAACACGTTGAAGCCGCTGTGGAACTGGCTCAGGTAGTCAGCGAGATAAACGAGCACCTACGCCCTCCCCCGCTCGGCCGCGCTGGCGGACAACCGCAGCGCCGCAATCACCCGTTCCATACGCATGGAGCGCGAGCCCTTGACCAGTATCAACACACCGGGGCGCGCCATCTGCCCGAGCCGTCGAGTCAGGGCCTCCACATCGGCGAAGGCTTCCGCCCCTGCGCCGAAGGCGTCTGCCGCCTGCTGCGCCAGTTCGCCCAGCGCGAACAAACGCTGCACTCCGTTGCGCTTCGCCTCCTCGCCCATCTGACGATGCAGGTGCCGGCCTTCCTGGCCCAGTTCCCCCATGTCCCCCAGCACCAGCCAGGGCTCAGCATCGGCTGCCCCCAGCAGCTGCAGCGCTGCCTGCAACGAGGCTGGATTGGCGTTATAGGTATCGTCGATGAGCTGCACGCCGTTGATGCCGGGCAGGCTTTGCCAGCGCCCGTGCACCGCCCGCACCGCGGCGAGACCGGCAACGATGTGCGGCAGCGGAATCTCCAGGGCCAGTGCAGCAGCCGCGGCAGCCAGCGCATTCATGACATTGTGCCGGCCCGGCAGGAACAGGCGCAGGCTGGCCGCGCCCGCCGGGGTATGCAGTTCGATATCGCTGCCCTGCAGGTCACCGCGCCACTGCGCCTGCAGCTCGGCGGGCTGCTCCAGACCAAAGCTCATCACCGGCCGCGAGCCGGCCATGGTGCGCCACAGCCCGGCATAGCGGTCGTCGGCATTGATAACGCACACCGCGTCACTGCCAAGACCTTCGAACAATTCACCCTTGGCTCTGGCTACACCGTCGATAGAGCCGAAGCCCTCCAGGTGTGCGGGGCCGGCGTTGTTCACCAGCCCGACCGTGGGTTGTACCAGGCGGGTCAGGTAGGCGATCTCACCGCCGTGATTAGCGCCCATTTCCACCACCGCGTAGCGGTGCTGCGCGTCCAGTCCGAACAGGGTCTGGGGCACACCGATGTCGTTGTTGAGGTTGCCGCGAGTCACCAGGGTTGCGCCGCAACGCGCCAGGATGGCGGCGATCATTTCCTTGACTGTGGTCTTGCCGTTGCTGCCGGTCAGCCCCACCACCGGAATGCTGAACTGCGCCCGCCAGTGCGCGGCGAGCTCGCCCAATGCGAGGCGGGTGTCGCCGACTTCCAGCAGCGGCAGATCCGTGTCACGCGGCTCGCTGACCGCCGCGGCGACAGCACCGCGCTGGCTCGCCTGCTCCAGGTAGTCGTGACCGTCGAAGCTCGGGCCGCGCAGCGCCACGAACAGGTTGCCCTGCGCCAGGCTGCGGGTATCGGTGCTGACGCCGCGAAACGTGACGTCCGCCCCGCGCAGCCTGGCGTTGAGAACCTCAGCGGCTTGTGACAGCGGCATGGTCGTCATTCGCCCAGCCTCCGCAGCACGCTCTGCACCTGCACCCGATCGTCGAACGGATGCCGCGTGGCGCCGATTTCCTGATAGTGTTCGTGACCCTTGCCCGCCACCAGCACCAGATCATCCGGGGCCGCGGCGCGGATCGCGGTGTCGATGGCGGCGGCGCGCGCGGCGATCCGCTCGGCCCGCGCCGGCGCGGCGAAGCCGGCCTGGATGTCGTCGAGAATGACCTCCGGATCCTCACTGCGCGGATTGTCGCTGGTGAGAATCACGCGGTCGGCATAGCGCTCGGCCGCCGCGCCCATGTGCGGACGCTTGCCGCGGTCGCGGTCACCGCCGGCGCCGAATACACACACCAGCTCGCCGGAGCAGTGCGGACGCAGCGCCTGCAGCGCGCTCTCCAGGGCGTGCGGGGTATGGGCATAGTCGACCACCACACGCGGCGCACCCGGCAAGCTGAACAGCTCCATGCGTCCGGGCACGGTACTGACCCGCGCCAGACGCTGCACCGCCGTATCCAGCGGCACACCGGCGGCGAGCAGCGCACCCAGTGCGGCGAGCAGGTTTTCGGCATTGAAGGCACCGAGCACAGGCGCCTCGAAGTCCGCACTCCCCCAGCTCGACTCGATGCACAGCCGCAGGCCGCGCTCCAGTGGCTCCAGCGAGCTCAATTCGAGCCACTCCGGGTAGCGGCGCGCCGCGCCGTCGGCGCCGCGCTGGTAGGCAATCACGCGCAGCCCGTCACGCAGCTGCTGCGCCAGCTGCCGACCGAATGCGTCTGCCACGTTGAGCACCGCACAGGCCAGACCCGGAGTTGTGAACAGGCGGCGCTTGGCTTCGGCATAGGCCTCGACGCTGCCGTGGTAATCGAGGTGATCGCGACTCAGGTGAGTCAGTACCGCGCTGTGGAAGGCGACACCCGCAGTGCGGTGCTGGTGCAGGGCATGCGAAGACACTTCCATCACCGCCTGGCGCACACCCTGGTCACGCAACGCCGCGAACTCGGCCTGCAGACGCAGCGCGTCCGGCGTGGTGTGGGTGGGCGTGCGCAGCGCACCGTAGACGCCGTAACCCAGCGTGCCCAGCAGTCCGCAGGCGCGATCCGCTGCGGACAGCGCCTGGGCGATGAAATGGCTCACCGAAGTCTTGCCGTCGGTGCCGGTCACGCCGATGATGCGCATCCCGTCGGTGGGGTGGGCGTAGAAACGGTCGGCGATGATACCGAGCTTGTGTCCCAGACCGGGCACCGCTACCGTGGGTACGGCGAGCGAAGCGGCCAGTCGCTGCAGTTCGGCGTCCTCGACCGGCTCCCACACCACCGCGGCGGCGCCGCGCGCCAGCGCCTGTTCCGCATAGCGCAATCCATGCGCCTGCAAACCCTGGGCGGCAAGAAACAGGTCCCCCGGCTGCAGCGCGCGACTGTCGGTGGCAAGACCCGCCACCTCCAGGGCTGGCAGCGTCGGCGCGGCATCGAGGTCGTGCAGCAGCCAGGCCAGCGACGGCGCGGGCGGGCGCGATTCGGCGACCATCATGCCGGCCCCTCCCGCTGCAAACGCTCGGTTTGCAACAACGGCGCGTCGTCCGGGGTCACATTGAGCAGGCGCAGCGCGCCGGCCATGACACTCGAGAACACCGGACCGGCCACCAGACCACCGTAGTGCTCGTCTTCGCTGGGTTCATTGATCACCACCACCGCCACCAGGCGCGGATTGCTGGCCGGCGCCAAACCGGCAAACAGCGACACGTAGCGATCCTCGGCGTAACCGCCGGCCACCGATTTATGCACCGTACCGGTCTTGCCCGCCACCCGGTAGCCCTGCACGGCCGCCATGGGCGCAGTGCCGCCCTTTTTGACCACCGACTCCATCATAGTGCGCACCGCCCGTGCCACCGCGGGGGTGAATACCGGAATCTGCTGCACGGGCTCCTCGCGGCTCAGCAGCGTCACCGGTACCCGGTAGCCGTCTTTCGCAAGTACGCCATAGGCCTGCGCCAGCTGCATGGCGGTGGCCGACAGACCGTAACCGTAGGACAGGGTGGCACGCTCGATTTCGCGCCAGCGATGGAAGTCGGCCAGGTAGCCGTCGGCCTCGCCGGGAAAACCGCTGCCGGTGCTGACGCCGAAACCGGTACCGGAAAGGCTCTCCCAGAGGACCTCCGGCTCCAACGCCAGCGCGATCTTGGTGGCCGCCACGTTGCTGGACTTGCGCAGCACACCGGTCATATCCAGCACACCGTAGTCGTGCATGTCGCGCACCGTGTGGCGACCGACCCGCAACAGACCCGGCGACGTATCGATGGTCGTGGCTGACCGGTACTGCCCGCTCTCCAGCCCCGCCGCGACCACGAACGGCTTTATGGTCGAGCCGGGCTCGAACACATCGGTGACCGCGCGGTTGCGCATCTGACTGGCCTTCATGCGCGTGCGGTTATTGGGGTTGAAGGAGGGCTGATTGACCATCGCCAGCACCTCGCCGGTGTCGCTGTCCAGCACCACCAGCGACCCGGACCGCGCGTTGTGCTTGCGCACCGCCGCCTTCAACTCGCGGTAGGCGAGGTACTGGATACGCCGATCGATGCTCAGCTTAAGGGTCTTGCCGGGGCGCGCCGAGCGGATGTTCTCGACGTTCTCGACGATATTGCGCCGACCATCCATGATGACCCGCTTGGCGCCGGGCTCACCGCTCAGCCAGTCCTCGAACGCCAGCTCCAGGCCTTCCTGGCCCTTGTCATCGACGTTGGTGAAACCGAGCAGGTGACCGGCCACTTCGCCGGCCGGGTAGTAACGCCGGTATTCCTGTTGCAGGTACACCCCCGGCAGCTCCAGCGCAGTGACCTGCTCGGCGAGGTCGGGGGCGATGTGGCGGCGCAGGTAGACGAACTCGCGGCCCTGGCGCTGACCGATCAGCCGGCGCAGGTGATCCACGTCCAGCTCCAGCAGCTGCGCCAGGCGCGCCAGATCGCCGCTGGAAGACGACATCTCGCCCGGGTTCACCCACACCGACTGCACCGGCGTGCTGATGGCCAGCGGCTCGCCGTTGCGGTCCACGATCATGCCGCGGTGAGCCGGCACCTGCACCACGCGCAAATGGCGCGCCTGGCCCTGGGTCTGAAGGAACTCGCCGTCCACCAGCTGCAGTTGGGCGCTGCGCCCAGCCAGCACGGCAAAACTGCCCAGCATCAGGGTCAGCAACAGCAGGCGACGCCTGCGGCTAATGGCGTTGTTTCGCTTCATGTCGGACGGGTTCGACTCATGGACGCAGGATCACCACGCGCTGCGGCCCGGGAATCGCCATATCGAGGCGTTCGTGGGCCGCGATTTCCACCTTGCCGTGGGTGGTATGGGTGCTTTGCTCCAATTGCAGCTGTCCCCACTCTATATTCATCGCGTCGCGCTCCGCCTGCAGACCCTGCAGCTCCTGGAACAGCTTGCGGCTCTCGTGCTTGGCATAGGCAGAGCCCATGGCTGTCACCACGGCCATCAGCAACAGCACGGGCACCACCAGGTCTCTCATGCCGGACGCTCCGCAACCCGCAGTACCGCACTCCGGGCACGCGCGTTGCTCTCAACTTCCTGCGCGCTGGGGTAGACCGGCTTACCCACCGCTCGCAGGCGCGGCGCATAGGCGGCCGGCAGTACCGGCAAATCGGGCGGCAGTTGCGGCCCGCGCTGCTGGTCCCGGATAAAGCGTTTGACAATGCGGTCCTCCAGCGAGTGAAAACTGATCACCGCCAGCCGGCCACCGGGTGCCAGTGCATCCACGGCCTGCGGCAAGGCACTCTCCAGCTCCTCCAGCTCGCGGTTAATGAAAATCCGGATCGCCTGAAAACTGCGCGTGGCCGGGTGCTTGTGACGCTCGCGGCCGGGCACCGCCTGGGCGATCAGCTCGGCGAGCTGTTGGGTGGTCGCGATCGGGGCGGTTTCGCGCGCGGCGACAATGCTGCGCGCGATCCGGCGCGAGTAGCGTTCCTCGCCGTACTTCCACAGCACCTCGGCGATCTCCCGCTGGCTGGCCTCCGCAAGCCACTGGCTGGCACTCCTGCCGGCCTCCGCGTTCATGCGCATATCGAGAGGCCCCGGCTTGAGGAAGCTGAAGCCGCGCTCAGCGTCGTCGAGCTGCGGCGAAGATACCCCCAAATCGAAAAGGATCCCGTCCACTTTCCCTTGCCAGCCCAGTTCAGACACCACAGATGCCAGGTTGATAAAACTGCCGCGCCGCATCAGCAGCCGCGACTCATCGGCGAAACGTCGGGTGGCGAACGCCACCGCTTGGGGATCCTTGTCAAAAGCCAGCAGCCTGCCCCCGGGCCCCAGCCTCTCCAATACTGCTCCTGCGTGCCCGCCGCGCCCAAACGTCCCGTCAATATAAAAGCCGTTCGGCTTGACCCGGAGCGCATCCAGTACCTCGCTCAGCAGTACCGGACGGTGCAAGTCCTCCATCCGCACTCAGGATCCGGTCCGAGTCATCATGTCGCTACTGCGGCGGCGGCAAAGCGGCCCATTTTTTCGATCCTTATGGTCAAATAGAGCCCTCTATTCTCCTTACACGATCGAAACGCCGTCCTCGTTTTCCCACTCGCCTCGCTACGCGCAGATGACTTGGACCGAACCCTAAGTCGTCAGTGACTCCAGCGAGTGCGGTGTGCCATCGGCCACGGTCTGACCTTCCATCCAGCCGCTGCCGATCTGCTCCCAGGTCTCCTCATTCCATATTTCGAATTTCTTGCCCACACCCAACAGCGCCACGCTCTTGTCCAGCTTGGCAAAATCGCGCAGCCGCGGGGCCAGCAGGATGCGGCCGTGGCCGTCCATTTCGACCTCGGTGGCATAGCCCACCAACATGCGCTGCATGTCCCGGACACGACGATCCTGGTTAGCGGTGTTGATCAGCCGGTGTTCGATTTCTTCCCACTGCGGCTGCGGATAGAGCAACAGGCAACCGTCGTGATGAATGGTCACCACCAGGCGGCCTTCAAAACGTTCGGTAATAAGCGGCCGGTAGCGGGTTGGCAGCGCCAATCGCCCCTTGGCATCCAGCTTGACTGTGCTGCCACCACGGAACACCTGTCTCCCCTCGACTCCCCATTATTACCACTTATTGCCACAAGGCCCCACTTTTCGACACTATATGGATCGCTTCCCCACTTTGTCAAGGCGCAATAGCTCGATTCCTGCTTTATTCACAGATACTTAGCAGCAGCGCAAAGAACAGGAGTGTTCCCGTGTGGCGACACCTCCGGGCGTTTGAATTGCAAATCAGTGATTTGGCAACCGCGCTGAGGGCGGCAAAAGCCCCTCCAAGGATGCCGGGAGGGTGAAATCCGGTCGCCCTCGGGAGGGGTGCAAGAGCAGTGGTAACGCGAGTCTGGCGTTTCGCGCACCATAAGGAGTCATAACGACGGTCGGAACCCGCCCAAAAGCAAAACGCCCGCGAACCGCGGGCGCCTGTGCTGAGCCTGAGCCCGAACTGCGCTAGAACGGAATATCGTCGTCGAATTCATCGGCCCCGGAGGACGGCGCCGTGGAGGACTTGGTCGACGCCGGGGCGGCGTTGAAGTCGGCACTGCCGCCGCCACCACTTCGGCCGCCCAGCATCTGCATGTCATTGACAATGATTTCGGTGGTGTAGCGGTCATTGCCGCTCTTGTCCTGCCACTTGCGGGTCTGCAGACGCCCCTCGACGTAAGCCTGCGAGCCTTTGCGCAGGTACTCGCCGGCAATCTCGGCGAGACGCCCGTAGAACACCAGGTTATGCCACTCGGTGCGGTCCTTCTGCTCGCCGCTCTGCTTGTCCTTCCAGGAGTCGCTGGTCGCCAGCGTGACGTTGCACACCGCGTTGCCGCTGGGCATGTATCGGACTTCGGGGTCCTTGCCCAGGTGCCCGATCAGAATCACTTTGTTGACGCCTCTTGCCATGCTGTTCTCTCCTCGCTCGAACGCACCGTCCGTGTCCGCTCGCTGTCAGTGTTCAGATTCAAGCGGGCAATGATAACGGCTGTGGTCACGGGTTCCCAGCACCGTGCGGCAATTTGTCATCGCGGCCGCGGGCGGCGCCCGGCGGGCAACGGTAACCCCTTGATTCCGTGTTCAGGCCTTCGGCGCGGCCAGGGCGTTGAGCGCGTCTTCGTCGAGGGCGTGCTGATCGTATTTCAGGTAGGCCACTTCATCGGCGGCGATGACCACCGCCTCGGCGACACCGCGCACCGCAGCGATCTTCTGACCCAGCCGCCGCGCGGCCTCCTCGTCCAGCTTGCCAACCCTGAGCACGCGGGTGCTCAGGTAGCGGGGGTTGCGCATGCTGGCGGCGAAAATCAGCCACAGCGACGCCACCACGGCGCACATCAGGAACACCGCCCCCATCCCGTAGCGACCGTGCAGCAAACCGCCGGCCGAACCGCCTACGAAAGCACCGAAGAACTGCGAACTGGAATAGAAACCCATCGCCGTACCCTTGCTGTCCGGCGGCGCCGTCTTGGCGATCAGCGACGGCAGAATGGCCTCCAGCAGGTTGAAGGCCGAATAGAACACGAACAGCAGCAGGGCGATCGTCCACAGGTCCTGGTGGAAGCCGTACAACCCGAGCTCCGCCAGGGCGATGACCATGATGGCGCCGACAAACACCTGTTTCATGCGCCGGTGCTTCTCGGCCTGCAGAATGAAGGGAATCGCCATGGGCAGGGACAGCAGCAGCACCGGCAGGTACACCTCCCAGTGTTTCTCGGCGGGCAGCCCGGCCAGATCGCGCAACGCCAGCGGCAGCACCACGAAGCTCGCCGTCAGGATCAGGTGCAGGGAAAAGATACCGATGTCGAGCCGCAGCAGCTGCGGGTCGCGCAGCACCGAGACGAACTGCGCCGGCACCGCCTCGGCATCGCGGTGCACGCGAGTGATAACCGGTGTCGGCACCACGAACACCACCACTGCGATGGCGCCCAGCGCCAGCACCGCGGTCAGCCAGAAAATGCCGGGCACACCGATCCAGCCGTTGAGCAGCGGGCCGAGTACCATGGCCAGCGCAAACGAGGCGCCGATACTCATGCCGATAATGGCCATAGCCTTGACGCGGTGTTCCTCGCGCACCAGGTCGGCGGTAAACGCCATCACCGCCGCGGCGATGGCGCCGGCGCCCTGCAACGCCCGCCCGGCAACCACCAGGTAAATGGAATCCGCCTCGGCGGCCAGCACGCTGCCGGCGGCGAACACCAGCAGACCGAACACGATCACCGGCTTGCGGCCGATGCGATCCGACACCAGGCCGAAGGGAATCTGCAGCAGGGCCTGGGTCATGCCGTAGATGCCGATGGCCAGCCCGGCGAGCGCCGGCGTGGCGCCCTCGAGCTCGTCCGCGTAGAGGGCGAATACCGGCAGAATCATGAACAGGCCCAGCATGCGCAGCGCGTAAATGACCGCCATCGATGCAGCCGAGCGCACCTCGGAGCGGCTCATGCGCACGGCTGAGTCGGTCGCTTTGTTCACCTGCGGGGCTTCCTTTTGGTCAGGGGCGGCGAAAGGCCGTATAGTATCAGGTTGCCCAAACAGCCGGAATCGGGATGGACAGCATACGCATACGCGGGGCACGCACCCATAACCTGCAGAACGTCGACCTCGACCTGCCGCGCGACCGGCTCATCGTGGTCACCGGTCTTTCGGGGTCGGGCAAGTCGTCGCTGGCCTTCGACACCATCTACGCCGAGGGGCAGCGCCGCTACGTGGAATCGCTGTCGGCCTACGCGCGCCAGTTCCTGTCGATAATGGAAAAACCGGACATCGACCACATCGAGGGGCTGTCTCCCGCCATTTCCATCGAACAGAAGTCCACCTCTCACAACCCGCGCTCCACGGTCGGCACCATCACCGAAATCTACGACTATCTGCGTCTGCTATTCGCGCGCGTCGGCGTGCCGCACTGCCCGGATCACGACATACCGCTGGAGGCGCAGACCGTGTCGCAGATGGTCGACCAGGCGCTGGAGCAGAGCGAGGGCTCGCGCTGGATGCTGCTGGCGCCGGTGGTGCAGGAGCGCAAGGGCGAGCACCTGGGTATCCTCGACGAGCTGCGCGCCCAGGGCTTTATCCGTGCCCGTATCGATGGCGAAGTGCTGGAGCTGGACCATGCGCCGACCCTGGACCTGCACCGCAAACACAACATCGAAGTGGTGGTGGACCGCTTCAAGGTGCGCGAGGACCTGAAGCTGCGCCTGGCGGAATCCTTCGAAACCGCGCTGCGGCTGGCCGACGGTCTGGCGCGCGTGGTGAGCATGGACGACGGGCGCGAGATCACCTTCTCCGCCAAGTTCGCCTGTCCGCAGTGCGGCTATTCGCTGACCGAGCTGGAGCCACGGCTGTTTTCCTTCAATAACCCGGTGGGCGCCTGCCCGGGCTGCGATGGTCTGGGCGTGAAGCAGTCGTTCGACCCGCGGCGCGTGGTGGCCTACCCGCACCTCAGTCTGGCGGGCGGCGCGGTGCGCGGCTGGGACCGGCGCAACGCGTATTATTTCCAGCTCATCAGCTCGCTGGCCGATCACTACGAGTTCGATATCGAAACGCCGTTCGAGGAGCTGGCGGAGAACATCCGCGACATCATCCTGTACGGCAGTGGCGAAGAAGTCATCGAGTTCCGCTACCTGAACGAGCGCAGCGGCATCCAGAGGCGCAGCCACAGCTTCGAAGGCATTCTGCGCAACATGGAGCGGCGCTATCGCGAAACCGAATCCAGCGTAGTGCGCGAAGAGCTGGCGCGCTATCTCAGCACCCACGCCTGCCCGGACTGCACCGGTACGCGCCTCAACCGTTCCGCGCGGCACGTGTTCATCGGTGACTGCACCCTGCCCACCGTGGCGGCACTGCCGGTGGGCGAAGCCCGCCGCTTCTTCAAGGAACTGCAGCTGGCCGGGCGGCGCGGCGCCATCGCCGAGAAGATTGTCAAGGAGATCGGCGAACGGCTCGACTTCCTGGTCAACGTGGGCCTGAACTATCTGTCCCTGGAGCGCAGCGCCGACACCCTTTCCGGCGGCGAGGCGCAGCGCATCCGGCTGGCCAGCCAGATCGGCGCCGGCCTGGTGGGCGTGATGTACATTCTCGACGAACCCTCCATCGGCCTCCACCAGCGCGACAACCAGCGCCTGCTCAACACCCTCACCTACCTGCGCGACATCGGCAACA
>ENA-OVOC01000034-OVOC01000034.1-sediment-metagenome-genome-assembly--contig:-NODE-34-length-10746-cov-2.168807_pt1 | contig 10746 bp, 6 predicted proteins | sample MGYA00250096_ERZ650216 | MGnify/ENA primary metagenome ERZ650216 (study PRJEB26732, sample SAMN07258893) | sediment metagenome | biome: subtidal zone; feature: saltmarsh; material: sediment | place: USA...
TCCCATCATCTTCACCATGGCTTCGTTAACTAGATAAGAATGCCCGATATCGGTCGACGACCTCTTCGAAAAATCCCTCCCCAATTTTATCTTTGCGCCTATCGTCTTTATGAAATTTTCACCAAACACCTTAAAACTGGACCAGATGGGAGGGTGCCCTGTATACGTGGTCTTCGCATTCCAGTGGCAACCACTCATTTGCGATCCTGATCCAAGTTTCTTGTTGTCGGATACGAAATGATGGATGACTGTACTAACAAAGAAAAGGTTGACTTTTTTTGTCGATTTATATATTTTAGACCTGCTGTAATAATAATTTTTAAAAATTTGGCAGGTTTAAAATTTTGGAAAAAGAACATTATATTCCCCGGATTCTTGAGAACAGAATCAATGATTTTTTAAAATCACCTGAAATCATAGCCATTATAGGGCCCCGGCAGTGTGGCAAGACCACCCTGTTGCACCATATTGCTGCCAAACTGGGTTTCTCGAAAGCCGGAATCATTGATTTTGAAGACCGGGATGAACTCAATCTGTTTATGCATGATATAAAAGCCTTTGCCGAACTTCATGTGCAGGGGCAGGATTTTCTTTTCATTGACGAATTCCAATATGCAGCCGATGGCGGCAAAAATTTAAAATATATTTATGACCATTTTCATGTGAAGGTTTTCATTACCGGTTCGTCGTCAACAGAATTATCGGTGCAGAGTATACAATACCTTGTTGGACGGATATTTGTGTTTAATCTTTATCCATTCTCTTTCAGAGAATATTTACGCTTCAAAGAGCCTAAACTGGCGCAACTGATCGATGGCAAACTGGAGATAGGTCTTGAAATTATAAAAAGGGTCAACAGCCATTATGCCGATTTTCAAATCTATGGCGGATATCCAAGGGTCGTTCTTTCTTCAACGAACCAAGAAAAAGAGACTGTTTTAAAAAACATATTCAATACCTACCTGCTCCGTGAGATTAATCAGATACTTAATTATCGGGATGAATTCAAATTAACCCGGCTAATCAACGCTCTCGCTCTTCAGATTGGCAGTAGCGTAAACTATAACGAACTTTCATCGGTGACTGGATTCAAACACAACGACCTGCTTGAGGCGATCGATATCCTTGAAAAAACATTTGTAATTCATAAAAGCATCCCTTTTTATAAAAATAAGCGGCTGGAACTTGTGAAATCGCCAAAGTTTTTTTTTGTTGACAATGGTTTCCGAAACATGGCCATCAAGAACTTCCTGCCTGCCTCGAACCGGACGGATATCGGGGCCTTAAACGAAAACTATATTGCCACGGAACTGGTCAAAAAAGGCTATTCGATACGATATTGGCGAACCAAATCCAAGGCCGAGGTTGACTTTATAATCGAGGACCAGGGTGATGTAATCCCTTTGGAAGTCAAAACGACCCTCAATAAACCGTCCGTTTCGCGCTCGTTCAGAAGTTTTCTTGAAAAATATCAACCGTCAAGGGGATTTATCACCTCACAGCAGCTGTACGATGCCATCAGCGTAAACGACATCCCCGTTTCGATCGTTCCGCACTGGTATATAGACCTCCGCGGGGCATAGGTGATCAACGACCCCGAGTGCTGACCAAATTCACGGTAACGTCGGCAAGCGCTGATGAAGACAGGCTCTCTGGTCACTAATTAGTTTGTTATTTTATCTTGACATTATAATGTCACTATTATTGCAAAATAATAACATTATGGTGTTATTAAATGAGAATAATAGAATTCAATCCATGGTGGAAATCTTCGGAAGTGCCCAAGGAACTGGCGGGACAACCGCGTGAGATGTTGCCGCATGTTTGGTCATTTATGGATTACCGCCAAATTATTTTACTGTTTGGAATACGTCGTGCGGGAAAAACCACGTTGATGCACCAACTCATCGATCATCTTATTCGCGATCAACAGGTTGATCCGTTTCGAATTGTGTACTTTTCATTCGATCTGCAGGAGTTGGGTCTGGAGGGAATTCTCGAAAGCTATGAGCTTGAAATTTTGCAGCAGGAAATACGGGATGCGAAAAAGATCTACCTTTTTTTGGATGAAATTCAGAAGCTCAGTGATTGGTCCAATAAAGTTAAAGTTCTCTATGATCAATATCCGAATTTGAAGATCATATTGTCGGGATCTGCAGCTCTGCCGCTGCAAAAAGGCACCAAAGAAAGCCTGGCGGGTCGCTTTTTTGAATTTCAAGTGAATCCCTTATCCTTCAACGAGTTTCTTGAATTCAGGGGTGCCGCAATCGACAATACAAGAGAGCAAATATATCAGCGAGAAATTAAACTTCTACTGAGTGATTTTCTAGCAACAGGTGGATTCGCCGAAACCATTTCCTTTTCCGGCATAGCACTCAAAAAATACTTTAGAGAAAGCCTCCTTGAACGGGTTATTTTCAGGGACATTCCCGAAAGTTTTGAGATTAACCGCCCCGCTTTGCTTATGGCTCTGCTTGAAATCATCGCAGACACACCGGGCCTATACCTTGAGTATAAAAATATAGGCAATGATTTGAAAGTTGACCAGCGCACTGTGGCCAACTACATTTCCTACCTCTCCCATTCACTGCTGGTAAGTAAACTGTATAATTATTCAGCAAATCGCCTGACCAGTGAAAAAAAAATGAAGCGCATTTATCTTTCAAACACATGCTTTCTATCGGTGTTAAGTTCTGAAAAGAAACCAGAGTTAGGGGGGCTTTTCGAAACTTTTTTCGCAAATTGGCTGAATGCGCGATTCTTCTATAGATCTCCCCAAAAAGATGAAGTTGACTTTATTCTGTACGATCGAAAAAATGTCCTGCCTGTGGAAGTCAAAATTCGGGAAAGATTGAGTAAAAAGGATTTGCGTCCAATGAAAAAATTCATGACGCGCTTCAAATGTCGGCAGGCGCTATTGATCGCTAAAAACGACGACCGAATAGAAAAGGAAGAGAACCGTGAAATTCGGATCCTGCCATACTGGAAGTACTGGTCTATCAAAAGGGTGGTTGGTGATTTGATCGATTCGCAAGGCGCAACACTCAATTCAGTGGGATATCGTTAAAAAAAATCACCGCAGAGTTCGCCGAGAACGCAGAGAATTATTTTTTTTCTTTTTAAGATAAGAATCCATTCCTCTTTTTCTTTCAAATTCTATAGTTTTCCTTTTATCAGACTGGCCGTTTTTTTGGCCAGAGGCAGCGTTCTCTAGTAACCAGAATAGCGCGCCTCGATGATCGTAATATCATCCTGCAGTCGAATATCGTTTGAAAACTTCAATAAAACTTCCTCCAGCATTTCCATGCGCAATGGCATCTGCGGATAGTTCAGGTCCTTCAGGATTTGGGCGCTTCAACTGTCCAATTTTCATGAATGATGACCGGTGTCGGACCGCCGGCGCCAGTGAAAATCAGTGTTCCCGCACGCGCATCGATAACGCCGCACATGGCCGTGGCAAAAGTGACGACACTGCCGAAAATTTTTACCAGATCTGCGTTTATCGCAGCGGCAAATGCCGCCGGGCTTTTCATCAGATTGAAATGGCGGTTCCAGAGGATGCTCAGATGCATGGCGTACAATGCAGCGGCAACCCCATGCCCTTCCATATCGGCCAGCAAAAAAGCATACCGGTCGGCATCCAATGGCTGGATGGCATAAAAATCTCCGCCCACAATGTCGTAAGACATAAAAAAAGTCGAAAATCGCAGGCGCGGATCTTCCGGCAGATCATACTGCAACGCCTGCTTTTGGATTTTCTGGGCCCGCTCAAGATCAATCAGGATCGGTGACACATCCCGAAAGGTTTCCACTCCGCCGACAATTTCCCCGGCTTCATTGTGAATCGGCGCCGTTGTGACCTGGGTTGGTACGCGATGACCGTCTTTGCATCTGGCAAACACGATGATGGGTACATTGGTGGTGACCCCGGTAACCATGGCTCTGTGCAAGGGACAGTACTCCTCGCCGCACAGCTGGTGACCGTCCTTGTCGACGTGATTCAAAATGTCCTCCAGACATGCCCGGCCCAGCACATCTTCAGACCGCCAGCCGGTAATCCGCTCGGCCGATTTGCTCCAATATACAATCCGACGGTTGCGGTCGCACACATAAACCCCATCATTTAGACTGTCGATAATCTTTTCGGCAGAGATCAACACGTCATTCATGAGCATCCTCCTTATTTTATCTCCTTGTCATTGAACGCTGTTTCTGTGAATCCTGTCGTCCTTCATTATCACAAATTTTTTTCCGGATCGATGATGTTGCCCATCTCGCGGACCTTCTTCAGGGCTTCGATGCGGTTGTTGACATTCAGTTTTTTGTAGATGTGTTGCAGATGGGTCTTGACGGTCACCGGCGCAATATAAAGTCTTGCGGCAATTTCCTTGTTGCTCAGTCCCTCAGCCAGCAGCGGAAGAATTTCGATTTCTCTTTGGGAGAGAATCAAACCCGGGGCATGTTCGGGCAAGCGTGATATCCTATTGCCATTCGAGTCTGGTGAAGAGTCGAATCGGGTCTCGGCCCTGCATGCCTCCAAAGCCAGCTGGGAATGCGTGTGGCCGGGCTGGACCTGATTAAGCCGTTCCAGCAGATCTCTCATGGGAGCACCCAGATCCACGAAGTTGCGGACCCAACCGCCCGGTTCGGCTATATCTAGTGCTGCCCGAAGTTTTGCAAGCGCTGTAGGCTCATCTCCCAATTTACGGTATGCGAGCGCTTCGAGAGCCAGGACATCGAGACACACGTGTCTTCTATGGATCCGAGACATCGCCTCTTCCAATTGAGACAGGCGGTCACGGGCCTCGTTCACGCCCCGGTCCGTGCCCTCGGCCAGAAGAAGTTTGAGAGGGGTCAGTTGCGGCGTGTAGAGAAACCAGTGGGGCGGCCGAAGATCGAAGTTGATACCGGTGCTTAGACCTCGAGCCTCGTCCACCGCGCCCCGGCGAAGGGCCAGCTCCACGAGCAGCGCGTCCCTGGTCGCCAGGGCGTAGCGATCCTGAATCTGAATGTTATCACTTACTGATTCGACGATTCTCGTTGCATCCTCAACGCGGCCTTCCGAGAGATGGATGAATGCGAGTATACCGCTCGCATGAAGTAAATGTTTGGATTCTGAGACGGCGCAATCGCGCATGATATCGTTCAAAAAAGATTTGGCATCGGCAAGCTCGTTGCGAAGATAGTGAATCGCTCCTAAATGATAGCGAGCGTTGTTACTCGGAATCGTAAATCGTCCCTTTCTTGCAATCCGCAGACACTCATGCCCTGCCGACAGAGCGCCGGAAGTATCGGCCGCCATGTGGCAGAGGATGCATAGATAGAGCCACGCTTTTATTCTTTCGCCGACGGGAAGCCCCGGCTCGGTGAGCATCTTCTTCAATTCCTTGACACATCGGCCTATGTCCCCCGCCATCTGATGGCCGGCGGCAATTGCGCACACGGCCATCGTTCGGGCGAAATATGCGTGTTTCGGCAAAAACGAAAGGGCACTTTTCCCATTGTCAAAGGCGCCGTCCCTGTGTCCAAAGAGGATATCCAGAGCACCCTGCATTGCAGCGATTTCACCCCGCAGCATCTTGGACACTTCGGATTCTTGGGGAAGCACATCCGCAACGCGTCGGGCCTTCTCCGTGAAGACATACCTATCGGATTCCGGCCCGTAAAACAGGCCGACAAACGCCTTGGTCGTCATCAAGAGCGGCTCCATTCCAACCGCGTCTTCCGGCAGCGATCTCAGCCACCGGCTCAGACGGGGGAAATCACCATTGTTCATCAGATCGTAGCGATGGTCGATTACCAGCTTTACAGCGGCCTGGCTGTCGCCGGCCGCCACCGCATGTTGGATTGCCTCGTCGATCAGGCCGTTTTTGGCGAACCAGTCGCTGGCCTCAATATGCAGTCCGGCGATTGTATCGGCGTTTGTCTGCTTCCGCAGCTGAAACTGGAGGAACGTCTGGAACAGGTGATGATAGCGGAACCAATACCCCTCGTCGTCCAACGGGATTACGAAAATGTTTGCATCGACCAGCCATTTGATAAACTGCTCCGCTTTGACGCCTTGTTTCTTATTCCCGCCTTCAACAGCTCTCGAACATACGGCCTGGCACAGGGGCGCACAGAAGCGCTCCAGGATCGAGGTTTTGAGGAGGTATTCCGCAATTTCCGGATTCTGTGCGGCGACGACCTCTGCGAGCAGGTACTCGGCAATATGTTGTGCGCTTCCTTTAAGATTTTGTATCCCTTGGTTCAGATCGTCCAGAGTGCTCAGGTAGAGGCCCGCCAGACGCAGCCCCGTCACCCAGCCCTCCGTCTTCTCTTCCAAGATCGCGGCGCTGGCATCATCCACCGGGATCATGAGCTTTTCTCTGAGAAATGCCGTTGCTTCGGCCGGCGTGAAGCGCAGGTCGGCGGCCCTGATTTCGTTAACCTGCCCACGGCCCCGCAGTCCGGAAAGCGCAAAGGGGGGATCATGCCGCGTCAGGAGCGCCAAATGCATCGCCTGCGGCGGGTACTCAAGGATCTTCTTAAGGAAATCGTGAACGGGCCCTCCTCTTCGGATGCGGTGATAATCATCCAGCACGAGCATGAAAGGCTCGGTTATCTCCTGCAAATCATTCAATAGCTGGTGAGCCAGGACCGGAGCAAGGGGCAAAGGGTTCGCTTCCAGCAAATCCTCGGTCCGCAGCTCTATTTTGGGGAATAGAGAACTGACGGCAGCCAGCACATAGCTCAGGAATGTGCGCAGATCGCTGTCGCTTTCGTCCAGCGACACCCACCCGCTGGGGCAATCGCATGCCGCCACCCAGCGGCTGGCCAGGGTGCTCTTTCCGTAGCCGGCCGGCGCCGAGATCAACGTCAGCGTCCGCTGACGGCCTTGGTTGAGTCGATCCAGCAGACGGGCCCGCGGCAAAATGTCAGAAGCCGCGGGCGGACACTGCAGCTTGGTGCGCAGGATAAAGGCCCCTTTGTGTGCGGCCGATGGTTCCGGCGCTTCAGAAGCGCTTTCCTCATTTTCGGCTTTCAAAAAGTCCGTTACAACAACACCGGTAATGGTATCGCTCAGATACACCTCATTCTGCATCACTTTTCGGATGCCCGCTACCAGTTTCTCCGGCACGCTGTCTTTGAGGATATACCCGGAAGCCCCGGCTCCCAGCATGTCCTTCACAAATTGTCTGCCGGCGTGAATCGAGAGCGCCATCACTTTGGTGGTTGGTGAAAGGGAAATAATCTGCCGGGTCGCTTCGATGCCATTCATGTCGGGCATGCTGATGTCCATCACCACCACATCCGGCGACAATTCTTGCGCTTGCTCAATGGCCGCCCGGCCGTCTCCGGCCTCACCGACCACGCGGATGTCCTGTTCCTCGTCAAAAAGCAGGCGGAGTCCTTTGAGGAATATGGGGTGGTCATCCACCAGAAGGACAGTGATGGGCATGGGGATATTCCTTGGTTCCAGGTTCACAGAATCACGGGTTTAAGTAACAAAATTTTTTTCAACCTTAAACCTTTTTAAGCAAAGATTTGTCTTAACCCTCACATTTTCACATCTCCTTGCTATATTATGGCTTTAGTCTTTCGGTGTTTCCACAAAAAGGGGTAAGACCAATGAATTATATTAAGTATGCTTTTATGCTAGAGAGATATTACGGTTTTGTTAGATTTCGGTTATGAGCATCCTGCCGGAGATCTAACCGGAATCTCACTTTACAGGCACCCTCAATATCACATGGGTCCCCTGGCCGGGTTCGGAAGAGATTTCTACGGCGCCTCCAAAATCAGCCATTCTTTCCCTGACACTGAAAAGGCCAAAACCGCCTTGAGGGGTCAAGAATTGTTCTGTGGCACCGGCATCGAAACCGCAGCCGTTGTCGCTGATGATGATTTCCAGGAGATCATTAACCCTGTTAAAATCCACCTTGACCCGGGTCGCCTGCGCGTGTTTGACCACATTGGTTAGAAGCTCACACACACAGCGAAACAGAATTGCGCGCAGGTCTTGTTCCAGTTTTAGTTCAGGGCCATTATCAATGCACTCTGTTTGAATACCCTGACGTTTTTCAACCTGCTCCTCAAGCCACTCCCGTATGGCTGCGAACAGGCCGATTTCATTTAGCTGTGGGGGGCTAAGTCCATAAATAAGTTCGCGGGTCTGATGAAGGGTTTTATGCAGCGTATCGGAAATTTCATCCAGGACGGCAGCCTGCCCGGGTTCGGTTACACGTTTACGAACAGAGGCAATCTGCATGCGCGCCAGAGCCAGCGATTGCCCGACATGATCGTGCAGGTCGGCTGCGATGCTGCGCCTCTCATTTTCCTCTGCAATCGTCAATTGAGACGTGAGCGCCTTCAGGCGCTGTTGATAACGCTCAAGCTCATGTTCCTTCTTCTTGCGCTCGGAGATGTCTTTCACAATCCCGGTCGCCCTGACCAATTGGCCGTGTAGCCTGAAGAGAGAAACCGTGACTTCCACCGGCAAAACCTCACCGTTTTTTTTCCTAAAAAGCACTTCGGTTTCAAAGGTATCTTTACCCGCTGCAAAAGCCTGGGCCAACTTCTCGCCGTAGGCAAGATAATCCTCTTTGGTCGCATATAAAAACTCGGTCGTTCGTCCGACACATTCTTCGACTTCATACTCGAGCATTCTTACGGCCTCATTGACCCACTCGATTGTCCTCCCAGGCATGGACACTGAATAAACCATATCGGGCAAGGAATTTGTCAGGTCGCTGATAAAGTCACGACTCTCCCGGAGCTCCGCCTCTTTTTCGCGCAATGCCTCTTCGGCCTGTTTGGGATTGCTGATGTCCCGGTTGGACCCGCGTACTCCCAAAAATCTGCCGGTATCGTCTTTTACAGGTTGGCACGCGTGCTCAATCCATCGGACGGCGCCGTCTTTTCTCATGATGCGAAATTGGACTTCGCCCGGTATGTGTCCAATCAGGCTGTTTTTTTGATGCTCCTGCCAAATGTGGCGGTCTTCCGGCAAGATTATGTCATCCAGTAAATCGGCTTCGCCAATAAACTCTTGTTGCGTATAACCGGTTATCCGCTCGCAGGAAGGCGATACATAGATATATTTTCCGTCAGGCCCAACCCACCACTCCCAGTCGTATGTGAAATCGGCTACAATGCGATAGCGCTCTTGCGCTTTGAAATATTCCTCCTCGGTCCTCCGCCTTAGCAGGACCTCGCCGATACCGGCCGCTATGGCTTCCAGCAATTCGATGACTTCAAGGGTAAATTGTCCTTTTCTGCGGTCGTTGAGTTGCAGCAGGCCGATAATCCGACTATTGGCCCGGAGCGGGACCAAGGCAATAGATGCATACCCCTGATCAATGCACACATTGCGTGGGTGAGTTCTTGGATCCTGATTCTCGTCAAGATCCAGTAAAGGGGTGGCGTCGTTCGTCCAGAAACTTCCTTTCGGCGTGAAAAGCGGATTTTCAGGATCCGGGTTACCGCTAATCACCAGGCCACAGGTACATTCCAGGCTGACATTGCCGTCGGGGTCCCGGCAAAGACTGCCGTCTTGACTGCGGATTATCAAAGAATTTTCTTTCTGCAGAAATTGTTCAGAAAATCCTTGCTGGCAGAAATATGGAAAATCATCCCCATTACGCAGGCGAATGCCAATGGCATCGAGCCCGGTTGATGCCTTGATGGCGGCAACGGCGCGCCGGATCGAATTCTGCCAGTTACCCGATTCGCCGAGAATGCCGAGGATATCGACGCCTAAATTGCGATAGGCGTCTGTCTTTCTGCGATCGACCTGTGTCATCTATAATCCCGCTCTCCGCTGTTCGTAACGTCGGTGCCAATGGGTGCGAGCACACGGGAGGTCCGAATGGGCGCCTATCCTTCCAGGAAGCGAACCAGTTCGATCCGCTCATCATTGATGCCGCGAATGAATGCCGCCTCCACATGCAAGTCTCCGGATGTCACCGTCGACGGCGGCATCTCGGCCTTGGCCCCCGCCGCGATGGCGTTCTCGTAGACCAGCGCCAGGTCGTCGACCTCCATGCCGAAGTGATTGACCGGCTTCTGAGTGTGCTCGCTACCGGTCTGGTCGGCGAGCTCCCACAGCTCGATGCGACACCCTTTGCTGTCGATGAGGTGGGCGCCCGGCAGGCCCATGGTCTCCTCTTTGCCGTCGGTCATGCGCTCGCCGGTCTTCCAGCGCGCCTTCAGCGTGAGGCCGAACGCCTTCTCGTAGAATTCGATGCTGCGGTCCAGGTCGCTGACGAAGATCGCGGCGTGGTTCAGTCGGGCCTTTGCAGACGATGCCATCAGATGTCTATCCCCTGTTGGATGAGCGCCAATCGCCGACGCGCCGGAGATCGACGCACCGGCGTCCATTGGTCAGGCGTCTACGCGCCGGCAATCGCCTTCGCCGCCGCGCGCAGGTAACCCGGCGAGTGGTCGATCCCGGAGACCTTCTCGTCGTTGCTTGCCAATCCGAAGTACATCCCGCAGAAATCTCGCGCCGGATCGACATAGATGCCCTGGCCCATGTTGCCGTGCTTGAACATCGCGCCGTCGGCGAAGGCGTGATCCCACTGGGCCGTATTCCTCATCGGGACCTCACCGAACCACCGTGTTCCGTATTCGAGCTCCGTAGAGACCTTGTAGGCCTTGGGATCGCCCATGGTCTGGATCAGCTTCAGCAGCTTGTCTGAGACGACCTGCTCCTTCGAAACGACATGCCAGCTGGGCGTGTAGATCATGGCATAGCGCAACAAG
>ENA-OVOC01000035-OVOC01000035.1-sediment-metagenome-genome-assembly--contig:-NODE-35-length-10656-cov-2.140183_pt1 | contig 10656 bp, 9 predicted proteins | sample MGYA00250096_ERZ650216 | MGnify/ENA primary metagenome ERZ650216 (study PRJEB26732, sample SAMN07258893) | sediment metagenome | biome: subtidal zone; feature: saltmarsh; material: sediment | place: USA...
GCCGTCAGCTCCTTGCGCAGCGCGGTCATCAGGCAGCCGAGTTCGATTGAACCTGTCAGGCACGCCGCCGCCGCGGCACAGGCGGTTCCGATATATGGCAGCGCGGCGCGATCGACGCTGTCGGCCGGCGCCGGCAGCACCAGCAGCGGGCCGGACAGATTCAGACGCTCGCGCCACAGTTGTGCATCCTCATGGGTATTGATCAGCAGCACGCTGTGTTCGTCCATGCCCGCCAGCACCCCGGCGGCGGGTACGCCGGGCAGCGAGTCGTCGGCGACAATGACCAGATCCGGACGCCGGATAATGCCACGCTCGTTGATCGGCTCGCGCGCCGCGCGCACAAAGGCAAAGATGGGCGCTCCGCGCCGTTCGGCGCCGTAGCGGGGCGCGTCCTGCACCTCGAAACCAGCGCAGAAAAACGCACTGCCGAGCACCCGGCTGGCAGTCTTCATGCCCTGCCCGCCGCGGCCGTGAAAGCGGATGCGATACATACGGCCTCCTTCACCCGGTGGGTCCCGGCGTCGCGCCGCAGCGACGCCTGCCCACACCAGCTAGACGAACCCCGGCGCCGACGAGAACAGCGAATGACGCCGGTACGCCATCGCCTTGTGAATCCGTTCCAGGGCCAGCTCCACCGCGGCCTGGCGCGGCAGAATCTCGCGCCTGCCGGCCTGTTCCAGAGTCTGGCGCGTGTTGCGGCGCAGTTTTTCCTCGATGCTCTCCAGCGCGGCGCTCTCGCTGGCGCCGCGGTATTCCATCGCCGCACAGATGACGCCGCCGGCATTGGCGATAAAATCCGGCACGCACAAAACGCCCTTGCCGGCCAGAATACGTTCCGCCTCATGGGTAATGGGAATGTTGGCGCCCTCGATCACCAGCCGCGCGCGCAGCCGTTCGACATTGTGCGCGTCGATGACATCGGGGCGCGCGGCCGGGATCCAGATATCGCATTCGAGATCCACCACCGCATCGCGGTCCATTTTGCTGGCATCGGCGTAGTCACCGACGCTGCCGCCCTGCCCCTTTATCTCGGTCAGCCGCTCGACATCCAGGCCCCGCGGGTTATGTATCGTACCGGTGGAATCGGCAGCGCCCACCAGCAGCGCCCCCCGTGCGGTGAGAAAACGGGCCGCGTGCCTGCCGACCGCGCCGAAACCCTGCACCACCACCCGCGCACCGCGGAGTTCAAAGTCGCAATACTCGAGTGCCACCTCGGCGACCTGGCTGAGACCGAAACCAGTCGCACCGATCTCATCCAGCGGTATACCGCCAATTTCGCGCGGCAAAGCCACCACCCGACCGATCTCGTCGCGCACCCAGGCCATGCACTCTTCGTCCGTTCCCATATCAGGCGCAAAAATATAGCTGTCTTCGTTGCGCAGCGCCTTGGCGAGGGCGCGGATCAGCACCTCCTTGCGCTCCTTGGGCATCTTGGGATCGCCGTACAGCACCGCCTTGCCGCCCCCGTGCGGTAAGCCCGCCGCGGCATTCTTGAGCGTCATGGCGCGCGCCAGCCGGCAGCACTCGGCGGTGCTCACGTCGGGCGCCATGCGCACCCCGCCGATGGAAGGACCAGCGGCGAGGTTGTCGACTACCAGCACCGCCCGCAGGCCGACCGCAGGCTCGTGGACGTGGATTACTTTCAACGGACCCAACTCATCCGCAAACTCGAATACATCGCCCATGAGTCACCCTTGTTCGGCAGCTTGCTCTCGTTACATCAAACTCCAGTTGCGGCGCACTGGCAATTGACCCAGATCAAGTCTTCGACCGACCCGCCGGGATCAGGGCCGGCGTGGCCCGCCCAGCACCATAACGTTGTCGTCGCGCCGTTGCAGCCCGGTGTTCAACGCGGCAGCTTCCCGCTGCAGCGTATCCGCCAGCCATCGCGCATCCTGGTCGGAGGCGTGGTGCAGACTGAACTGCCGCATCTGCAGAGGCACCATTTCCAGGCCTGCCAGGTGACCGCTGCGCGCACCCACCGCGGCCAGGTACAGCAGCGCCAGGTCGCCGCGGAACTCGTCATAGCCGTGGATGCCCTCGTAGTCGTTCACAAAGTCGCCGCAGCCGTAGAGGATGAGCTTGTCCCGGTAGACCTCGACACCCTTGGGGTGGTGCGAAGAGTGGCCGTGAATCACGTCGATGCCCGCGACGTCGATGAGCCGTTGGGCAAACCTGCGGTGCTCGTCAGGAATGGCATAGCCCCAGTTGCCGCCCCAGTGAATCGATGCCACGGCGATGTCACCCGGCCGTTTCACGGCCGCGACCTGCGCCGCGATGCGCCGCAGCGTTGCGGGCGAAAAATCGCCCAGCAGATTGATGCCGGGGCGCGTGCCCGTGGCCGCCCAGGCGCGCGGAATTCCACTCGAGGTGGCACCGAAGGCGAACACAATCACCCGCCCCTTGCCCGTCACCTCGATGATCGCCGGCGCCTCGGCCTGGTGCCGGTTGCGCCCGGCCCCTGCCGTTTTCAGTCCGGCCGCGTGCAGGCTCCTCAAGGTCTCGGCGAGTCCGCTGTAACCCCAGTCCAGCACGTGATTGTTGGCGAGCACGCAGCAGTCGATGCGCGCCGCGCCGAGACAGTCGATGTTGTTCGGGTGCATTCTGTAGTTAATGCCCTTCCCCGGCCAGTATTCGTCGCTGCGGGTCACCGCCGTCTCCAGATTGATGATCCGCGCGTCCGGCGCGGCTGCGCCCAGCACCTCCAGCGCATCCCCCCAGATATAGGCGAAGTCAACCGGCCCGCCAATCGGCCCGTTGGCACGCTCGGCCAGTTGCACATAACCGCGCGCATCGCGGATATAGGATTCGTAAATCCGCGCATCGCCGGGGTGTGGCAGAACCTGATCGATGCCACGCCCGGTCATGACGTCACCGCACAGGAACAGTCTGTACACCTGCGCCGGCGCGCGCCGGCCAGGCCCGGCGCTGTGCAGCGTCTTTCCGCCCGGCGGCGGCATCGGCGCTGCACGGGTTCCGGCCTGCATCAGGCTCAGCGTGGCGGCAGCGGACACGCGCAAGAACCCTCTGCGATCGAGCCTGTCGCCGCCGGCGCCCATCAGTCTGCGCCGCTTTCGGCCTCGCTGGCACAACGGATGCAGAGCGGCGCTGCCGGGTCGAACTCGAGACGTCTGAGCGCGATCTCTTCACCACAGCGCACACAGCAGCCGTACTCGCCCACTTCCATGCGTTGCAGGGCGCTGTTGATGCGCTGCAACTCGAGATGGCGCCGTCGTTCGCTCTCCTGCGACATCGCCTGCGCGCGCAGGTCGTCCATACGCGACAAACGCCCGACGCTGGTCTGGTCCACCTCCACGGTGCTGGAGGCCTCCGCCCCGGTTTCTTCCAGGCCCAGCAACGCCTCCCGTTGCTGCAGCAGGCGTTTTCTCAGTTCCGCGACGCGGTCGTTGTCAAGGTCTTTCATGGCGATTCCATCAAGGGTCAGGGCAGCGCCACCGGCTCCAGTCAGGCCGGATCAGGATCTGCTGTGGAAAGGCGCGCAGCCGGAACGCTGCCGGTGCTAGACTGTATATAAAGACTAGCAGCAATCAGGCTATCCCTCCATCGACAGGAGGCGTCCGGCCCGAATGCCGGAGCGCTGGCGCACAGGCATGGCGGAGCAACGCGGGTTCGACATCAGGGATGCAGACCTGGCCGAACAGGGTGAAAAGCGCATCGAGTGGGCACGCCGCGAAATGCCGGTGCTCCGCGAGCTGGCTGCGCGCTTTGAAAAGACGCGGCCGCTGCAGGGCGTACGTATCAGTGGTTGCCTGCACATCACCACCGAGACCGCCAACCTGGCCCGCACTCTGCATGCCGGCGGCGCCGACATGCTGGCAGCCATGCAGCAGGTTGCAGACGAGGTCGCCGGCGAGGGCCGCAAAGCCTACGTCATTCCCGGCGGCGGTTCCACCCCGCTGGGCGCGACCGGTTATGTGGCCTGTGCACAGGAAATCCAGGACCAGACCTTTGATCTGGGCATCAACATCGATCATGTGGTCTGCGCCAGCGGCAGTGCCGGAACCCACGCCGGCATCGTCACCGGCTTTTACGGCAACAACAGCAATATAACGGTCAGCGGAATCAATGTCAGCCGCTCGAAAGATGAGCAGGAACAGCTGGTATATGAGCTGGTCAAGGAGACTGCTGTGCATGTGGGCATCCGTGCGGACATTCCGGCCCAGGCTGTACGGTGCTACGACGAATATGTCGGCCCGGGCTATTCGCTGCCCACAGCCGAAATGGCTGCAGCCGTCCGCATGCTGGCCGGCCTGGAAGGCATCTTGATGGATCCGGTCTACACCGGCAAAGCCATGGCCGGATGTATTGACCTGATCCGCAAAGGCATCTTTAAAAAAGGCGAAAACGTACTTTTTGTGCATACCGGCGGATCCCCGGCGCTGTATGTCTATATGGAGCACATATTGGCCGCAGGTCATAAAGTGTAGGGCTCAAGGTGCTGAAAGGCATTAACTATTCCAAGGTTTGAGGTTTCGGGTGTCCTGGCTTCGCTTAAGCGAGCTGCGCCGCGGCAAGCAGGTGTCAGGAAAAAAAGACCGATCGCCGTGGACTGAGAATTAGGGCAGCCGCCTGCAGGCGTGGCACAGTTTGCGCGAAGACGGGTGTCTGCTTGAATTTGCATCTTTTATAATTTTGAAATCTGAGGGAAGCAAGTGAAAGAAAAAACCATTTGCATTTTAGGCGGCATGGGCCCGGAGGCAACTGTTGACTGCTATGCCAGGATCATCCAAAACACGCCGGCAAAAACCGATCAGCAGCACCTGCGGGTGATCATCGACTCCAATCCCAAAGTCCCGGATCGTACCGCAGCCATTACCGGCAAAGGACCGTCGCCGGTACCCACCCTCGTAAGCGGCTGTTGCGCCCTGCAGGCAGCCGGTGCTGATTTTATCATTATGCCCTGCGTGTCGGCCCATTTCTATCTGACCGAAATTCGTCGGCAGATCACGCTGCCCATCCTGTCCATCTATGACGCCGTGGCCGATTCCATCAGCGTTAATTATCCGGACATTAATACCGTGGGCCTGATGGGCACCAGCGGAACCATTAGCGGCGGCCTGTTTCAAAAACGCCTGACCGCCGCCAACTGCAAAACCATTGTTCCCGATGACACCCGACAGGCAAAGGTCATGGCGGCCATTTACGATATCAAAAATTCCGCGTCGCCCCGATCCCGCAAACAGATTACATCGGATCTGGTTGCCGTCGCGCTGAGCCTCGTATCAGACGGCGCGCAGGGCATCATTGCCGGCTGCACCGAAATTCCGCTGGCTTTGAATCAGCAACACTTATCAGTCCCTTATTTTGATGCCCTGACGATTCTGGCCCGCGCTGCCATCATTGAAGCCGGACGGACACCTGTACCCTGATCCAGGACCTTGACTTACAGCGGTATTCCAGATTATCCTTGCATTAATTTTCATGCAAATGAAATGATTATAAGCCTATCATTAATTTTCCTGCAAAATTCAGGTGGGTGGGATGATGACCAGCGCAATCTTAATGGCCGGATATAAAAACAAAATGGAAGTCCGACACTACAGCAAGATCGTGGCTGAACATTATGGCCAAAAATTCATCGAGACCGGCTATCGGCCCTTAAGAGAGTTTGAGACCGTCATTGACGGGCAGAAAAAGAGCATGCCCATCATCCAATTTACGCTCGAAAAACTATTTGCCAGCAATGTGATCGATGAGATCATCATCGTCGGCCATCAGATGCTGCTGGAGCAGCGGCTGGGTGACTTTATCAAAAAATTTGAAAAGCCGTGCCGCCTGATTAATCAGAACACCCGCCTTTCAAAGGACATTATCGACCGCTTTAAGATCATCAAGCGTAAGGTCAAACACAATTCAATCGCCGGCAATCTGATCAAGGGCTACGCCGTCAGCAAAGCCTGTCGCGAAAAAAGGCATGCCTTATTTGTGGCCTCGGACTCGCCGCTGACAAGCCGGGAATTTATAGAGCAATTCCTGCATCTGGCCGCAAAGCACCAGGACGAGGCCGCCATCATTTTCCCGGCGATATTGATAGATGCGCAAAAAGACCAGATGGGCCGGTACCCGCTCAAACTGCTGAATGACACCGAGTTTCAATTGCCCGGTGTAGCGGACAGCAACAACCGCCAGGGCTTCAGGCTTTCTTCTTTGATGTATGCCAATCCCCATTTATTCGATATGAATACAGCCAACACCGCCTACAGCCTTCGCAAAGCCCTGAACCCCCATGCGCAGCTAAAGCTGTTTAAAATCACCCGCAATTTGGGATATCCCAATGTATACTCCAAATATTTTGTCCGCAAAGATTTGAGTATTACAGAGGTTGAAAACATCACCTCCGCCTTTTTCAAGGGCCGGCTTAAATTGATTGCGATGGCCGATGAAAAATCGACATACGATTACGACGGCACCGATTTTGAGTATCAGATGCTAACCAAAATGCTCCGTACCCACTGAGTCGATTACCTGCGGTGACGAATAACGGAACCATGGATGGACAATGACCATATGGCTTACGCGAACCCGGTGGCTGCATTTTTCGATTTCGATGAAACCCTGCTGGAAGTGGAAAGCGGCCGACTGGGTATCCAGTGGCTGCGGGACAGGCGCCTGCTGCCGTATGGCTATATCCTTAAAATTCTGGCGGCCAATTTTTTCTATCAGCACCGGCTGCTGTCAGATGAACGCATGGTCAGAATTTTACTGACCTTTTATAAGCATAAGCGCCTGGCTGAATTTCAAAATGGATCGGCGGATTTCTACGACGCGTATTTAAAGCCGCACCTGGCGCCCGCAATTGTTGCCAGAGTGAGAGCGCATAAAGCAAAGGGCCATGTCCTGGTGTTGATATCCGGCTCGGTCAGATATCTGCTCGAGCCGGTCGTAAAAGATCTGGGATTTGATCATCTGTTGTGCACCGATCTCGAGGTCAACCCGGACGGGCGGCTGACCGGAAAAGCAAGCGGGCCGGTATGTGTCGACAAGAATAAAAAAAAATTGACCTTAGAGCTGGCGCAAAAAATCGGGCTTGATCTTGCAAAATCCTATGCCTACGGTAACCACCATTCAGACCTACCGCTGCTGCAAAGCGTCGGTTACCCGCATGCGGTCGCACCCAACCGCATTTTAGAAAAAATTGCCCGGCAACGATCCTGGCCCATACTCAGCTATCGTTGACCCCAACCCGCAGCCAGGAACGGTGCAATCTTCGTTGCATTGTAAACCTAGTGGCATATCAAGTCATACCTGAGTATCAATAGGTTTAATCCGTCTGCGGCGGACGAGTCCTCCAGAGGCGGATAAAGGTTTAATACCCCGCCCCTTGGGGCGATTAAAATCTTCCGATGGATACCCCGTCGCTTGCGGCGGGGAAATTCATTCAAAATTGTAGAAAATCTGTCAACTTTTGTTGCGCACCTGTTCAACGTTCTGCAGCGCGCACCTGGATCTCCTGTCAACCAAAATTAAGCATTTGCCCCTCAAGATTTAATCCCCCGTAAAAATATTCAACCAGCTGAAACCATTCAAATAACCGCCGGTTTTTTGGTTGGCGAGCTTGTCTTCTACTCAGAATTCAAATCCACAGCAGGGCCAATCATGTCGTTTTGGCATGCCGGTTGCTCTATTATCCGATCAAAGATGCAGGGAGGGCGGAAAATGAAATACTACATGGCAAGCTACAATGGGTCAGTGAGCGATGGGATGCAGTATAAGGAACACGGCAGCGAAGAAGATGTCTTCAAGCTTTTCCCGGAACTGAAAACCATCATCAGGCGCCTGCCCCTGCGAACCATCGATTTCAGGATGGCCAACGGCGATCGCTTCAGAATCTACAACATTCATCTGAAAAAGAGCCTGAACCACTCGTAGGCGACAACCTCCGAAAATGGTAAAAGGATGGCCTTCATGAAAAAACAACTCATATCCATACCCGAGGCGGCTGACCTGCTAAGCTGCAGCACCCGCACGGTTCGGCGCTTGATCGAAGAACGAACCATCGAGGCCTGCAAGTTGAGAAGTTCGACCCGGGTGGTTTACGCGTCTCTGCGCGCCTATATCGTGACCATTGTTAGCGATTATCAGGAGCAATACGGCGGCGCCGAATATAAATCATCGAATTAAAAAAGTGCGCCTGAGCAGGACCCGTTGCCTTTTGTTATTCTCCCCGTAAATATTGTCCCAGGTCGAATACTTTTATAATAGGATCAGTCCTTCGAAATTTCTTCACGCGCATTAGCAATAAAGCAACGCCTCATTTTAACAATAGAAAACAGGCAGAGTCAGAATTAGCTCTGCTTTTGTATTCGCGGCATCAAAGGATGTCCACAAAACTGATCGAATAGGAACGGTTACCTTCGAATAAGGCTGCAAATATTTTTGCGTTGTAAATATAGGGATCAATTCTACAACACACCGATTTTTCAAGCTTCTGCTCTTCATTCGGGATAGGCGGTCAACCTGGGTTGCACCCTTATTTGAATGCAATTCCTGCATGATCGCACGTCCACCCGGCACTTACTCAATTTTTCCAAAGATCCTGCCGAACAGGCCGTATCAATTAATTAAAAGTAAATTAACCAGTTATCGTTAACTGCATTTTTAGGGGCCATCCTGCGGAACGCCCTTCTGCCGACGGTTTGGATCAATACCGCCGGCTGGCATGTCCCTTGCTCTGGATAGAAGGCGACAGCAGCAAAAGGAATGTTTAACGCAAACGACAAAACCGGGGTAGAAAAATGAAAAACACAACTTCAAAAAAATACAGCGTCGGAATTGATGTGGGTTCGGTTAGCCTGAACTGCATGGTGATCGATCAAAATAAAGACATTGTTTTTGAATCTTCGTATAAGCGTCACTTTGGCAAAATCAATGCGGCGATGATAGAGCTGATTGAACTCCTGATGGCGAGGCTGGGGCAAAGCCATATTCAATCCATTTCTTTTACCGGCAATCACGGCAAGAAGCTGGCTGAAAAACTGGGCGTTTTCTACGAGTTTGAAACCATCAGTCAGGCCCTGGGTGTCCTGCACATCATGCCGCAAGCCCGAAGTCTGATCTGTATGGGTGGACAGGATACGGCCTTGATGCAGATTTTTCACGATGCCGGGGGATGGGAGCTGGAGAATTTCAATGCCAACGGGCCCTGTGCTTCGGGCACCGGATCATTTATCGATCAGCAGGCCGAGCGCCTGGCAACATCTTTATATGAAAAAAACAAGCAGACCTCCCAGAGCCATATCGATCATATCTTAGATGACTTCATCGGCCTGGGCCTTAAAAGTGAAAAGCCCGCCCATGTGGCCTGCCGCTGCACGGTCTTTACCAAATCCGACATGATCCATCTGCAAAACAAAGGCGAAAAGCTGGAGGATATCATCTACGGCCTGCACGTCGGCAACGCCCGTAATTATATCAGTACGATTGTCGCCAATCGCCAGCTTAAAGGCCCGATTGTCTTTATCGGCGGATTGTCTAAAAATGAGCTCCAAGTCAAAGCATTTAAAACCTACTACCCCGATCTAGTGGTCCCGGGCCACAGCACATCAACCGGAGCGCTGGGCGTGGCACTTAAAGCCCTCGAGTCAAAGCGGTCTGAAACTTTTACGCCCGCAGACCTCAAAAAGTTGAATGCGCACACGGCCATAGCGGTGCCCGCGGCACCCCCCTTGGTCCTGAAAAAAACCGAGGTGCCCGACGAGCGTGAATCCAGCCGCAAAATACTGGCGCTCAGAACGCCGGCCTATCTGGGAATCGATATCGGCTCGACGACCACCAAATACGCACTCATCGACGAAAACCGCCGGATCATCCTTAAAAATTACGTCCACACCCGGGGCAAGCCGGTGGAAGTGACCCAGCGCCTGCTCAAGCATATCGTCGCTGAACTGGGCGACAGGATCCGGATCAGGGGAGTGGCCACAACCGGCTCGGGACGTTATGTCGTCGGCGACTTTTTAAATGCCGATCTCATCATCGATGAAATCACGGCCCATGCCCGGGCTGCCTACGAGCTGAATCCCCTGACCGATACCATCATTGAAATTGGCGGGCAGGATGCCAAGTTTACCCGGATGAAGGACGGGATGGTTACCTTCTCTCATATGAATACCGTCTGTGCTGCGGGAACCGGCAGTTTTATCGAGGAACTGGCCGGAAGGCTAGGGGTGGAGCTCAAGGATTACGAAAGTAAGGCCCTGGGCAGACCGGCACCCCTGGCCAGCGACAGGTGTACAGTATTTATGGAACGGGACATAAATCAGCTTTTGAGCAATGGCTATTCTGTGGAGGAAGTGCTGGCCACGGTCATTCATTCGGTGCGGGAAAATTACCTGAAAAAAGTGGCCAGTGAAGCACACATTGGTGATCACATTTGCTTCCAGGGCGCCACTGCCAAAAACAAAGCACTGGCAGCGGCCTTTGAACAGCGACTGGGCAAGCCCATCTTTATCTCACCCCTCTGCCATCTTACCGGAGCGCTGGGTACCGCCCTGTTGCTGAAAGAAGAGACGGTGAACCAGGAGACAACTTTCAGAGGACTGGATCTTTATAAAAAGACCATTCCGGTACATACTGAAAGCTGCGACTTATGTCTGAATCATTGTACCATCAGTGTGGCTTCCATTAACTGTGAGAAAC
>ENA-OVOC01000036-OVOC01000036.1-sediment-metagenome-genome-assembly--contig:-NODE-36-length-10648-cov-2.725286_pt1 | contig 10648 bp, 8 predicted proteins | sample MGYA00250096_ERZ650216 | MGnify/ENA primary metagenome ERZ650216 (study PRJEB26732, sample SAMN07258893) | sediment metagenome | biome: subtidal zone; feature: saltmarsh; material: sediment | place: USA...
GGGCCTGATGCTGACGGGTGCCCTGCCGGTCTACATGGTGCCGACACGCAACCGCTACGGCATCATCGGGCCGATCCACCCCGAGGAAATGGCACAGGAGACGATTCAGAAAAAGATCGAGGAGAGCCCGCTGACGAAGGAGGCCGCCAGCAAGGAGCCCAGATACGCGGTACTCACCAACTGCACCTATGACGGCCTGTGCTACAACGCCGCCGAAGCGCAGGACCTGCTGGCGCAGAGCAGCCCGCGGGTACATTTCGACGAAGCCTGGTACGGCTATGCCCGCTTCAATCCGGTTTATGCCGATCACTATGCCATGCGCGGCGATCCCAAAGGGCACGCCGACGATGCACCCACGGTGTTCGCCACGCACTCCACGCATAAACTGCTGACGGCCTTATCGCAGGGGTCTTATATTCATATCCGCGACGGCCGCGAGACGATTCCGCACGACCGTTTTAACCAGTCCTACATGATGCATGCCACCACTTCGCCGCTGTATGCCATCATAGCCTCCAACGATATTGCCTCGGCCATGATGGACGGTGCCGGCGGTACCCTGCTGACCACCGACGTGATTCGCGAAGCGGTTGATTTTCGCCAGGCCGTGGCGCGCATGTACAAACGCCACCAGGCCAACGACGACTGGTTCTTCAAGCCCTGGAATGCGGAAGTGGTCAAGGATCCGCAGACCGGCAAGCAACATGATTTCGCCGAGGCGCCGGCGGATCTGCTGGTCAGCGAGCAGGACTGCTGGCGCCTGCATCCGGACGATAGCTGGCACGGCTTCAGCGACCTGAAAGACAACTGGTGCATGCTCGACCCGATCAAAGTCAGCCTGTTGACGCCGGGCATGGGCGATGACGGCAACCTCCTCGACACCGGCGTACCGGCAGAACTGTTCACCGCTTATGTCAGCCGCTTCGGCATCGTGCCGACCCGCACCACCGACTTTCAGGTGATGTTTCTCTTCAGTGTCGGCATCACCAAGGGTAAATGGGCCACCCTGATCAACACTCTGCTGTCGTTCAAGCGCTTCTATGACCGCAATGCGCCGTTAACCGAAGTGCTGCCCGAGCTCGTTCAGGATCACCCGAACCGCTACGGATCCATGGGGCTGAAACAACTGGGTGACGAGATGTTCGACTTTCTCAGGCAGTACGACCCCGGCTCGGTGCTGAATGCCGCCTACTCGACCATTCCCGAACCGGCCATGTCGCCGCGGCAGGCATTCCAGTACATGGTGAGCGGCGACGTGGAGCTGGTGCCTGCCGAGAGGCTGTCAGGCCGTGTTGCCGCCAATGCGGTAATGCCGTACCCGCCCGGCATCCCCATGGTCATGTCCGGCGAGAACCTCGGTGCTGCGGACAGCCCGCAGATCAATTACCTCAAGGCCCTGGGCCAGTGGGATGCGGCCTTCCCCGGTTTTGAGCATGAAGTGGAAGGCGCCGAAGTGGTCGACGGCGTGTACAACGTGCTTTGCATCAAAGCGTAACGGATTTTTATCAACTCAACACGAATCAAGGAGTCTTGCATGGCTGATTCCAGTAAAAAAATGGGCCTGATGGGGCTCACCACCCTGGTGGCCGTCAACATGATGGGCTCGGGCATCATCATGCTGCCTGCCAGTATGGCCCAGATCGGCGCAGTCTCGCTGCTGTCGTGGATTGTCACCGCCATCGGCTCCATGGCCATCGCCTACAGCTTTGCACAGCTGGGCGTGCTGTGTCCGCGTTCGGGCGGCATGTCGGCCTACTCGGAAGAAGCGCATGGCAAGTCGAGCTTTTTCATGGCCTCGTTCCTCTACTGGCTGTCGCTGGCGATCGGTAACGTGGCCATCGCGATTTCGGCGGTGGGCTATCTGACGCCCTTCTTCCCTTGGCTGGGGACTGGCGCGGTGCCGTTATTTATCGGCGTCGTCGGGCTGATCTGGTTGACCACACTGGCCAACTTCGGTGGGCCCCGGGTCACCGGTCAGATCGGCGCAGTCACCGTCTGGGGTGTGATTATCCCCGTGGGGTTGCTGTCCATCATCGGCTGGTTCTGGTTCAACCCCGATGTGTTCGCTGCCGCCTGGAACCCGCAGAACACGCCTATGGGCGAGGCGATTGCGGCGAGTATCCCGTTGACCCTGTGGGCCTTCCTGGGTATGGAATCGGCCGCACAGAACTCGGACGCGGTGGAAAACCCGAAGAAGAACGTGCCGCTGGCCTGTATGCTGGGCACACTGGGCGCGGCGGTGATCTACGTCCTGTCAACCACCGTGATCCAGGGCATCGTGCCGAATCCGGAACTGGCCAAATCCAGTGCACCGTTTGCCGCGGTCTACGCGCAGATGTTCAACCCGACCATCGGCAAGATCATCATGGCGCTGGCGGTCATCGCCTGCGTGGGTTCGCTGCTGGGGTGGCAATTCACGCTGAGCCAGACCTCCAAGTACACCGCCGACGGTCGCATGTTCCCGCGGTTCTTTTCCAAGGTCAGCGCCAAGAATGCGCCCATCATCGGCATGATCGTGGCGGGTTTTATCCAGACCGCAATGGCCTTTTCCACCATGTCACCGAATGCCACCGCCCAGTTCAACAAGCTGGTCAACCTGGCGGCGGTGACCAACATCATTCCCTATATCACCGCGATATCGGCACTGATGGTGGTGATGTACAAGGCCAAGGTTGACCGGCACAAGTTCAGCACCAACCTGATCGCCGTGCTCGTTGCCATCGTTTACAGCAGCTATGCCCTGTATGCATCGGGTATGGAAGCGGTAATGGGCGGTATGATTGTCATGATGATCGGTTACCTGCTGTACGGCTTTATCGCCAAGCGGTTCGTCGGTCAGGAAGCGCCCGGCGCAGGTATGGAAGAAGCGGCCGCCCAGCAGTAAGGCGGCTGCCTGAATCGACCTATTTCGATATTGACAGATTAAGGACGCAAAAGTATGCGATATACACAACTGATTCGCGGTAGCCTGATGGCCATGGTTATGGCCCTTGTGACGATACCCCTGACGGCCGCTGCCGATACGCTCGAGCGCATCAAGAGCTCGGGGACTTTAAACATCGGCTTTGTAACCGATCAAGCGCCATTCTCATCGGAAGTCGCCGGTGGCGCAACAGGCTACAGCATCGAGCTCTGCCAGAAAGTAGCCGATGCCGCCAAAACCCAACTGGGCCTGTCCGACCTGAAGGTGAAGTACACCCCTACCAGTGTGAAGGCAGGACTGGACCTGGTTGCCAGCGGCCAGGTCGATGTGCTGTGCGGCTCAGTCACCGATACCCTGAAGCGCCGGGAATCGGTTGCCTTCTCGATCCCGATTTTCAATGGAGGTATCGGTGCACTGCTGCGCACTGACGCACCACCGGACCTGATGCGCGTTATCAAGGGCGAGGAGGCCCATACCGGTCCGAAGTGGCGCGCCACGGTAAGAATGGGTCTCGCCGATCAGACCTATGCGGTACATTCTGGCACAACCACAGAGGAGTGGGTGCGTCAGCAGATCGCGGGCTTGCGTGTGACCGCGACCGTTATATCTGTCGACGATCATGAGAAAGGCGTCTCCATGGTCCGGAACAAGGAAGCTGATGCTTACTTCGCCGACCGAACCATCCTGGAGGCGTATGTGGCCCGGGCAAAAAACGCTGACAATCTTATGGTAGCCGATCGCTATTTCAACTATGAACCCATCGCGCTGGCCATACCACGCAATGACGACGACTTCCGCCTGGTGGTGGATACGGTGCTGAGCAAGCTGTATCGCTCCGAAGCATTCCCTGAGCTATACACCCGCTACTTCGGTGAGCCCAGCGAGATTACGCAGATGCTCTTCAAAGCCTACGCGCGCCAATAACCAGACCGGCACTTCGGCGATAGAGAACCGAGCAAATGGCTAACGCCGGCAAGAAAATGACCCTGGCGGGTCTCACGACCATCGTCATGGTCAACATGATGGGCTCGGGCATTATCATGCTGCCCGCCAGTATGGCCCAGATCGGTGCGGTATCGCTGCTGTCCTGGCTGGTGACCGCTGTCGGCTCGATGGCCATTGCCTACTGCTTCGCCGAGCTGGGGGTATTCTGCCCCCGTGAGGGCGGGATGTCGGCCTATTCAGAGGAAGCGCACGGCAAGTCGAGCTTCTTCATGGCATCGTACCTGTACTATCTTTCGCAGATCATCGGCAACGTCGCCGTAGCCATCGCGGCGGTGGGTTATTTCACGCCCTTCTTTCCCTGGTTCGGCAGTGGCTCCGTACCCCTGTTCCTCGGCACCGTGGGACTGCTGTGGCTGACCACCCTGGCCAACTTCGGCGGCCCGAAAGTCACCGGTCATATCGGCTCGGTCACCGTGTGGGGCGTGATCATCCCGGTCGCCGGCCTGTCGATTATCGGCTGGTTCTGGTTCAGCCCGACGGTGTTCGCCGAAGCGTGGAATCCGCGCAACATTGCAATCAGTGACGCCATCGCCACGAGTATTCCGCTGACCCTGTGGACCTTCCTCGGCATGGAATCGGCGGCACAGAATTCCGGTGCCGTCGAGAACCCGAAAAAGAATGTCCCCATCGCCTGTCTGTTCGGCACCCTGGGCGCAGCAGTGATCTACGTCCTGTCCACGACGGTGATCCAGGGTATCGTCCCCAACGCCGACCTGGCCAATGCCCACGCACCCTTTGCCTACGTCTATGCCCAGATGTTCGACCCGACCATCGGCAAGATCATCATGGCGCTGGCGGTCATTGCCTGTGTGGGGTCGCTGCTGGGATGGCAGTTCACCATCAGCCAGGTGGCGCGGAGCAGCGCCAACCAGCGCATGTTCCCGCAGTTTTTCGCCAAACTCAACAAACACCACGCGCCGGTCATCGGCCTGGTTACCGGTGCTGTGCTGCAGAGCATCGCGGCATTGTCCACGATGTCGCCGAACGCCACAGAGCAGTTCAACAAGCTGATCAACCTGACTGCGGTCACCATCCTGATACCCTACATCACCGCAATAACCGCCCTGGCTGTCGTCATGTACAAGGCCGGGGCCGATCCGTTTACGCGTAATCGCAATCTGGTCTTTGTCATGATCGCCGTGCTGTACAGCGTATTTGCCATCTATGCGTCAGGCGCGGAGGCGGTGCTGGGGGCCATGATCGTAATGATGACGGGCTACCTGTTGTATGGCTTTATCGCCTACCGCTTCGTTGGCCAGGAAAGCGTTACCGGTGCGGCAACTGCGATTGCTCAAGATTGACCCTGGGCTTTATCTATCGGGAGGAATGCGCCCATGCTGTTTCGTGACATCTACAAAGTGCTGGTCATCGCCGACGAAGTCCGAAAGCGGGCGCCGATGCGCCTGCACGGCCAGGCCATCCTTCAGCAGCTGAGCGACGTGCATCACATCAAAGTGGACATCGTCCACAGCACCGAAGATGCCCTGACCGAAGTCGAGCGTGACGCCTCCGTGGCCACGGTGCTGGTCGAATGGGGTGACGAGAACAGCACGATCCATACCCGAAAGATCATTGCCAGGATGCGGGATATCGGTCTGGAAGCGCCCGTTTTCGTCGTCGTGTTCAATCGCGACGATATCCCTGCAGTGCGCGCTCTGCTCAGCGAAGAGATTGCCGGATTCATCCTGACCGACGAGGATACCGCCGATTTTATTGCACGCTTCGTCAACCGGCATTTTGACGACTATGTCAATTCCCTGAAGACGCCGTTTTTCGGTTTTCTTGCCGACTACAATGACCGCAGCGTGGAGGCCTGGGACTGCCCGGGCCACAACGGCGGTATGTATTTCCGCAAAAGCCCCATTGGCCGCGCGTTCTTCGAATATCTCGGTGAAAACGTGTTCCGCACCGATCTCTGCAATGCCAATGTCGAGCTGGGTGACCTGCTGATACACGAAGGTCCGGCGCGCCGCGCCGAAGAGGAAGCCGCCAGGATACTGGGGGCCGATCGCACCTACTTCGTGCTCAACGGCACGTCCACATCCAACAAGGTGGTGCATACCGCACTGGTCAAGGAAGGCGACCTGGTCCTCTACGACCGCAACAACCACAAGTCCAACAACCAGGGCGCCCTGCAACTGGGTGGCGGCATCCCAATCTACCTGGAAACCGATCGCAATCCGCAGGGTCTGATCGGTCCGGTCCATTACCATGCCTGGGACGAGAACAGCATCCGCGAAAAGATCAAGGCCCACCCGCTGGTCAAGGACCCGGACGCCTGGAAAAAGCCCCGTCCCATTCGACTGTTGATCATGCAGACGGTGACCTACGATGGCACCATCTACAACGTCCGTGACGTTCTTGATCGAGTCGGGCACCTGTGTGACTACATCCTGTTCGACGAGGCCTGGGGATCTTACCTGAGGTTCCACCCGCTGTTCCACAACAACTGCGCCATGGGTCTGGACGTTACAGCGGACGACCCCGGCATCGTATCCACACAGTCCACCCATAAGCAGTTGTCCGGTTTTTCGCAGGCCTCCCAGATCTGCGTCAAGGACCACCACATCGAGGGCCAGGCCCGGCACTGCGGGCACAAGCGCTTCAACGAATTCTACATGCTGCATGCCAGCACCTCGCCCTTCTATCCGCTGTGGGCCTCACTGGACGTGGGCAATCAGATGATGAAAGGGCGCAACGGTTTCCATTTGTGGAACGAGGCGATACGCACTGCTACGGAAATACGCAAGAGCGTCCGCGAGCTTGCGCGGCAGTTCGTTGCCGAAGCAACGACCGATGAGCAGCAGTGGTTCTTCGATCCTTTCGTACCGGATCAAGTGACCATCCGCGGCTCAGAGCACCACGAGGACGTCGTCGATGTGCCCTGGGAGGATATCCCCACCGAGGTCCTGCTGAAAGAGAAGCAGTGCTGGGAGATGCGCAAGGGCGCCAGCTGGCATGGCTACCAGCACATAGAGGACGGGTATATCATGGTCGACCCCTGCAAGCTGGAGCTGGTTACGCCGGGCTTCGATCGGCAGACGGGTGCCTACCTCGACTGGGGGATCCCGGCCTCGGTTCTGGCGCAGTTCATGCGCGAGCGCGGCATTGTTCCGGAGAAGAACGACCTCAATACCATCCTGTTCCTGGTGACGCCGGGGATCGAGACCAGCAAGGCAGGTACGCTGATTTCGGCGCTGGTCAGCTTCAAGCGCCTGTTCGACCGCAACGCCCCGCTCGCCGAGGTGCTGCCGGCATTCAGCAGGACCTACCAGGCGCACTACGCCGATACCGGGGTTCGCGACCTTTGCGTGGCCATGCACCAGTTCTATCGGGATCACGACTGTTCCGGTTTGCAGAAGCGTCAGTTTCGCGCCGAGCATTTCCCCGAGATTGCCATGTCGCCACGCGCGGCGATGCAGAAGTTCATCGCCAACGAAGTGGATTACCTGCCCCTGGACCAGATCCAGGGGCGCGTTGCGGCCACTCTCAACCTGGTCTATCCGCCGGGCATTGCGGTGGTGGTCCCCGGAGAACGCTACACGGAGCGCTGCCGGCCGATGCTCGATTACTTCCGCATGTTCGAAGAGAGCTACGCGCGCTTCCCCGGCTTTGCCAATGAGATTCAGGGCGTGTACCCGGAACAGGTGGACGGTCAAACCCGGCTCCATACCTATGTGGTTAGGGAGTGATTGGAAAGCGACATAGATGAGGGATAGTTTCCTCGCCAGTTGCCGGTCGTTGGTCACACGACTCTGGAACGAAAGCATTGCCGTGACCGGTATTTTTCAGGCCCAGCGCCGGTCCTTGGTGAACACGATGTTCATCCACAGCTTGTAACCCAGTTCCGACAGGCTATGCTCGACCTCCGTCCGAATCCCGTCCAAGGTATCGATAGTGATCTTGCCGCTGTCAGGAGGCGCGAGAAACGTGATGTCCACTGCCAGCTCCCGGCCTATCTTGCTCGAGCGAATGACTGCCTCGGTGTAATCATGGGCATGCGCGATCGACTCGATTCGTGAACTCAGCTGTGCCTGTATATCGCTCGCGGGTGCCATCAGCAGTAATTCTCGGAGGCTGGAGACGAGACGCGCCAGAGGGACGCGAATGAAATAGATGGAGGCCAGTACCACCATCACAGGATCGATATAGGGTACGATGAAATCAAGCGGGGTGGCCGACAAGAGATAGCTGGCCAGAAAGCTCAGCAGGACAACGGCGCTGACGACCGTGTCGATCAGCCATTGCTCGGATTCCGCTTGCACCAGATCCGGCATGTTCTTGCCGCGGATCCTGAGGTACAGCCAGCTGAACAGGCAGGCCGCGATCGAGATCATGGCGTAAAGCATGCCCAGTTGCGAGTTGGTGGAGACGCTGCCTCCATGCAGGATAAGGATCGATGATGTGACGATGCCATAGCTGCAGACGCCCACAATCACAGTCGACTTCAGTGCGACTACCAGAGGTTCGAACGCCATGCGCCCGAACTGAAAGCTCTGATCGTCCGGCTGGTTGACGAGATGCAGGGCGATAATCGAGAGGATCGAGAGGATGATGCTGAATCCCGAATAGATTCCGTCGAACAGGATCACGCCGGATTGAATCGCCAGCCCCCAGCCGATCCCGAGAACCGCAAACACTACCCCCATCCAGACAGAGAAAAGCAATAATGCACGTTCCTCCGGTTTTCTTTCGAGACCCATGGTTGTCTCCATATCCCGATGCTTTCGAGATTCTTACTCTGGAAGGTGTGGCAGCAGGTGTCAACACTGCGCTTATTTGTCGGTGTGCCGGCAGGCAGGCGAGAGCGTGAGGGCACAGTTACTGATATGGACAAGAACCCCGATCTGGCGATCAAGTTCCTGGCGATCAAGTTCAATGACGTGATCAACCGTTACCTGGTTAAGCAAATCAACAAGCTGGCGCATTATCTGGACAGCGGTCAACAGCAGAGCGCGTAGTGCGTTGTGACGCTTTGGCGCATAATGTTCGGTAAGCTCAAGGGTAAATTCGTAGTATGAACACAGGGTGGCTTCGAGACTGTCGCTGTTTGAAGCTGGCAGACTGATAACGGGCATGATCGCAGTTATCTTTGACAGGTTTCCTTGATCCAGCCTGGCCCGACATGAGTAGTTTACGAATCGGATCGATGTAATAATGTTAAATATAATTTTATGATTATGTCGCCAGGCCGCCGGAGGCCGGCTTGACGATCTAATCAGAGTTGCCATTGTTGATTTGAGGTTCTGAACGCGTTGGAAAACTTCGTCGGTCATGCGCTATCCGTATTCATGGGTTTTTTCGCCATCATGAATCCCGTCGCCAATACGCCGGTCTTTCTCGGCCTGACCGCCGATGACAGTCCCGAGATAAGACGGGCCGTCGCGCGCAAGGCGCTGCTGCTGAGCTTTATCATTATTCTGGTTTTCTGCGTGGCGGGTAAGCTGATTTTCGATTTATTCGGCATCACCTTGCCCGCGTTTCGCATAACCGGGGGGCTGCTGGTTTTCCTGGTCGGTTTTCATATGTTGCAGGGCGATAACTCCAGTGTTCAGCACCCGACCGATGAGGATAAAAAGCAGAGCAAAGACGCCCAGTTGGAAATCGCGATTTCGCCACTGGCGCTGCCGATACTGGCCGGTCCCGGCACCATTGCCACGGCGATGAATTTTGCCTCTGCGGGCGGGGTGAGCGAGTTTGGCGTGACCGTCGCGGCCTTCTTTTTTCTGTGCCTGATCACCTATGTCTTTTTCGTGTCCGGTGAGCGCTTCGTCAGCTATATCGGTGTGAATGGCATCAAGGTGATCACCCGTATCATGGGGCTGCTGCTGGCGGTGCTGGCCGTGGTCCTGGGCGGATTGACGCGCGAGCTGGGTGCCGGTTTGTACGTTTCGGCAGCACTCGGCGACAACATTCCGCGGATTGCCTTTCCGGGGCTGTTGTTTGTCCTGACCGGTCTGATCGCGTTTTCCACAGGTACCAGCTTTGGTACCTACGCGATCGCCTATCCGCTGACGATGCCGATGGCGGCGCTGTTCGCGGCGACGGCGAACCGCGTGGTCTATCAGGGTGCCAAGCCCGTCTTCGTGGATGTCGAGCACGAGTCGCTACTTGTGGATCCGGCCTGTGTCGAATCCGCCCTCACCGAGCACACCCGAGAGCACATGCCAGCCCAGGGGCAGGCAGAACAACAGGCCCAGGGTCGCGCTGGGCAGCAGGCGCCGGTACGGGCATCAACGCCACCCTGCGGATGCTGGTCCAGCTGCTGCTGATCGGCATGTGGGGCCGCACCCTCGCCGGCGACCAGGCAACGCTCGAGCAGAGCACCCGCGCGGTGCTCGAAAGCGAGATCGTCAACGATCGTGTCGCGGATTGGCTCGCCGATGCTGTTGGCGCAGCTGCAGATCTGGGTCCTGACGACGTGGCTGCCGTGGTTGAGTCGGTGGAGGGCAGCCCCGAGATGGACGCGGTTTTCGAGAACATCGTCGACCAAACGGTGGAAGCAGCCCTGGCCCCTCCGGGCACGGACACCCAGCTGGACCTGTCAAGAGCAGTCGAATCGCTGGCGCCGGTTGTGGCCGCCGCGCTGGAAGAACGCGAGCCGCATCTCCGCCAGATCCCGCACGAGATCCGCGACCCCCCGTCGACCCGACCGCCAGCGTGGCTCGAGCCGCGGTAGCGGGCCGTGCAGCGTCACCACTGCTCGCGGACGAAGGTTGT
>ENA-OVOC01000037-OVOC01000037.1-sediment-metagenome-genome-assembly--contig:-NODE-37-length-10613-cov-2.470387_pt1 | contig 10613 bp, 9 predicted proteins | sample MGYA00250096_ERZ650216 | MGnify/ENA primary metagenome ERZ650216 (study PRJEB26732, sample SAMN07258893) | sediment metagenome | biome: subtidal zone; feature: saltmarsh; material: sediment | place: USA...
AGGCGCGGTGATCGAGGAAACGACCTCGCGCAGGGTGACGCTGCCGCTGCCGAGCCGGCCGGCCTCGCGACGTCGCTGCAGCACCGCCTCGAGCGGCCCGCGCAGGTGACGATACTCGGCGCGCAGGTAAAGGTAGCCGTGGCGTGCACCGATGGTGCCGGCACACAGGGTCATGCCCTCGAACACCCGGTCGGCATGGCTGTTGAGCAGCACCCGATCCTTGAAGGTGCCGGGCTCGCCCTCATCGGCATTGCAGATGATGTATTTGGGCATTTCTGTGTTACGGCTGCATATCTGCCATTTCTTGCCGGTCGGAAATCCACCGCCGCCCCGACCGCGCAGACCGGATTGAACAATCTGTTCGACAACCCGCAGCGGGTCGGCGTCCGAAAGGACTTGTGCCAGGGCTATATAACCGCCGCGCGCAATGTATTCTTCGACACGCAATGGATCGATCCGGCCGCAATTGTTCAGGACGATCTTTTGTTGCCGGGCATAAAAGGGCAATTCATGCAGCAGCGGTATATCCGGAAGCCGGCTGGGGGATCCCTCTTTATTAGGTGTCCCGTCAGCGATGACGGCCAAGGCATTTTCATGCGGCAACATTCCAGTTGCCAGTGTCTCTACCATGCCGACGGTATCATCAGGCGACAGTCGCGCATAAAGAACCCGACCCGCTTCCGGCATCCTGATATCCACCAGCGGCTCCTGCTGGCAGAAGCCCAGGCAACCGGTGGCAGCAAGCTCGATGTCAACATTGTGTCGCTGGGCTTCCTGGCGAAAACACTCATAAATATCAGCGGCACCGGCTGCCAGGCCACAGGTCGACATCCCAACGCTGATTTTGATTCGCTGTGGATAGAGGGTTGACCGGCCTTCTTTCTCAAGTGACTTCAAATCCGATGCACTGTGGATTTTCATCTTTGCTTTCCTTCTGGCACGTGCTCATCGTTTTCATATTTTTTCAGGATCTTAGGCAATCGGTCGGCCCTGAGTCGGCCCTGGGTATCATCGTCTACCCGAATTACCGGAGACATGCTGCAAGAACCCACACAGTGGACGGTTTCCAATGTGAACGCCCCATTTTCGGTTGTTTCTCCGATTGACACATGCAGCAGGGCCTTTAGCTTTTCAAGCAGTCTCTCACCACCCCGGATGTGACAGGCGGTTCCCATACAAACCCGAATGGTATGGCGACCCCGGGGACGAAAGGTAAATGCAGAATAAAAGGTCGCAGCTGCGTACAGCCGGCTGAGGGAGACCTTGAGTTCTCGAGCAGCCTCCTTTAGCGACTCCTGGGACAGACAGCCCTTGGCGACTTGAATTTCATGTAATCGCGTCAAAACCGCTCCAGCTGCAGGCGGTCGGGGTTGCGGTATGACTGGCATGTGGACCTCCTCCGGGTATTCCATTTCGATCTGGTCTTTATTTGTGAAAGCTCAAATGCCCAAAGCGGCGCGCTTTTCGTCGATGTGATTGATCATCAATTGGGCCCCTTTGTAAGGATCGGGTTCGACCGCAAAAGTTGCGCCCACAACATCCTTGGCGCCTTTGGTTAATACTTCGGTCACTTCAGGGCTGCCCAGAACCGGCGGTACCGTGCCCAATACGGTGAAAATACCGGAAGAAACCACATAGGCACCGATGCTGACGGCCTTTTCGCTCATCCATTCCGGGGCCGCACCGGCGATGGGCAGATCGCTGATATCGACGCCCAAGGCGTTGGCAGCCGCCGCACAAAACGTTAGAATGCGACTGATGTCCACGCAGGACCCCATATGCAGCACCGGTGGTAGCCCCAGACTGCGACATACTTCCTTTAGCCCTTCACCGGCCTGATCTGCGGCTTCCGGCAGCATCAGCCCGGCCTTGGCGCAGGCGATGGCATTACAGCCGGTGGTGACCACGAGCACGTTGTTCTTGATCAATTCTTGCACCAGATGGACATGACCGAAGTCGTGCTGGATTTTGGGGTTATTGCAGCCCACCACGCCCGCGATTCCTTTTACAGATCCGGATTTGATCGCTTCTAAAAGCGGATCGGGAGTTCCTCCCAGTGCTTTGAGGATGGCCTCGGTGCTGAAGCCGACCATGCATTCCATTTTGTCATCGGGAATCTGGACTTGATTGGGTCTGCGGAAGCGATAATTTTCAACAGCCATGCGGACGATGTCTTTGGCAATGTCATACGCCTTTTCTTCATGGAATTCGATATGGGTGGCACCGGGAAATTTTGCCTTGGGCGAAGTGGAAATAAATTTGGTATGAAAACAATCGCTTAAAGCACCAAGGGCCGGCATGATACATTGAACATCAACGATGACCGCTTCTACCGCGCCGGTGATGACTGCCAGTTCCTGCTGCATGAAATTGCCGGCAAGCGGAATGCCATGACGCATGAGCACTTCATTGCCGGTGCAGCATATCCCGGCCACGTTGATACCGTCGGCACCTGCTTTTTCAGCCAGGGACTTCATTTCCGGATCTTTGGAGGCCGCAACGATCATCTCCGAAAGGGTCGGTTCGTGACCATGGATGATTATATTGACCTGGGCTTTTTGGAGCACCCCCAGATTGACTTCAGAGCGTTGCGGCTGTGGGGTGCCGAAAAGCACATCGGATAATTCGGTGGCAATGGTCGAGCCGCCCCATCCATCTGCAATGGAGGCTTTGAGTCCCTGCAGAATCAGATGGACCGGATCATTATCCACCCCGATGTGGGTGCGGTGCATGATTTCGACGATTTCCCGATCCACACCGCGGGGATCGATCCCAAAATTTTGCCATACTGCCACCCGCTTCTCGGGAGCGCGCCGGGTAAACTGCACCGGGCCTTCCTGTTTACCGAACTCGGCATATACGGCCCGGGCCAGATCCAGGGCGACCTCTTCCTTGCTGCGCCCTTTGGTTTTGATCTGGTATTCGGCTGCCAAGGTGTTGAGTTTTTCGGTGTCTTTAATCTCGTATCCGCCGCCTTTGCCTTCTGCGGTCAACATCAGCGTGTGGGCCAGATCCCGACCGTGGTCGGAATGGGCGGCTGCCCCGCCGGCAATCATGCGGATCAGGTTGCGAGCCACAATAATATCAGCCGTTGCACCGCAAACACCCTGCTTGGGACCTGCATCTTCAAAGGGGCTGATGCGACAGGGCCCCATGTTACAATTGCGGCAGCATATTCCCAATTCGCCGAAACCGCACTGCGGCAACATGGCCTGGTAGCGATCCCAGACGGTGGGAACTCCCAGTTCCTTTGCCCGTTCCAGCATGGGTTGAACACTGGGGTCAATGCTTTTTTCTCTGATGTCTTCAGTTTGAGCCATTTTATCCTCCCTCCTATCTTTGACGGGTCAATTGGTCTTTGCTGGACAGCGCCTCCAGATATTGTCTAGCCGACACCGCACTGCTGGCTGCAACCACCTCTTTGGGATAGCGCAAACTCAGCGCTTGGGTTGGGCATGCCTCGACACAGGCCGGACCCTCCTTGCGGTCGAGACACAGATCACATTTAAATGCCGCCCGCTTGGATCGCCCCTCAACTTCGGTGGTGGCCACGTGAATGGCGCCGAAGGGACAGACCATCATACAGAGCCTGCAACCGATGCAGCGCTGTTGGTCGACAGCGGTATAGGTTTCCGTTTGGTAGGTGGCACCTGTGGGGCATACCCGCACACAGGGCGCATCCTCACACTGCCGGCATTGGGTGGACAACTTGACCTCATCGACTTGTACCACCCGGTTGCGCGGATGCAACAATTCATGGGCCAATACCGCCCCCATAAGGTTGCCGGCTTTTGTATGGGCGGCAGCACAGGCGATTTCGCAGGTGTGACAGCCCATACAGCGCTCGGGATCCACGACGATAAAGGGACCTTCTAATTTCATATGTTCCTCCTTTCACTATTTTGATCATTTATTTTAACGGTCGGCGTGCGGAGCGATTCATGCGAATATCATTTTTAATTCGCACTGAGGTTATTCGCCGCTTAGCTTTGGCGGTTTACTGCATCCGCCGAATGGGGCCATACTGGCGTGCCAGCTCATCGCCAGCTATGCAAAAACGTTTTTCTACCAGTATCGCGCATGGTGAGATTCTGAAATCATTGTAAATGTTGTCGATATTTTAAGCAGGAAGTGTGCCAGTGGTTGATGGCAAGAGATATTGTCATTAATTCATCCAGTTATCATTGGTTCTCACAGAAAAATGGATTTTATCAGTGAATAGGTTAGAAAAAATTCGAAAACGGTTTCGAATTTTTTCTACATTATTGCCATCAGATCGAATAAACCTGAAGGGGGCGTTCTCCTAATAAACTAAATTTATTTCATTTGCCGATCATTAACTGATGGCACGATTGCTGCAGAGTTGAAAGATAAGGGTGAAGCGAATCAACATCTAACGAAACAACGTAAGCCGAGAATGGAACTGCTCAATAAAACAGCAGTACTTTGAGAAACCATTATTAAAACCAAAGGAGGCCCAAAATGATGAAATTTATGGTCGTCCATAAAGAACCGGAGCTAAGCTGGGAGACAGTAGAGGAAAACTGGCGGCAATTAGCCCGGGTAGAACATGCGAAATGGATCAAAACGTATTACAACCGCAAGGAAGGTGTGCGCTTTTGCGTTTGGCTTGCTCCGGATATGGAAGAACTGCAAAAGACCTTTTCCGACATCGATGTATCCTGGGAATCCATGTACGAGATTGAAGAAACAAAACCGGATCTTTGGGGTGAAGATAAGTGGAAGGAACACCTCGAAGCAGAAGCCACTGCGGATACATTGGGTGATTAATTTCAACCCGACATGTAAAAACCTGCCATCAAATGAACGACAGATAGGAAAAGAAAGGAGCAGGGACTAACATCCATTGAGGTGAAACGCTATGTTTAAAAAAGTACTGGCAGCAACAGCCAGGCCTTTGGAGTGTGATGAGAGCGTTTTATCCGCGAGCCGAATTGCGCAAACCAATAATGCGAAGTTGCTCGTTCTGCATGTGTTGGAATCCAATGCTTCAGGCTGTCAAAAATATATTCAGCACGATAGAACCGGTGAAAAAATTGTAAGTAATGAAGTCTATCAGGATCAAGTAATTGAAAAAGTATATACCAAATACAGAGGCGATTTTAAACCATCGGACAAGTTTGAATTCCACATCGCCTTTGGTGTTCCCTGGATGGAAATTTTAAAAGCAGCAAGGGAAGAAAGCGTTGACTTAATTATACTGGGTGCACACGCGGGAAAGACTAGTAGTGAAGAAAGGCAGAGAATCGGCGGAACAGTAGGCAGCACAACAGAGGGTGTCATCAAGCATGAGCGCTGTCCGGTGATGGTTGTTAATAAGACAATTTCGCAAAGCAAAGTGCTGTTTGAAAAAATAATGGTTAGTGTTGATTTTTCACCGTCCTGCAGCAGTGCATTTAAATTCGCAGTGGAATTGGCGCAAAATCGTGAATCAAAGTTGTATCTATTTCATATGTTACCGGTACCGCCTCAACCAGAGTATTCACAAAAACAATATGAGTCCGATATTCTTAGAATGAGACAACGATTGGAAGAAGAATTTCGCAAACAAATTCCTGAAATGATTGATACCGATATCGATACATGGGGAGGGGTTTATCAGGATATCGAAATTATGAACTATGCTCAGCGAAACGATGTAGATCTCATCGTAATGGGATCCCACACCAAAATAAAGGGAAAACTGCAAGAATCCAGCTGGTATGTTGGCAATGCCGTCGAACGCGTTTGCGGTGAGTCCCTTTGCCCCGTTGTGGTGATGACGGATCCGAAAGCCATAAAAAAATGGGAGGAAAATTAGTATACCGCCTGTATTTCAGATGCTTAAAACCCCTCTTAATTGAGGCGGGAAGATGGAACGAAACGAATGCTAAGCCCCGCATGTGGACCCATCAGAGCGTCCGAATGCGGGGTTTTCATTTGAAATTGTTTTGAAAGGGATCTGCCGACAACACCTGCCGGAAAGAAAAGGATCTTATCCCAAGATAGCAACTTTTTTGTTTTCACAAGAGGATTCATATGAGAGACATAAACAAGACAAAAACCCAGCTCATTCTGGAGTTAGAGGAATTACGACAAAAGGTTGTCGAATTAGAGGCGTTAAGAAGCAAAAGCCAGCAGCCAAAAAAAACAATTAAAACACAAAAAGACGATCTTCAAAGCATCCTTGATACAGTCCCGGCGTATATTTTCATAAAAGATCGAGAACACCGCCTGACCCTCGTTAATGAATCGCTGGTGAAGGTTAGCGGCAGACCCAAACATGAATGGATCGGAAAAACTGTTTTTGAGCTGTTTTCCGATAAAGACTTGGCACAAAAATATTATCAAGATGATGAAGCGGTGATGTCGGGTGAAGGGCAATCCAAGCTCAATATCGTCGAAACGCTCCCGACACCGGAAGGAATACAATGGTTGCATACGCAAAAAGTGCCGCTTAAAAGCGAAAAGGGCCATGTCACGGGGCTCATAGCTTCAAGCATAGACATTTCCGAACGTAAGAAACTCGAGGATAGCCTGCACAAAAGCGAACAAGAAAAAACAGCCATTCTCGACAGCTTGTTGGAGCACGTGATCTACCATGATCGCGAGATGAAAATTTTGTGGGCGAATAAGGCGGCATGCGAATCAGCGGGCATGAAGCGGGCGGACCTCGTTAACAGGAAGTGTCATGAAATATGGGCCGGCCGCCGGAGTCCCTGCGAAGACTGCCCGGTCATCAAAGCGCGTGATACCGGAAAGCCGCAAATGGTCGAAAAGAAGACTCCTGACGGAAGGTGGTGGTATATAATGGGGCATCCGGTGCGGGGTATAGATGGCCGTGTTACGGGTATGACCGAGCTGACCCTGGATATCACGGAACGCAAGCGTGCCGAAGAAATAGTTCGCAACGCCAGATACGACCTGGAAATAAAGGTGGCGGAACGCACTGCCGAGCTGACTGAAGCCAACGAAAATTTAAGACAGGAAATAGAAATCCGAAAAGACTCGCAAAAAGAGCTGCAAGTCAGCCAAATGCTGCTTTCCTCTACGTTTGATGCGCTGCAGGATATGCTGGTCGTCATCGATAAGGATTTGCGGGTAGTGATATCGAACTGGAAAGACCATGAGTACATCTCAGAAAAAGAGCGCCAGGGTCACCCTTTTTGTTATGAGGTGTTTATGAACCGTAAAAAACCCTGTGATTCCTGCCTTGCAGTGGAGGTGTTTACCACCGGTGAAACAAAGCAGCTTGAGGCGACCAATCCCATTGATGGCAAGATCCGGGATATGTACGTGCTTCCGATGTTTGATGATAAAGGCGAGGTGGTCGCGGTAATCGAGCACCTCCGTGATATTAACGCACAAAAGCAGGCAGAGAAGGCTCTGCAGGATAGTGAAAACCGCTTTCGTGAGCTTTTTAACAATATGCGCAATGGGGTGGCGGTTTATCGGGCGATCATTGATGGTGAGGATTTCGTCTTTGTCGACTTCAACAACGCCGCAGAACGGTTAGATAACATTAAAAAGGAAAATCTTATCGGAAAAAGTCTGCTGGAAATGTATCTGGGCATCAAGGAGTTTGGCCTTTTCGATGTACTGCAGCGCGTGTGGAGAAGCGGAAAGCCAGAGCATCATCCCGTCAGCTTTTACCAGGATGGCAGAATAAGCGCATGGCGGGAAAACTATGTGTACCGGTTGCCGTCCGAAGAGATCGTTGCAGTTTTCGAAGACATTACGGAACGAAAACAGATGGACCAGGCCTTGCGGGAAAGCCAGCAGCGGTTCAAGAGTATTTTTGAAAATTCGCCCATCGGATTCTATCGGACCACACCCGATGGCCGAATCCTGGATGCCAACCCGGCCTTGATTCAAATACTTGGATATAAATCCTTTGAAGAGTTGGCGACCGTCAACCTTGAAAGCGTGGATTATCACCCGGTATATTTGCGGCGTGAATTTCAGAAACGCATCGAATGCGATGGCAAAATCATGGGTATGGAATCGCTCTGGAAGCGATCGGATGGGTCCATGGTGCATATTCGTGAAAATGCCCGCGCCATTCGAGATGCTAACGGCAAGATCGTACGCTATGAAGGAACCATTGAAGATATTTCAGATCAGAAACAGGCCAATAAACAGATTCGCATCCTATCCCAACAGCTCCTCAAAGCCCAGGAAGATGAACGCCAGATGATTTCGCGTGAGTTGCATGACCGCGTGGCACAGGACCTTTCCACACTGCTGATCGGTCTGAACACCATTTCTGATCCTCAACCCAATGAAATCCCAACAGTGCGAGAAAAAGCTTTAGAATTGTCCGAAATACTTCATGGCACCATCGGATCTGTGAGGAATCTCTCCTATGATTTGCGTCTACCGGGCCTGGAAGGCATGGGGCTCATCCCGGCACTTTCCATGTATTGTGAGGAATTTGCTCAAACAAGCGGCCTGAAGGTAGACTTCCAAGCCACCGGTATGAGCGCTCTGAAACTGGATTTCGACACTGAAATGAATCTTTACCGCCTGATACAAGAGGGACTCAATAACATCCGCAAGCACGCCGCCGCAGACGAGGCAATCGTCAAGCTGATTGGTACTTATCCGAACATCATCCTGCGAATTGAAGATGATGGTAAAGGATTTGATGTAGAATCCCGGGCGCGCACAATAGATGGCGAAAAACGCATGGGCCTGCGCAGCATGGCTGAAAGGGTCAGCCTGATCCAGGGCGAAATGAGCATTCAATCACAAGCCAGGAAGGGGACCCGGATCCTTATTAAGTTCCCCTATCAGGAAAAAGAGGATGCCTGAAAAAAAAACCATTTTGATCGTTGATGACCACCCGCTCTTCAGAGAAGGACTCAAGACAATTATCAGCCGCAATCCCGGATATGACGTGATTGCGCAGGCCGGCAGCGGTCGTGAAGCGCTCAAAATGGTCAAAGAATTTAAACCCGATTTGGCGCTGGTGGATATCTCCTTGCCGGATCAAAGCGGTATCGAGTTGATAAGTCATACGCAGCATATATCTCCCCAAACCCAGGTGATGATTATCAGCATGCACTCTAAAATAGATTATATCGTCAGGGCCTTTCGAGCAGGGGCGCGGGGGTATATTACCAAAGAATCCGCACCCGAAAAGCTGCAGCTGGGCATTAGCACTGTTTTAAATGGTGACTATTTCATGGATACCTCCATTTCCCGAAAGGTTATTGAAAAACTTGCGGGAATACAGGCCGATGAAAATAAACCCCTCGATAATGCTTATGACACGCTAACACCCCGGGAGCAGGAGATAATGGGCTTGGTGGCCGAAGGGCTTTCCACCAATGATATCAGTGAGCGCCTATTTATCAGCCCCAAAACCGTTGAAAACCACCGCTCCAGCATTATGCGCAAACTGGACCTTCACAGCACCATTGAGATTGTTCGCTATGCCGCCAAGCTTGGCATTATCGACATAGATCTCTGGAAAGAATAACCCCGCCTTCAACAACCGTGGATATTCGTGCTCGTTGTTGGCCCTTTTACGCGTCTCTCTTGCAGTTTTATTTCCAGATCTTTTGCTTCATATTAATCCGGACCCATTATTTTTCTTTTTCGGAATTGGACTAATGATCCGGGATAATTTCCTGCCCAGTGATGTTCACCTCATAAAAATGAAGCCTTCTCCCTATGGACAAACTGAGTTTTTAGATAATAGAGTACGGTAAGTTACTGTCTAATAGCCTGAAAACCGGTAGCCGCTATAATAATATAGAAGATACCTGATTTGCAGAATAATTCTCCTGACATAACGCACCTGATTCGAAGTGTGCAGCGTCTCGAGGGAAACCCGGATTGTTTCGGTACGGCAATCGAGCATTGTGATCGCCTGGACTGTATCTGGCGGGTTTACTGTCTGGAAGAACCACAGGCTCAACAGATGGAGAGAAAGGAAAAATCCGATGAAAAAGATCGTGATTTTGTCTAATAGCTTAGGTGGCAGTTATAGCTGGATTACGTTGCTCAATGCCCTTTTCCCCGAATGTGAAATTGAAATCCGGACGGTTTTTCCCGATGAAGAAGGCCTTCGATCCTTTCCGTTTGGCTCCTTATCAAAGAATTCCATAACTGATGAATTCGCACCATTCGGACGGCAGGTATTTAAAGATAATTTTTCAAAGTTGAATGATCAACGGATTTGCGTAAGCTTTATCGGCCAGAAGGCGGATCAAATCACGTCAAACTAAACGTAAGAAAGTCAGTCGAAATGAAGTCTTATACGGACAAAAGAGCTTGTGAGCGTCATAATCACGCCGCCACCATACAGTTTTCATATTTCAATAAAGAACATTTTTATGAAGCTCAAACCCTTAATCACTGCGCTGGGGGCATGCGTTTTAAATCAGAAGTGTTTCTCAAGCCCGGTGCAGCCGTTTATATCAGGGTAAAAAAAATACACCCGAATGGCATCTGCAAAGGTAACTGCCGGGGGTTACGTTCCGTAACCCTTGCAGAAGTAAAATGGTGCAAGGAATGCCTCAATGAAACCGACCCCATTTATGAGCTTGGCGCCAAATATTACGAACCGGAATATTCATTTCCCTGTATCCGTCATTTCGTCTTTT
>ENA-OVOC01000038-OVOC01000038.1-sediment-metagenome-genome-assembly--contig:-NODE-38-length-10560-cov-2.085853_pt1 | contig 10560 bp, 11 predicted proteins | sample MGYA00250096_ERZ650216 | MGnify/ENA primary metagenome ERZ650216 (study PRJEB26732, sample SAMN07258893) | sediment metagenome | biome: subtidal zone; feature: saltmarsh; material: sediment | place: USA...
TGCTGCTGCTCAAGGCCCTGCACCGTGAGTGAGTAGGCTGCGTTATCCTTGCCCAGAAACATTGGGGACCGGGCGATTCGGCCCAGCGAATCCGCCAGCGATTCATTTGGGCCGGGATGCAGATTCCAGTGATCCAGATCGAAATCATAGACCCGGTCGAATACGTCCCCGGTAATCCTGAGGTGCAGTTCGATCGCCCCGGTCAGGAAGTCGCCGACGGTGTCCTCCTTCAGCAGCCCGGTTTGCTCGTCGCAACCCAGGTAGTAGGTTGCGGTGCTTCCGTTCAGTACCCCTGAAACCGCGCTGATGGATTTGACCCAGCCGGCATCCGATCCCCATCCGAAATAATCGACCGCCAGAAGATGCTGCAGCATCCATATGGTCGGGGCCCCCATGCTGTGGCCCACGAGGTGAACCGGGTTTTCGGAAGACCAATCAGGGTAGAAAGCGGCGTCAGAGCCATAGGCCTTGCCGAATCGGTCATGGCCTTCGCTTTCTGCGTGTTCCTCGCCATAGTCAACCGTGCCGCCCTTGATCTGAAAGGCGAGTTCGCAGGCCCGATCGTGCACACTGCTGATCGGACCGACACTGGCGAAAAATCGGGGCAGAGGAGAGTCCACCAGGGCGGCCGTTCCCCAATACGGGAATCCGCCGACTTCCCTCGGGCCCCAACCGAAGAGGCCGTGCGTGAAGATTACCGGGTAGGCGTTGGCCATCGCGTTCACCTGACGACTACCATCATGATAACGCAAGTCTGCGATGGCGTCGCCGGAGGCGCTGGTGAGGGCGGGGCCGCGATTACAGCATGGCGACCACCAGCGCATGGCACAAAACGACCGCGGCGGTGAGCCGCATCCTCAGGGGCCGCATCCACGCCGGCACCCCGACGCCCGGGCGCCACCAGTCCGCCACCGCCATCAGCACGAAACCCAGCAGGAGGGCCCAGGCCGATACGGCGGGATCGTGCCACCACAGGGCAAGACCCGCCCAAAGACTCGGCAGGACCGAGAGAACCAGCCCGCGGGCTTGCTCGCGCGTCACCCCCGACGCAGCGCCCCAGCGGATTCCGCCGAGGAAGGACAGTATCACGGCCCCATAGATCAGGAACCCGTCGAGCAACCTCTCGGCCGCGGCGTCGGGCCCGAACGCGAATGCCAGCGCCAGGGCTGCAAACGGCGCGACGCCGCCATAGCCGAGCGCGGCGGCGGCGCGGGGTATCTGTTCGGGTGCGAGGTTCATCAGATGCGCCTTGCGATTGCCACGCCAACGGCGGACCCGCCGGCCACTACGGCGCCCCAGACCGATCGTCGCCCTTCTGACTCCGACTGGTCGCTGCGCGGCAGCCGCCGCGAGGCATCGCGTTTGTGCTCCGCCTCTTCCCGGCAGAACTGCTCCAGGCGATCCCGCAAGGCCTGCAACGCCGGGTCGGCGCCGATCGCCTGCAATTGCTCCTGGTAATGACCTTCGACGAAGGTCTCGACGGCAGCGACGGTCCGGAAGGCCGCGCGCATGCCCAGCAGCGCGGACGCGGCGCCCAGCACCCAGCCCGCAATGCGCCACAGCCACAACAGCCGGCTTTGATGCCGGCGCGGCAGCCAGTTATCGAAGAACTCCCGGTGACGCAGTTCGGTCTCCAGGTGCTCGCTTGCGAATGCTCGCAGCTCGCTCGAGCGCGCGACGGCAAGCATGCCGCGATAAATTTCCACCGCGCCCACCTCACCGGCATGATCGGACCGCAGATCGCGGGTCAGCCGTGCGCCGATGGGCAACGTGTCAAATGCCGAAACTTCCATTTTGTATCGGTTTTGTAAATGTATTTATGCTATTATATCGGTTATGTACAGTTTTTGTAAATATATTACTTAAGTATGCCGAGAAAACCTGACAGTCGCGACTGGGTGATCCTGTTTGCCCTGACCATCTTCTGGGGCACGGCATTCCTGTTCAATGAGCTGGCGCTGCGCTCCTTCCCCCCCGCGGTCGTGGTGGCCCTGCGCACCACTGTCGCGTTGAGCATGCTGCTGGTCGCACTGCGCTACAGCGGCTCCCGCCTGCCGCCGCCCGGCCGGGGCTGGGCGGCAATCGGATTGGTCGCGGCGCTGGGCACTATCATCCCGTTCAACCTCGTCGCGTGGGCGCAGCAGCACATCGACTCGAGCCTGACGGCCGTGCTGATGGCCATCATGCCGCTCTACGTGATCACGCTGTCCCATTACTTTGTGCCGGGCCAGCGACTCAATGCCTTTCGGGTGGCCGGCTTCGCTCTGGGGTTCGCGGGCGTCTTGATGGTGATCGGTCCGGACCTTGGGAGCCTGGGCTCCTCCAACGTCGAGCTGTGGGCAATGCTGGCAGCGTTGGCGGCCGCCCTCAGCTACGCCGCCGGAAGCGTCATGGCCCGCCGCATCGGCGAACAGGATCCCCTGACCCTGTCCTCCGGGACGCTGCTGGTGTCGGCAGTTTGCACGGGCGCCTTCGCATTACCGGAGGTGAATTCCATTCAGTGGCCGGTCGCCCCGGAGTCCGCAGCCGCAATCGCGATTCTGGGCGTCATCGCAACGGCCCTGTCCACCGTGCTCTTTTTCCGGCTGGTCCAGGGCCCGGGGCCGGCCTTCCTGTCCATCGTAAACTACCTGGTTCCAGCCTGGGCCGTGCTGGTGGGCGCCATCATTCTCAACGAGCCGCTGTCCAGTGCCGTGCTCGGCGGGCTGGCGCTGATCCTGACCGGCATTGCAATCAGCGAAGCCGGCCAGTGGCTGGCCAGGGTCGTCAGCATAAAACGTGCGGCTCGCGTCCTGGCGGGAGCCGTGGCAACATCGGAGAAACCATGATTAAGGACACTACAGTTGACCCCCGCGAGGTCGCATTCTACGAGAACCTCGCCGCATTCTGGTGGGACACCAGCGGCCCGTTCTGGCCGCTGCACCGCCTCAACGAGTTACGGGTTGCCTGGATCCGTGACGGGTTGTGCCGGCATTTCGGGCTGGCGTCCGAAGCCCGGGAGCCACTGAACGGTCTTCGAGCGCTCGACATCGGCTGCGGCGGCGGGATCCTGTCCGAATCGATGGCGCGCCTGGGGGCCGAGGTGACCGGCATCGACGTTGTTGAGAAGAACATCGGCACCGCGAGCGTTCATGCGCGGCAACAGGGCCTGGCCATCGACTACCAGGCGCGCACGGCCGAGTCGCTGGCCAGCGCCGGCGAGCGGTTCGATGTGGTACTGAACATGGAGGTGGTGGAACATGTCGCCGACCTCCCCGCCTTCATGAGCGCCTGCACCCAACTGACCGGCGACAACGGCGTCATGTTCGTGGCGACGATCAACCGAACCGCCCTGGCCTGGCTGTTTGCGATCGTGGGCGCCGAATACGTGCTGCGATGGCTCCCCAAAGGAACCCACCGCTGGTCGGAGTTCCGCAAGCCCGGAGAGATCGAGGCGCTGCTGAAACAGGGCGGGCTCAGCGTCCGCCAGCGCTCGGGCGTCAGCGTGAATCCGCTGACGCACGCATTCAGCCTCACCCGGCGCATGAACGTCAACTACATGCTCATGGCCTCGCGCCGGCCCGACCGCGCACAGTGACCTCCGATCCGGCCTCGCTGCGGGGCCTAGCCCTGGACCAGATCGCCGATGCGGCCTGGAGACTGCTGCTCGGCGCCGCTTCGTCGGCCCGCGACCCGTTTCACACGCCGTGTCTCGCAACGAGCGGCCCGGATGGGCCGGAGCAGCGCACGGTCGTGCTCCGATACGTCGACCCGGCGAAGCGCACGCTCGCCTGTCACACGGACGCACGATCGCCCAAAGTCCGCGAAGCGTTGGCGCAGCCCCACTGCAGCTGGCTGTTCTACGATGCCGGCCGCAAGCTGCAGCTGCGCCTTACCGGGCGGCTGACGGTGCATACCGACAGCGCGTTCGCCGACAGCCGCTGGGCCGAGTCCCGCGCGATGAGCCAGGCTTGCTACAACACGCACGCTGCCCCCGGCACCCCGGTGCCACAGCCGCCGCAGGCCCCGCCCCGTATCGAGGGGGCCAGCACCGAGCGCCGGGCCCGCAGCCACTTCGCGGTGCTTGCGTGTGAGGTCTCGCTGCTCGACTGGCTCTGTCTGGACGGCGCCGGGCATCGTCGCGCCAGGCTTCAGTGGCAGTCCGGCGCATGGGCCGGCGGGTGGGTGTCGCCCTGATCCTTAACTTTCAAACGGGCGCCGGAACACCATGAAATGCTGCTGCGGCAGGAATCGCTCGGTGCGCTCCCAGTTCAGCCCGACCGCCTGCATCTCGTCGATGGCCTGGCGCCTCGTCATTTTGTGCAACCGTTTGATCGGCACCGATGGGTCTTCGCCACGGTATTCCACCAATACCAGCGTCCCGCCCGGCCGCAGCGCGCGAACCAGGGCCATCCCCATTTCTCGCGGCCATTCGAACTCGTGGTAGGCATCGACCAGCAGAATCAGGTCGACAGATGCGGCCGGAAGACGCGGATCCCGCTCGGTGCCCAGCACCGTCTCCACGTTTAGCGCCGCGCCGCTCTCCTTGCGGGCCTCGATGATGTCGAGCATTTCCGGCTGAATGTCGACCGCCAGCACTTTGCCGCGTGGCACGCGCTCGGCAATCCGGAAGCTGAAGTAACCGGTGCCGGCGCCGATGTCGGCCACAATGCTGTCGTCTTTCAGTGGCAGGTTGCGCACCAGCAGATCGGTCCGCTCCTCCCGCTCACGTGATGACCGCTCCAGCCAGGATGCTCCGAGGTGCCCCATGACGTGCGAAATTTCGCGCCCCATGTAGAACTTGCCGATGCCGTCGCGGCTGGGCGGCCCGTACTGGTAAACACCGGATTGGCCGGTTGCCGCCTCCGGCGCGGCCGCGGCACCGGGAGATTCGCACCCGTAAAGAAAAAGCGCCACCGGCAGCAGGATTGCCGGCAGCGCCTTCTGGAGATAACGTTTCATCCCGCGATGGGAGTTGGGCCTACTGGCTCAGGGCCTGCTCCACCGCGGCAACGACCTTTTGGTCATAGGGCTTGGTCCGCGGGCTGAAATTCGTGATCAGGTTCCCGTCCCGGCCGATCAGGTACTTATGGAAGTTCCAGGTCGGATAGGTTCCCGCCGCGTCGGCCAGCGCCGCGTAGAACGGATGGGCGTCGTCCTCGCGCACGGCGGTCTTTTCGAACATCGGGAACTGCACGCCGTAGGTCAGGCGGCAGAACTCTTCGATCTGCTCTTCGGTGCCCGGTTCCTGGCCCATGAAGTCATTGGAGGGAAAACCCAGGACGACCAGGCCCTCGTCGCCATATTCCTCGTACAGCTTCTCGAGACCGTCGTACTGCGGCGTGTTACCGCACTTCGAAGCTGTGTTGACGACCAGCAAAACCTTGCCGCTGTAAGCCTCGCACAGGTTGACCTGCTCAGTTGACGCGAGCCGCTTGAACTCGGCATCCAACAGCGGGCTGTCGCAGGCCAGCGTCGTTGCGCTCGCCACGGTCAGCATCAGTGCAATCACGTATTTCATGGGTGCTCCTCGTTTTTCCTGTAAAATGTATAAGTATTGTACAGTATCGGGACGTAAGATCAAGCGATTCAGGCCGGTCCGCATGGGCGCGCCACCCTGGCCGTCGGGATCAGCCCCCCCGGGCGGGCCGCAAACGGCGGTCTCAACCGGCGCAACCGGTCCGCTCGACAGGGCGTGTGGCGACAGACTCAGGCGGATCCAGCGGCGTCCGCCTGATCGTCCGGTCCGCGCTCGAAGTGAAATCCTTCCGGGGTCCGCACGATGGTGCCGGTGTGCACCGGGAACAGCGCTTGCGGACGGTCGCTGAAATAGAATTTCAGCGAATGCCGCACGGTCCCGAAGGCAAGGTCTTCCCAGGGGACTTCGTGCTCCCGGAAAAGCACCACCTCCTCGCTCTCCGGGCCGGGGTGGAAATCCAGATCGAGCAGGCGCGCCCGGAACATCAGGTAAAGCTGGTCGACGTGCGGCAGGTTGAAAACCGAATACAACCCGAGCACCTCGACCCGGGCGCGAGCCTCCTCCCAGGTTTCGCGCACGGCCCCCTCCACCGAGGTCTCACCCAATTCCAGGAATCCCGCCGGCAGCGTCCAGTAACCGCGCCGGGGCTCGATAGAGCGCCGGCAGAGCAGCACGGAATCCTCCCAGGCCGCCAGGCAACCCGTCACGATCTTCGGATTCTGATAGTGCACGATCGCGCAGGACGGGCACACAAAGCGGGGCCGGTCGTCGCCGGACGGAACCCGGCGCTCCAACTCGGCGCCGCAGGCGCTGCAGAACTTCATCCGCCCCGGGCCTGGCAGACGGGACAGAGATATAGCCGCCGGCCGGCCCGACTGTCCTTCTCGATGGGCTCGCGGCAGCGAAGACACGGTTTACCCGCTCGAGCGAACACCCAAAAACGCGCGCGGCGCCCTTTGCGGCCGGACTTCGAACGCCGGGACTCGGGCAAAGTGACACCGCCGGTGCGATAGGTGCGCTGGCTGATCTTCAGCGTCTCCCGGGACAGGCGGCGCAGCGCCGCCTGGTCCAGGTCCTGCGGACGCAGCGCCGGATGCAGGCGCGCGCAGAACAGGATCTCGGAGCGCAGGTAGTTGCCGAGCCCAGCGAGGAAGGCCTGGTCCAGGTACAGTGCGCCGAGGCTGCGGCGCCGAAAGCGCTGCGCGTCGAGGCGCGCGGCGATCGTGGACGCGTCCAGCGCGGGATTCAGCACGTCCGGCCCCAGGCGCGCCAGGAACGGGTGGCTGCGCAATTCTTCAGGCGTCAGCATCGAAATGTCAGTGGCGCTGTACAGCAACGCGCTGTGCCGGCCCGTGTGCAGTGCGACGCGCAGGCTGCGGCCGGTTTTCGGGAATGTACCGCGCCTCACCGTGTACCAGCGCCCGTAAAGCTGGTTGTGGCTGTACATCGTCAACTCGTTGTCGAAACGCGTCAGCATCGCCTTGCCGTGCGTGTCCACAGCGCTCACGCGCGCGCCCGCAATCCGCTGCTCGAACGGGCGCAGCGTCTCGGGGGTGAACTCGGCGGCCTCGATGCGTTGGCCCACCAGAACGCGCGCGATACGGTCCGCCGCCCGGCGGATTTCCGGCCCCTCAGGCACGGCCGCGGCTTCGCCTGCACCGCTCGGAGCAGTAGCGCACCTCATCCCAACAGGACGCCCATTTGCGCCGCCAACTGAAGGGGCGGCGGCAGGTAACGCAGGTCTTGGTGGGCAGGAACGGTTTCTGATGCATGGTCTTCGAGGTAAATTAGTACAGGATTTGTATAATATATCAAATCATGCCTTTCGGGCCACCGTCAATGCCCGCATCCGCATCGGTCGGAACCGGCCGCGAAACGATCGCGGCAACGCGTTCTCATGCCGGGAGCACGGATGGACTTCTTACTGCGGGTGGCACTGCCCTGCGCGGTCAGCATGTCGCTGGCCGGGCTGGCGGCGATCCGGCGGCTGGCCTCGCGCCCTATCGCGGGGCGCTCGGACCGGCGGGCGTCACAGCTCGGGGATACGGAGCTTCTGTCCGGGGCGTATGCGGTCGGGGTGCTCCAGGATGTCGGTATTGGCCTCGAAGATTTTCATGTACTTCGAGCCGCTGCCGTATTCCTGCTCGGCAATCCGCCACAGGGTATCGCCGGACACAACCGTGTAGGTGCGTTCCCCACCCTCGTCTGACGCCGCCTCCGCTTTCGGCGGTTCGGCCGCGGCCGGTTCCGACGCTATCGAATCCGGCGCCACCGCTTCGCTCGGCGATGCATCCTCCGGTTCGACCGCCGGCGGCGCGGCAACCTCGATATTGTTCTGAACGGTATCGATGCCGTCCATGCCCGACAGCAGGTCGACGACTTTTTGCCGGTCGGCGCCCGATGCAACGCTGCCCGAAACGGTGATGGAACGGTTGCCGAAGCTGAACTTCAGTCCGCTGGGGTCGATCCCGCCCTCTCGCAGCACCTGGCTTGGTGCGACCGTAACCTGTGGTTCAGACTCACCCTTCCCCAACGCATTCTTGATTGAATCGAAAATCCCCATGTTGCACTCCTCTGTTTCGGTCCAAAGTATACCGTCAAAGCCCGGGACAGCGTCGACTTCATCGCACCTTCAGCCAATCCGTGTCCGGCCAGGCAAAAACCGCCGTACTCAGTACCAGTCGAGCACCCGCAGCTGACTGGCGTCTCCAAACAGCCGCGCCTCATTCACTTCCCGCAGTCTGCAGCGCGCGCTGCGCTTCCCCGCGCACGTAATGGCGGATCTTGAGCAACTGCTCGTCGGTCAGGTGCCGGTATGCGGGCATGCCGTTCCGCTGCCGGCTGCCGTCCCGCACCACGTCGGCGAAAGCCTCGGCCGACCCGAGCAGGGCCGAGGCTCTGAGATCCGGCGCCATGCCGGGCGAGATCGCGTCGAAGCCGTGGCACACCATGCAGCGGCCCGCGTACTCGCCCCAGCCCTGCTCGGCGAGTTCCTGGTTGACCTCGAACTGCGGAATTGCGATGGGCTGCGCCGGCGCCGGGGCCGGCTGTGGCGGAAGGGTTTGCTGTCCGTCCAGCGAAAATGCGACCAGGCGCCGCGTCTGCCGGCCATAGGCCCAGCCGTTGGCAACCGAAGTGGCGCCGCCCAGAGACGCCACACCCGAACCCCAGCCCACCAACAGCGCGATGTATTGCTTGCCGTCCACCGAGTAGGTCACGGGCGGCGCCGAGATCCCAAGGCCGAGGGGATACGTCCACAGCACGTCGCCTGTAGCCGCGTCGTAGGCCACGAAATCCCCGGTCACCCGGCCCTGGAACACCAGGTTGCCGGCGGTGGTCATGGTGCCCGGGTTGCCGATTCCGGACATCGGCACCTCCCACACGGTACGGTTAGTGACCGGGTCCCGCGCCTGCAGCGAGCCCGTCCCCAGCCCCTCGTCCTCGGCCCAGGCCCAACCGACCCCGGTCGTGTCGCCCTCGAACACGGCTGACTGCCAGGATGCCGTGTCGATGCCTTCGTCCGTGTAGATGGCCGAGATATGCAGGACCGGGATGTACGCCAGCCCGGTCTGGGGGCTGTAGGACATCGCATGCCAACTGTGCGCGCCCGCCGGGGTCGGCGTGATGCGCTCGGAGCCGTCCTCGTAACGCGCGCCCGGCCGCTCGACCGGCCGCCCGGTCTCGAGGTCCACGTGCGTCGCCCAGTTCACCTCGGCATAGGCCTCGGCCGAGAGCAGCTTGCCGTCCTCGCGGTCGATCACGTAGAAAAAGCCGTTCTTGGGCGCGTGCATCAGGGCCTTCACGGTGCGCCCGTCGATATCAAGGTCGGCCAGGACGATATCCATGTTGGAGTTGTAGTCCCAGGTCTCGCCGGGCGTCGTCTGGTAATGCCACAGGTAATCGCCCGTATCCGGATCGAGCGCGACAATCGAGCAGAGAAACAGGTTGTCGCCCCCGCCCGGGCTGCGAATCTTCTGGTTCCACGGGGCGCCGTTGCCGGTGCCGATATAGAGCTGGTCCAGCTCGGAATCGTAGGTAAAGCCGTGCCAGGCATTGCCGCCGCCGCCGAACTTCCACCACTCGCCCGTCCAGGTTTCGGCAGCCATCTTCATCGCTTCGCTCTCGAAGCCATCGGCCGGATTGCCGGGAACGATGTGGAAGCGCCAGACCCGTGCGCCGGTCTCGGCATCGTAGGCCGTCACGTAGCCCCGTGTCGGGCCGTTCTCCGTGCCGCCGTTGCCGATCAGCACCTTGCCCTTGAAGATCTTCGGCGCCCCGGTGATGTAGAGCGGCATGCTCGGATCGAAGGTGCGCACGGTCCAGACCGCTTCCCCGGTCGTCCGGTTGACGGCGACCAGCCGCCCGTCCCAGGTTGCGACGTACAGTTTGTCCTTCCAGATGCCGATTCCGCGGTTGTGTTCCCAGCCGGCGCGCAGGTCGTTGCCGGTGTTCTCCACGACCTCGGGGTCGAATTGCCAGAGGAGTTCGCCGTTGGTCGCGTCCACCGCCCGCACCCGATTCATGCTGCCGATGAAATACAGCACGCCGTCGACGACCAGCGGGGTGGAGACGAGGCCCCGGTCTTCGGGCAGGTCCAGGTACCAGTCCACACCGAGCCCGGAGACATTGACATCGTTGATCCGATCCAGCGGACTGAAGCGCTGCTCGCTGTAGGTGCGGCCAAAAGCAAGCCAGTTCTCACCCGCCGTCTCGTCACTCATCGCCGCATCGTCGACAAGCGTGGCGTCCACGGCGCTTTCTTGTGTTACTTCGGCAGCGGGTTCGGCGGGGGGCTCCGGAGATTTTGAGCAGCCACAGACCAGCAGCGCCAGCACGACCGCCGGCAAAATAGCGATTATCGCCTTTCTCATTTTGTCTCCCTCATTCCCTCACGATGCTCCCCGCGCAGGACTCACCGGGGAAACCAGAGTTCATTATAATGACGCGATCCGAGGCGCGCTCGTCTCCGGCGCAGCAGTTTCCGGAGACGAGTGCGACGCGCGCCAGAGTGGAGACTCAAATGAAGCGCATCGTAGTCATTTTCCTTCTGATCGCCGGTTCGCCGGCTTCCTTCGCGGATGCCCATTCAGGGACCCTCGAGG
>ENA-OVOC01000039-OVOC01000039.1-sediment-metagenome-genome-assembly--contig:-NODE-39-length-10394-cov-2.579820_pt1 | contig 10394 bp, 9 predicted proteins | sample MGYA00250096_ERZ650216 | MGnify/ENA primary metagenome ERZ650216 (study PRJEB26732, sample SAMN07258893) | sediment metagenome | biome: subtidal zone; feature: saltmarsh; material: sediment | place: USA...
AGTGGCGGGCTGCAATGTGTCTTCGGGTGCCGGTTCGAGGGGGGCATCGATGGTGAAGCCGTCTTTGATATCGTTAAAGAGCAGCTTGACCTGGGCATCGATGAAATCGTGCTGGCGGACTCCACCGGGATGGCCAACCCGCGTTCAATCCAGCAGATATGCGCCCGGGTGGTCGAGCTGGCCAACGATATCCCGGTCATATTGCACCTGCATGATACCGAGGGCAAAGGCCTTGCCAATGTGCTGGCGGCCTTACCGCTGGGCGTAAGTCATTTCGACACGACCTTCGGCGGCATGGGAGGCTGCCCCTTCATTAAAGGCGCTTCCGGCAATATCGCCACCGAAGACCTCGTGTGGATGCTTTCACAGATGGGGATCGAGACCGGTATCGATGCCGGCAAGATAGCCGCCATCAGCCGCTCGTTGGAATCTTTTTTCAACAAGACCTTTGCAGGCAAGATGCATCGCCTGCTGGATCTGGACGATATTCAGTTGCTGCGATAAAGGCCTGTAGTCTTGCTTGAAAATGATGTTTCCGGCAGCCGGAAACCTTATTTTTTGGCCTGTTCGCGCTCTTCGGTGACGCAGTAGATGCCCTCGCCCTTGATGGCCGGCTGAAAGCACATGTTGTCCGATACGCAGGCGGCTTTGGTCAAATCCCCGGCTTTCCAGCGGTTGATTAAATGCGGCTCGCGGATCAGCGGCCGGCTCATGGAAATGTAATCCGCCACACCCTCGGCTACCAGGCCCTGAGCCACATGAAAGGAGCGGTTACCACCCACAAGAATGAGGGTGACGTCCGTTTCCTTCCGGAGGGCCCTGGCTTCTTCCTGAAAATAGGCTTCTTTTTCTTCCTTGTTAATCCCCAACTGGCTGGGACGGGTTTTGGGGCTGACCGGAAGACCACCGCTGATTTCAATAGCGTCGATGCCGGCATCTGCGAGCATTTTACCGACCTGTACGAACTCCTTCGGCTGCAACCCTTGGTCGACGAACTCTTTGCAATTGAGTTTGATCAAAATTGGATAATCCCCACCGACGGCCTCGCGAATGGCCTGCAGCACTGCCAGGGGCAGCCTGACGCGATTTTCGATGGCGCCGCCGTATTCATCGGTGCGGTGATTGAACATGGGCGAAATAAACTCACTGAGCAGATAGCCATGGGCAGCATGGATCTGAACGCCGTCAAAGCCAGCGATTTTAGCCCTGCGCGCGGCAGTTGCAAATGCGGCTGTCACTTTCTGGATATCCTCAGTTGTCATCTCCTTTCGCATGCCTTCCGCGATACCGTCTATTGCCGAAGGCGCAATCGGGGTTTGCCCCGATAATGTTTCGTTTCCAAAAAAACCGGCATGGGCCAGCTGGCAGACGATTTTGCCGCGCTGGTCGTGGACCGCAGCGGTCATCTTTTTTAGCCCCGGAATCATATCGTCGCTATGGATTCCGATCTGCCTGAAGCTGGTATGCCCGATTTTTTGCACATACGAATGACTGCTGATGATCAACCCGACACCGCCTCTGGCAAGATCGGCCATCAGGCTGATCAGCTTCGGGGTGCAAGATCCGTCGTCGGCAGCCAGTCCTTCCCAGGTTGCCGAGCGCACAAATCGATTTTGCAGTTTCATGCCGTTGATTTCAGAGGGCTCAAACAGCGTTGTCATCTTATTCTCCTTCAGACGTTTTTTTCAATGGATGATGCCCTGGCGCACAATATAGTACCACTCGTCGATCAGCTTTTGCCGGTTATCGCGTATCCACTGTTCACCGTTTATATGAACCAGTTCGGTAATCCGGATGGACAGGACTTCAAGTTCTCTAGAGGAGCCTGGTATGTTCTGGGTTCCCAAAAGTTTAAATACAATATCGAGCGTCAATGGCTCTATGTGTGCCTTCTCGTGCAATATTCAGGCTCCTCAACCAATTAGGGCGCAAGAACACACAACCCTGGTTTTCTTTTAGAAAAACAGGGTTGTTTTTGCTTGTTTCATGACATTCCCTTTACAGGGGGGCACGTTTTGGAATTCCAGTTGTTTAATATCATGGGATTGTTGTTTTGGTCAAGGTTTTTAGGCGCTTAAACGAACTGCGGTTTGACTGCGGCGATTGCTATCTGCCGAACAGGGGTTCGATTGCCAGCGTCGTAAAGCAATACCCTGTCTGACGATCGCGTCGTGCAAATAACGATTTGCAATTTGGTGATCAATGATGTTAGGTTGATCAGATTCCACTGAATCCCTTTGAATATCTAAAAGATCCACGGCTTTGATTTTTTTCCGATTGTAACGGGCTTTACGGGCTCACAGGACAACTTTAATGAGAGGAGAACATCCATGCGAAAGACGATCTTCATAGCAGCGCTCGTATCCCTGCTGGTACTGTCGTTTGTTGCCAGCGCACCGGCAGGCGATGTCCTGGACCGCATTCTGAAAAATGGTGAACTGGTTGTCGGCACCACCGGCACGCAACCGCCCCTGAATGCCACGACCAAGGATGGTAAAATTATCGGTCTGGATGCCGATATCGCCACATTAATTGCCGGCAGTATGGGGGTAAGCGTCCGTTTTGAAACCATGCCCTTTGCGGAACTGCTCCCGGCCCTGCATGCCGATAAAGTGGATCTGATTTTGTCGAGCATGACCATGACGCCGAGGCGTAATTTGAAAGTGGCCTTCATCGGCCCTTATTACGTTTCCGGCAAAGGAATGTTGACCAAAACACAGACCATTGCCACCCTGCAGGCCGCAGACAGTTTAAATGATCCGAAATTCAAGATCGCCGCCCTCAAAGCGTCAACCAGTCAGGCATTTGTTGAAGGTACCGCACCCCGGGCAAAGCTGGTGAGTGCCAAGTCTTACGATGAAGCTCTGGGATTTTTATTCGAGGATAAAATTGATGTGCTCATCGCTGATTATCCTTTCTGCGCCTTTACGGCCTTCCGTTATCATGAAAAAGGCCTCGTTGCCGGACAATCGCGCCTGACCTTTGAGCCCCTGGGGATAGCTGTCAAAGAAGACACATTACTGATCAACTGGCTAAACAACTATATGAAAATGCTGGATGGCAGTGGTCAACTGCGCAAACTGAATGACCGATGGTTTAAAAATTCATCCTGGATTAAAGACCTGCGCTAGGAATATACAATTATCATCTAATCTAACTGAAATGCTTTTGGGGCGGCAACCGGCCGCCCCTGCTTTTTCCTATTTAAATTAATATGTCGAAATGTAGATAACTATATAAACAAACTGTTCTAACTATTTATAATACTTGACTTTCTGATCTGCGTCGCGTATCCATATAAAATCGCCTGTGATTCGACCAAATCGTTCCAGCATTCGGTTATTTTTTGATAATCCCCAGGCGCCTTTAGATAAAGGCTCTATCATGAATACTGCAGCTGCAGCAAAGCAAAATCTTACCCGAATTGAAGCTGTCAAATTTGAAGATTTCTTGAGCAAATACCCGCCGGGAGAAGCACAAGCCATCAGCAATCTGGGCATCAGCAGAAGCCCCAATTCGACGCCCATTTTAATCAAACCGCGCTTGAAACTGCACTGCCCCAATAGCATTTGCAGCGGCGTTCGCTATTTTGATTCCTACCAGACCCAAAAAGTCCCCTTGAGCGAAAAATGGACCCGCATATTTCTGCATTATTCCTGCGCCAACTGCCGGACGCATTCTAAGATCTTTGCCATCATGGCCCGCTGGAATACGGACATCGATGAAGGAGAAGCCATCAAAGTCGGTGAATGGCCGCCGTTTGGCCCCAAGATTTCAGCGAAGGTGATCTCTATCCTCGGTGAAAATAAGGATCTGTTTTTAATGGGCCGCCGGTCTGAAATCCAGGGCCTGGGCATCGGTGCGCTGGCGTATTATCGCAAGGTGATTGAAAATCAAAAAGATCATATTATTAATGAAATTATCCGGGTCGTGCGTCGGTCAGGCGCGTCCGAATCTTATATTGAAAAGCTCAAATCCGCCAAAATGGAACCAAAATTTAAAAATGCCGTTGAACTGATCAGCGATGCTTTGCCGCAGGCGCTGCTGATCAATGGCTACAATCCACTGGCGTTGTTGGACCAGGCGATCAGCAAAGGTTTCTATGTTGACAACGATAGCGATGCGCTGAAACTGGCCACGGCCCTCAGAAGAATCTTAAGTGAACTGGCTGAACGGGTGGTCAGGGCGCTGGCAGATCAAACCGAATTAGATGAAGCGGTTAACTTTGTTTTAAAATACGAATAAAAAATATTTTCCGTTAGCTACCCTCCAATCCTCACTATTTTTTATAAAGCTCTCCGCGGCAAGCCGTTTGGGATTCTGCTAAGATTTCGCTAAAGTTATATGATAAAATGCCAATAAATTTAGATATATAACAGGTCATTTTGAGTCTAAATTTAATAAAGTATTTTTCGTATAACATGGTCAAAGAATATCTTCAGGCGAGAATAACTAATCTAAATTTTTATCGGGTTGTCCCTCTATATTATAAAAATAGAGTTGGAAAATTTGTATTATACAAGCCCGCTGGAATAAAATTACATGATATGCGCATTAAACAGGGACTTCATCCCGAGAAATTGTACATAAAATGTTCAGATAAAATACGAAGTATCCGTGAAGTTCAGAAAGCTTTCAATCAAAAGCTAAAAGAAGATATTGAATCCAACAAGCCGGCAAATGTAAAAGAAACGATTGTCAATATAGTAGAAGAAACTTTCACTGAACCAAGAAGCGGCAGTCTTGAAGGTATATCAGCCACTGTAAATATTTTGGTAAGCGATTATGCCCAAGAATCTAAGATTGTTAAAAATTTACTATTCGTATCTAAAAATGATTATACAACCGTTTTACATTCTGTAAACGTAATGGCTCTTGCTATCGGTTATGCCTCTCATGAAAACTATTCAATAGATGAAAAAAAGATTTTAGGTTTAAGCGCCTTATTACATGACGTAGGCAAAGCACAAATAGATTCTGGCATACTTAAAACACCCAGAAGGTTGAGTGATGAAGAATATAAGCAAATGCAAAAACACACGATCATTGGCTATCAAATATTGAAAAACTGCGGATTTGCAAACCCACAGATTATGCGGACAGCTTTGCAGCATCATGAAAAAATGGACGGAAGCGGCTATCCGAATGGGTCTGTTCACATATCAAGAATGGCTCAAATAGTGGCCATAATTGACTGCTATGAAGCACTCACAAATGATGATAGACCCTATAGAAGTGCATCAGAACCTTTGAAAGCATTAACCATAATTAAGGATGATGTGGAGGCTGGCAAGTTTAATAAAAAAATTTTCGAGAAGTTTGCTTATAGCTTGCTATAAACGTTCAATTGTCAGATTTATAATAATTTCAAAGCGTTACAAACTGTCTCTTGTCGTCTGTTAGGCAATTTGGCAGTCGGAACATATTTATGACAACCGCTATACAGTGGGCTTTTTAGAAGGCAGGGGCTGTTGTCCAGGATGTTTTTTCTTGCGGATAATCTGATAAACCACCAGCAGGATGAACAGTATTAAACCGATATAGTTGTAGGTCGGATTGGCCCAGATGAGCAAAAGTGCAGCAGCTCCCTGCAGAATGGTTTCCGGCCAGGTCAGATGGGTTAGAAAATAACGTTCCATGCAAACCACAAAGGCAATGATCGAAAAAATCGAGAAGATGACGGTTTTAACGACCTCGACGGTGGGTCCGTTTAACAGCAGCGGATGGTAGGCCATAATAATGGGGATAATGTACAACCCTTTGGCCAGTTTCCATGAGGTAAAAGCGGTCTTCATGGGGCTTGAACCCGCAATCCCGGAAGCGGCAAAGGATTCCAGGGCTACGGGGGGCGTGACGTTGGCGTCCTGGCTGTACCAGAATACCACCATATGAGCTGTGAGCAACGGGATGCCCAAATCCATGAGCCCGGGGCCGGCCAGAATGATCAACACAATATAAGAGGCGGTTACCGGCAGCCCCATCCCCAGAAAAAGCGAGGTTAATGCCACCAACAGCAGGGCGAGCAGCGGAATCCCCTGAGAGAGCGACACCACCAGTGAGGAAAAGCGCAGGCCGGTGCCGGTCAGGTTGACGATTCCGACGATAATGCCGGCTGCCGAACAGGCCACAGCCACTACGATCGCATTGCGGGCTCCCTGCTCCAACGTTTTAATCAGGGTCCTAAAAGAAATTCGGGAGCCCTTGCGCAACAGGGCCGTAAAATAAACGGCTAAAACGGCGATAAAACCGGCCATCATCGGGCTGTAATTCAGGACCAACACGATGATCAATATGGCCACCGGGATAATAAAGTGAATACCGTCTTTCAGGGTCTGAAAGACATTGGGCAACTGGTCTTTTGGAAGTCCCCAGATTCCCTGTTTCTGGGCTTCGAAATGGACAAATAAAATAACCGAAAAAAAGTACAAGACCGCTGGAATAAAGGCGATTTTAATGATTTCCAGATAGGGTGTCTGGGTAAATTCAGCCATCAGAAAGGCGCCGGCCCCCATAATCGGCGGCATCAGCTGCCCGCCCGTTGAGGCGGCGGCCTCCACGGCAGCGGCCACATGCTTGCGGTAGCCGATTTTTTTCATCATCGGAATCGTAAAGGATCCGGTGGCCACCACGTTGGCCACGGCACTGCCGGCCACCGAGCCCATAAAGCCGCTGGCGACCACAGCGGTTTTGGCAGGCCCGCCGGAAAAGCGACCGGTAATCGAGTAAGAAAGGTTGATAAAAAAGCTACCGGCTCCGGTTTTATCCAGAAAGGCACCGAAGAGAATAAATATGAAAACAAAAGTGGATGCCACCCCCAGGGGCAGGCCGAAGATGCCCTCTATGGTCAACGACAGGGTGGTGGCAATGCGCTCGACGCTGTAGCCTTTATGAACGATCAACTCGGGCATCCAGGGGCCAAAATAGCCGAACAGCAGAAACAAAATGGCAATGATGGTTAGATTTAAACCGATCACCCGGCGGGTGGCCTCCAGCACCAGCAGGACCAGGGCAACCCCCACCCGAAAATCCCAGGGACTCCACGCTCCCTGGCGTTCGAAGATACCCTGCAGATCAATAAAAATGTACAGCCCGATAAAGACCGCCGTGGCGATCAGGATTAGATCGACGATCATCGCTAAATTAAGTCTGTCTTTACGCGCGCCTTTATACAAGGGTTTGGTCAAAAAGGTCATTGCCAGAATGCAGGTTAAAAAAACGGAGCGATGCCGCATGGCGGTCATGGCCACAATACCAGCCGTATAAAGCTGAAACAGGCTTAACGCCACGCCGATAACGGTCAGGCTCCAGGCAATGATCCGGGCAGTCGGGGTTTTGGGCTCTTTATCTGTTGGGTGGAACTCGGCCATTAAAGCTCTTCGACAATGGTTTTCTATTTAAGATGTCACCATCCGCTGCGCCCTTCGCGTCTTTGCAAAAATAACAAAGCGTCAGCATGACTCTGCGGTGATAATCAGCTACCGCGGTGTAGCCGGGTGCGGACATACTCGGCGCCACAGGCTGTAGAGCAAACTCACCGGTCTGGCCGCAAACCGCACCGCCTCGTGGGAGGCCACTGCCGACAGGTTTTTACGGTGGTTGCGCCAGATGACTGTGTGGTCCACACCGGGGCTGCCCACGCGCAGGATAAAATCGCCGGTAGGCATGTGCATATCCTCGATGACCTCATAGTCACCCCGCCGTACCATGCGACCCACCCCGGGCATGCGTCCCATACCTGCGCCAAATTTTAAATAGCGCTCTTCTTCAATGAAAATACGCCCCTTGGCATCCAGACTGTGCTCTTCCCATATAGGTGTATTTTCCACCGAATGATAATAGTGCAGGGTAAAACGTTCACCCGGCTGCAGCGGCACCACGAGCAGGGCCTGTCCCCCTTTAACCGGGCTGACGGTTAATTCCAGTCCTCCGGGCGAATACCAGCTAATCAGTAGAAAGGCGACGACCAGGCCGACTGCCGCCAGGAGCGGCAGCCGGCGTTTCCCGGTCAAGGCATTCATTTACGGCATCAGCTCAGCCGGCACGGAGATGCCTTTTTCTGTCAGATATTTGATCGTGCCCGGATGCAGCGGAATAGGCGAGTACTTTACCGCATTTTCAGGCGTCGTATAGGAGGCCGATGGATGAATCTTGAGCAGATAATCCTGGTGCTCATACAAGGATTTTACAAGTTTGTAGACCAAATCTGTGCTCAAGCCCGCCTGACAGATCATCACATTCCATACACCGATGGTCGGAACGGCCTTATCCATCCCGCGATATACGCCGCCGGCCAGATCCACCGCCGAATATTGTGAATTGGCCGCCAGGATTTTCTGTTGTTGCTCAGGTGTAAAATTAATGATGTGAATATCATGGGTGGTGGCCAGATCCAAAATGGAGCTGGTTCCCGGTCCCACCGACCAAACCCCGACTTCAATGGTGCCGTCTCTTAAGGCATTGGCGCTTTCGGTAAAGGACAGGCGGCTGTCCTTGTAGGAATCCAGTGGTATGCCCAGGGCTTTGAATACGGTTTCGGCCATAAAATTGGTGCCGCTGCCCGGGCTGCCGGAACTGATATTTTTACCCTTGATCTGTTCAATGTCGGTAATGCCATATTTCTTGAGCGTCACCACCTGCAACAGGTTGGGATACATAATGGCCATCGATAAAATGTCGTGTTTTTCGCCCTTAAATTTGGACAGCCCCTTAAAACCGGCCACCGCCACATCGCCCATGACTTCGCCAATGACGGTTTCGCCCTTGTGGGCCAGCCGGACGTTTTCCACACTGGCACCGGTAACCTCGGCCACTGCCCTGACCCCTTTTGCATATTTGGTCCAGATTTCCGCGACGCCCCCACCATAGGGGTAGTAAATACCGCCGGTTCCACCGGTTCCGATGGAAACGAATTCGGTGCGTGCCAAGGCCGGACCACCGATCAATATGATTGCACATAGTACTAAAATGCCCGCAAGGACACCGTTCATATTCAGCTTTTTCATCTTAAACACCCTCCTTCACAATCTGGTAAGCATTAATTTGCAATTTTTACCGGCACGTTCAGTTATTCCATCGTTGTGACCACCACCAGAATATCCTTGGATAGTTTGTTGGTTTTGATAAAGGGGATTTTAACGGTTTCACTCTTGCCGGGCTCTACCACGGGCGGATTGCCTTTGCGCGGCACATAATGACCGGCCGCCTTGCTCATGTCCTCTAACCAGATGTTTAACCGATATCGCAGCGGGGCTTCGGTTGGGTTTTCAAGGCCGACGGTAAAAATTAATGATGGATAACCGCCATGTTTGTCTACCGCGCAGTCGAACTGGGTGAGTTTGACCTTGTCGGTCACATCCCATTTGATCTTGGCATCACAGTTGGTCGTTTCCGGGGCACCTTTGCCGCTGCTGGCACAGCCGGCCAGCCAGAACCCCAGCGCCAGGCACAAAATCAGGATCGGTATCGACTTTTTCAGATTCTTCATTCTCCTGCCTCCTTTTTTATAGGTTCTCATCACCGTAGGCCATAAACAAAACCTCGTTTTCCTCGAGAGAAACGGGGTTTTTAAAGCTGTTAAATCATGGTTGATTTTTTCATCGAAAATTCGCAATCTATTGGTTATCATTCATTATTTTAATCTAAACGCTCATCCAATACCAGCAAAACGGCGCCAAAGTCAAGTTGATTTAAGATGCGGGTTGTTCCGCATAACTCAGCTTCGCCGGCAATGACATCAAAGGCGCACAGGCTCTTTATTCATGCACAACCCCTGCGGTTCGATCAATGTTTGATTAAGGATATGATCAGGGCGGTTCGCGTTGCGATGAATCGGCAGGTGGTTGCGGTGAGCGCCGCTGAATGATGGGTAAAGGAAGACCGAATTAAGTTCTACGGGCGCCATCAAAAGGGATTTCCAGGTGGTAAATGCCCCCCTCCAGATGTGCTTTTACCGGTAAATGCCCTTTTTTAAATACCTTCATAATGCCGCCAATATTGGAGTATAGGACTTCGGCCACAAATCCCCTGACGCCGCGTTCCTTGGCCAAACGAATCAACAAACGGTATAAACAGGTGGCAATTCCATGGCGCTGATAATCTTCATCGACAACAAAAACCACCTCGGCAAAAGGGCTGCCCGGAATTTTTATATAGCGCGCTTCGGCGATGATACGGCCTTTACCCTCTTCACCCACCAGCCCGACGATTGACATGACCTGATTCCAATCCACGTTGACGTATTCCTGCATTTTGGCATGGGGCATGCTGCTGACGGTTTGAAAATACCGGTAATACACCGTTTCTTCAGAAAACCGATAAAACAAATGACGCATGCCCTCTTCATCAGAGGGGCGGATGGCCCTGACGCGTATGCTCAGATCATCCCGCGCCTGACA
>ENA-OVOC01000040-OVOC01000040.1-sediment-metagenome-genome-assembly--contig:-NODE-40-length-10342-cov-2.198636_pt1 | contig 10342 bp, 8 predicted proteins | sample MGYA00250096_ERZ650216 | MGnify/ENA primary metagenome ERZ650216 (study PRJEB26732, sample SAMN07258893) | sediment metagenome | biome: subtidal zone; feature: saltmarsh; material: sediment | place: USA...
CTCACGATATTTATTTTCGCTCTGCTCCAGCCGTTTAAAGGACATGGCATTCATGATGCTGGTGGCCAGCTGGGATGTTACACCCATTAAAAGATTTACATCGCTTTGTCGCAACGGTGTTTTGGATTTGATATTGTCGACCGCCAATATTCCCAGCGTTTCTTGCTCATAAACGATGGGAACACATATCACTGATTGACCGCCCATGCGTTTGGCAAATTCGAGACTTCGCGGAGATAGCGTGTCTTCGATTTCGCCGATATCGTTGATCAAACGCGGTTTGCCCTCCCGCATGGCTTGCACAAACAAGCCTTTTGATTCGGGATTATTCAAATTAAATTCTAGACGACTTAAAAATTGTTCCTGTTCAATCGTATGGCCGTATCCGGTGCTGAAACGCAAACGGGACTTGTTCTCGTTTGCCAGCATAATCATTCCGCGGTCAAAATGAAGACGCTTTTCCATAACTCTGACGACACTTTTAAGCAGCTCGTCAACCGCCAATATTTTGGAAGCGACCTGGCCGATTTCCTGAATCAGCAAGGTGTTGTTATAGCGGATGTTACTTTCCAGAATATGATCTTCTGCGGCCAATTTCTGGGTTTCAACAGTATGAATCAGCTCCTGTTTTTCAAGATATTCTGCGTAAAATGAAATAGCGATAGCCACCAAAGCAAAAACCAACAGCGTAATACTCCAGGCTAAAGGGGCCATAAACCCGAAAAGGAGCAAGGCAAAAGGGGCAGCCAGGATTAGAAAATAGTTGCGAATGCGCTTCCAAACGAGTGAAGGCGTCTTTTCCCATGTGACCACATAACGACAGTGCTCATTCCCATTGTGGAGGCATTCAGGATGATCCACCCGGGCAAATTTTTCAGTAAACAGCCTTGCCATCGACTCAAAGGTGCCGGCCCGGTTCTCGCACTGATGCGGTTTCTCGTCAACACCCGGTTTGGGTTTGGAAATAATTTCAACCGAAGTGGGTCCTATCTTTTTGACGTTGATAGCAGCGCCGCGGCTGAATAGGGGATAATATTTTTCAATAAGCAGGTAGCCTGCTGTAGGACTCATTAAGCCAATCATTAACTGTTTTGCTGCACCTAAACCACCAGATGATGCTGCGTAACGCCCCACCGCCCTGGAAATGTTTGAATCACCTGTTTTCTGCGATACGATTTGATGAAAAGAATCGATTTGTTGCTGATTGAACCAATGGGCCGGATCCTCCACTTCATACCGGGTCATTTTGGCGTAGTCCAATACAGCATCAATGCCGACATCAGGATAATTTTTGCTGATGTACTCCAAATAATTTTTTATCAAACGACTGCTGTATAAAGGTGCTTGTTCGTTCATGCCGTCAACTCGTTAAGCATTGCGTGTGGTCTTGTACGTTTTCGCTCACCGGCCACCTGCTTTTTGACATCCATATAGGCTCAATTTAGCGGTTTTCATCGGCCAATGTTATATTTTACCTGATTTTTGCCCGGCAATACAAGGCTAAAGAATAATGTGTAATGATTCCTTCAGGATATGTTTTCTAATGGGTTTCATCCGACGGGGCGCACAATTTTGGAAGCCGGCACCAGGTGAACCTGTTTTTGCACATCCGGCAGCATTTCCTGCAAAATTTTTAGAGTGGTTGCATGCGGATGCAGAATGCCCACCGCCTGGCCGTTGTGCCTGGCAATTCGAATTAATTCTTTTATTTGCTTGCGAATAAAATCCGGGGTTGGATAATGGTCGAGAAAAACATCACGCTGGGCGAAAGGAATCTGAAACAGGCGTGCCGATGGCTCACACAAGGAATCCGCCGATGTGCGACTGTCGATAAAATAAAGGCCCCGTTGCTTTAAAACCGAAAATATTTGATATAGCTGGGTGGATTCCGCAGTCAGTCTGGAACCCATATGGTTATTGACGCCTTTAACATTCGGCAAGGTATTGAGGTTTTTATCAAGCTGGGCAATCAATTCATCCGCCGACATCGAGGCCAACAGCGTTCCGGGGCCGGGATCGACGCTGGGATACTCATTCGGCTCCATGGGCAGGTGCAACATGATTTCCAATCCGTTTGATTCGGCGAGGTGGACGATTTTTTGTTGAAAGGGGCTATGCGGCAAAATCGAAAATGTCAGAGGAACATTTAACTGGGCAAATTTCTTGGCCATTTGTTTATCGTAACCCAAATCATCGATGATAAGCGCCACCGATGGCAAGGATTTACCTGTCCCCGGTTTTGGAATGGGTTTTGGAATTTTCTTTTTAACCGCTGTTCTGGCAGGCGGGATTGTCTTTTTGGGAAAGATCTCATAAGTCGGTTTTTGTTTTACCACCGGCGCCTTGGCTGGCGGTGGTTGGGTTGACGTTGACGGTGGGGTGGTGATTTTGGGTGGTGCCAGGTAATACAGTAATACGCCAATTGCGACAACCCCCAGTGCCAGAATAGTCAGGCCGGTCAGCGCCCTTAACAGAGGACTTTTAACAGAAGATTTTTTCCGTGACTTTTTGGATCTTCTTTTTTTGCGGGTTGGTTTTCGTTTAGCCATTTAAGCGTTGTGCTCAGCGGCCCTGATATCCTTCAGCTATTTAAGCTTTTAAAGATGTCGTAGCTGTTTAGGATTTCAAGCGCACGAACAACCTGATTATCAGTCATGAGCCGATCGCGATCCAACGGACCGACTCTAAACTGCATTTCCTGAGTTTGATTTTCTTCATTTTGTTTCTTCATTTTTTCAGGTTCGGCTTCAAGATGATTTGCCAGGTCTTTTTCCTTCAACAAACCTTCTTCCTGGGATTCGCTTGGATCGATGCGTTTATGATTTAAAACGATGTCCGGTTCGATTCCTTTGGCCTGAATGGATCGTCCATTGGGAGTGAAATATCTGGCAATAGTTAATTTTACCCCGGAGCCGTCTCGCAAAGTCTCTACGGTCTGCACGGAGCCTTTGCCAAAGGAAGTCGTTCCCAGTATCAGCGCTCTTTTTTGGTCTTGCAGCGCACCCGCCACGATTTCAGAAGCGCTGGCGCTGCCACCGTTAATCAGCACAACCAGCGGGTAATTGCGAGTGCCTGCATCTGGCGTGGCCATATACACTTTTGTATTCTTCTCGTTTCGCCCTCTGATCGACAGTATTTTGCCTTCATCCAGAAATAGATCGGTCACCTCAATGGCCTGATTCAACAGGCCGCCGCCGTTGTTTCTTAAATCCAACACAAGTCCTTTAACAGGGATGTCGCCTGATTCCATTGTATTTAGAGCCTCTTCAAGCTCTTTGGTGGTGCTGCCTGAAAACTGTGATAGGCGGATATAGCCGTAGCCCGGTTTGAGCTCAATGGCTTTAACGCTAATAATCGGAATAACATCCCGTACCAGCTCAAAATCAAGCGGTTCTTTTTCTCCCTGGCGAACGATCGTCACCAAAACCTTGGTGCCTTTAGGGCCTCGCATCATACTGACGGCCTCACGCAAATCTTTCACCGGTTTGCCGTCAACTTTGATAATTCGGTCCTGGGCGATAATTCCGGCTTTATCTGCCGGCGTATCTTCGATGGGTGAAATGACGGTGACGAACCCATCTCGCATAGTGATATGAATTCCGATACCCGTGAATTTTCCTTTGGTATCAATTTGCAAATCCTCAAATGCTTCCGGCGGCATCAGGGTTGAGTGGGGATCCAGGCTTTGAAGCATACCCTGGATCGCTTTTTCAATCAGCTCTTTGGATTCGACATTATCCACATATTCTTTTTCAATCAATTCAATGACATCGGCAAATATTTTAAGCCCCTCATAGGATTCTTCGTTTTTCGCAGCAAGGTCGCCGAAAAAACCGGCACCGATCGTCCATAAAACCACGGCGCTGACCATGATCATCCACAGCTTAATGTTATGCATCTTTTTAAATTTCATTTATACACTCCTTGCATGTGTTCTCTCATAAACGCACCGTGATCCTAAAATTTTTTTCCGATCTTGGGCAACAGGCCCGGCGGCCTTACATGAGATAATCAATTCCTATCATCATTTGGCTTATTCGAGCAACCCCGCAATTGCTTGATAAGCAATCGCATTTATCACCCATATCGTTAACCCGTTTCAATCCATTGCAACGGATCCAACGGTTTGCCATGGTGCCGGACTTCAAAATACAATTTTGGACCGCTGATAGAGCCGGTATCCCCAACAGTGGCAATCACTTCCCCGGTTTCAACGGAATCCCCGCTGGATTTAAACGCTTCCTCGATATGGGCATAAACCGTATAATAATTGTCTCCATGATCTACAATAATCATGTTTCCGTACCCTTTAAACCAATCGGCATAAAGGACTTTTCCGGCATAAACGGCCTGAATCGGCTCGCCTCGGTCGGTTTGAATCTCAATACCGCTGCGAAAATTTAACACCTGATAGCGGGTATTTTTAAACTTACCGAAAAGACTTACTATTTTACCCTTTACCGGCAGTTTAAGCAAGCCCTTATATGCGCCAAATGATTCACCGGTTTGATATTTATCCGTTACCCCCTGACGATCTCCGATCCCCAAATTTTTGATTTTCTCATCTAAATCCAAGGCCGCCTGCTTCAAAGATTCGATAGCGGCCAGCTGGGCGGACTTTTGCTTGCGCAAATAGGCCAGCAATTGGGAGCGTTCCTTGCGCTCGGTTGCCATGCGATTGATATGATCCCGATAGGCATCGGCTTGCTTGTGTTTTTTATTACGATTCGCCTCCAACTGTAAGCGCACAATTTCAAATTCCCGCCGGTTGTTCATCAATTCTTTGATAACCGTTTCGTCCCGGGCCAGGATGTGCTCAATGACTCTTTTGCGCTGGAGCAGCTCTTGCAGATTTTCAGCCGACGCCAGCACCTGGAATTTTCCCAGTCGATTCAATTTATATAGTGCAACCAGGCGCTTGACCACATATTGCTCATTGGTCTTTATCTGTTGAGCAAGATTCTCAGAAGCCACCATTGAATCCGCTATCATCTTATCGAGGCGTTTTATTTCGCGACTGAGGCCGGAAGTCTGTTTGCGGGATCGATCTAATTTACGATCCACTCGGTTTAGCTGTTGAATAATGTCGCTTTCCTTATGGGTGAACTTTTGAATTTTGGCTCTGCCTTTTTCGATTTCGCGACTGATATCCTGCGCCTTTTTTTTGTATTCATCAATCAGCACACTTGATTCCTGAGCCATTATGCGGGGGCTGGCTGCAACGATCAAAAGACAGCCCGCCACCAGGCAAAGGTTTCGAATCTCCTTGTATTTTTTAGCGAAGCGGTCGTTCATGGAATTCAAAAGGTCCATTTGCAGACAATAATAATAAAAAAAATTATCACGAAAACACCAAATAGAAAAGGCGCTAAATTTATTTTTTTCGAGATCTCCTTCGTGCAAGTACTGGTGTTAGAAAAATTTTTCTGAATATCTTAAGCCCAGCTACGCTTTTAAATACTGCTTGAGAGATATGTAAGAGCCAAACCATCCGACCAGCATGCTAAGCAAAATCATAATTCCCACCATCAGTGGTGACAAGAATCGAATGCTAAACAGGCCGGAAAAAGATCCGGGTTCGATATGAGAGACCATATATGCATAAGCCGCAAATAAGACGGCTAAACCGATAATCGCACCGGCGGCACCCTGCATCAGTCCCTGAAGGTAAAATGGAATCTTAATAAAGTGTTCTGCCGCGCCCACCAGCCGCATGATCTCAATTTCATCCCGTCTGGAATAGATGACCAGGCGGATGGTATTGGCCACGATAAACACAGCTGCCATAAAAAAAATCCCGCACATGGTATAGCCGGTCAGTGTAAACAAATTAAAAACCTGGCTAAAACGGCCGAGCCACTGCTGCCCGTATTCGACTTCTTGAACCGCATCCAGAGCCTCAATTTGAGTGGCCAAAACTTCCAGTTTTTCCCAGCGCTGAAATTTGGTATCTAATTGGGTTTCAAATGCATCGGGCAGGGGGTTTTTATCCAGATTTTCAAAAAGAGATGCCTGTCGTTTCATCTGAGATTTTAACTGTCGCAGCGCGGCTTCTTTTGAGATGAACCGTATGTCTTGGACACCCTCTAGAGATTTGATTTGACGACCCACCTCCGGCATCTCTGACGGCTTTACCTCCGGTTTCACATAGACCATGATCCGCAGCCCCTTCTTCCAGAAATTCATCATATCGCTGGTATTGATAAAAAACAGAATAAAGGTGCTGACAATCAGGATGGATAGTGAAATGGTAAATAGGGTAATGAGGTTTAACAACCGGTTGTTGAGAAAGTCTTCAAGGGCTCTTTTAAAAAATAGAATTAGCATAATGTTTTTCGATGATGGACGATCCTTCCAATCTCCCCTCTCTTAAATACAGCACGCGTCCCCCGGTCTTGCGAATGAGCGTTTTATCATGCGTTGCGATAATGACGGTGGCTCCCCGGATATGAATGCCATGGAGCAATTTCATAATGGTTTCGGCAGAGTCGTCATCTAGGCTACCGGTGGGTTCATCGGCCAATATAATTTTAGGATCCCCGATAATGGCCCGCGCAATTGCAACCCGTTGCTGTTCACCCCCGGACAAACTTGGCGGAAAGGCGGTTTGGCGATCCTCCATGCCGACCAGTCGAAGCACACCGTTGACTCTTTTGTGAATCAAACGTCTTTTCTTACCCGCAGCTTCAAGCACCAGCGAAACGTTATCAAAAACGGTTCGGTTGGCGATCAGTTTGTAATCCTGGAAGATAATACCGAATTTTCTGCGCAGTAGTGGCAAGCGCTTGCGAGGAATGCGGGAAAGATTAATTCCATCGATCAAGACTTGCCCTTCCGAAACCGGTTCAGCCAAATACAGCAGCTTAAGCAAAGTGGTTTTTCCTGCTCCGCTGGCGCCGGTCAAAAAAACGAAATCATTTTTAAAAATATCAAGTGTAATATCAATCAGGGCTTTTTTGGTACCGTAATTGCGATGAACATGGAACATCCGGATTATTGAGCGTTTCTCATCTGTATCAATCATTCCATCACTTCCTGCCCCATCGCACGGTAAAGGGTGGCTTTTGCAATTTTAAAATTATAGAGGGCGTTAAAATAATTGGTCAGGGTGTCGGAGAGCAATGTCTGGGCATCCAGCACATCGGTTGTGGTGGCCACCTGTTCTTTAAAGCGTTCTTGGTTTATACGAAAATTTTCCTTGGCTTGCTCGATGGCTTTTTCAACGGTGATGATATTTTTTTCGCTTTCGCGGGTTCGCAGATAGGCTGTTTTAACCTCCAATTCAATGTTGTCCAGGATTTGCTCCCGGCGATATTGCGCCTGGGAAAGACGGTGTAATTTTTCTCGAACGCCAAAATGGGTTCGACCCCACTCCCAGAAGTCCCATTCGGCTGTGGCCCGGATATTCCAGCTTCTCGCATCCGAGATGCCTTCCCCGCCGCTGACTTCCCAGTCGTCACCGGAGCGGATGTATTCTCCTCTTAGATTGACTGAAGGCATGTAATCCTTTTTGGTAAGGTCAACCTCTTTTTCAGCAATTTCAACATCCAGATCTGCCACGGTGATTTCAAGCCGGTTATTGGTGGCCGTATTCAGGCAATATTCGAAATCATGCACAAATGGTGAATAATCAAGGACGTCCTGCAGCTCCACCGGTGCATTGACCCGTCGCCGCAGGAGTGTATTGAACTGTGATTTGGCGATCGCCAGATCATTGAGCGCTACAATCTCTTCCTGACGGGCATTGGCCAGCGAGGCCTGGGACTCCAGTAAATCATTCAGCGGGGACATCCCGACCTCATAAAAATTTTCGGCAACCTCTTTCTGGGCAGCGATCTGATTGACCCGCTGTTTGGCAACGTCCAGCAGTTTTAACGCTTTTAAAACCGAGTAAAATGCATTTTTGGCATCCGGAATCACATCCTGCCGCGTGTTCTGTTCGCTAAATTCAGCCGCGTCCAAGCCCATGTCAGCGATTCGATACTGGTTAATCAACGAAAATCCTCTGAAAATGGGCTGGTTAAATGAGGTCACAAATGTATATTCATCATCGGGGCGCACGATAAAATCTGGACCGGGCCCAATTCCGGTCAACTCCTGGGTTTGTTCCCTGTTGCGATGCACATAGTCATAGGTGGTGCTGAGGGTCGGGAAAAACTGGGTGATGCTTGCCTTGCGGTTTTCTTGAGCGGCTCTGACTTCTTCATGGGATTGTTTCAAGCTTAAGTTGGCATCAATGGCCATTTTAATCGTATCAGCCAGAGAAAACACGTCAGGTGGATCATCAGCTGCAGAAAGCGCCGGTATTATAAAGATGGTTGCACCGAGCACATATAACAATAGATTCCAAAGAAACCTGTTTTTCAGCATCATCTGTCATCCTCTATGAAATTAATGCAAACCTTTTTACAGATACGAATTGACCGCCTGTGATTTTACTGTTACAAATCTCGGTGAGTTCAGGGAGTGCCTTTCCGGGTTTTCCTTGCTTAAAGCCTCCGCTATACCCCATTAACAGGCTTCTTTCTAAATTAGTGGAGGCTTTTTTATATCCAATCACGCTTTTAAAATCAATAATTTCTTCTAGCGATGCAGTTGATTGCCGGGGCATTTACCATGAAAGAAGAATTAATCGATCTATTGTGTCAAAAGTCCTTCAAATTCAGCCAGGAGCCCATTTATAAACTGGTGTCGGGCCGCATGAGCCAGTTTTACGTCAATTGCAAACCGGTTACGCTTTGCGCCAGGGGCATGTTCCTGGCAGGGCACCTGTTATTTGAAGCGATCAAAGACGATGATATCACCGCCATCGGCGGCCTGACTTTTGGCGCCGATCCGCTGGCAGTCGCAACGGCCCTTACCTCCGAATTAAAGGCCAGACCGATCAATGCTTTTTCCATTCGTAAGACCCGCAAAGATCACGGGATGATTCGCTGGATTGAAGGTGATATCCAACCGGGCGAGAGGGTGGCCATTATTGATGATGTGGCCACGACCGGCGGATCTACCATAAAAGCGATCAAACGGGCCCGTGCCGAGGGTCTTGAAGTTGTCAGGGTGGTGATTCTTGTCGATCGACAGGAGGGCGGGGTTGAAAATATCAAACAGCACGTTTCAAAGGTATCCCGCATTATCACCCGGGACGAGCTGGTCAAACGTTGGCAGGCAATTCAAGGCGCTTCTTCTAAATAAAGTTTTAGAAATCCCTGTTGTATTTAGTTTCCAATAGCCGTCCGTTGTCCGTTGCTAGTCGTTAGTTGAGAAGCGCAGCAGAGAGCAAAAGATTATATTATCAGAATCTGGGGTGGCACGGACAACCTACGACGGACGACTGACAATATAAGTGGCGCACGTATCATCGGATTCCCAGGCGGTGACCCGACTAATGCGAATTGAGGGATCATTGATTTTGGCTTGAAGCTCAGTGGCCACAAAATAAGCAATATTTTCCGATGATGGTTTTCCGTCTGGTATATAATCGAGCTCATTTAAAAATTTGTGGTCCAATTTTTTGATGACATCCGCCAGATGGGCTTTGATCTCCCCGAAATCCATCAGCACACCACCGGCGTTTAATTTATCGCCGATGACATATACCTCGACCTTCCAATTGTGACCGTGCATATTCTCACATTTGGACCCGACCATTGTCAGCTGATGTGCTGCGGCAAAGCGTGTTACGACTTTTAGTTCAAACATATCATTAACCAAAAAATCCGAAATGCGAAGTCCGAAATCCGAAACAATTCCTAAATCCTAAATTCAAATTTTCAAAACTTTTGAATTTAATACATTCTATATAATTAATGCAAAAACGAATAATTTTTAAAACTAGCCGGTTGCTTTATTGGCATCTCCCTTAAGGATATTTTTTATTTTGTGAGAAATTTTTTTGGACTCGAGTTCGGCAAATTCCTTTAGAAGCGCTTCCTGCTTTTTGGTAATATGGGTGGGTGTCTTAATGGCGACTTGGATGATTTGGTCACCCCGTTGGGATGTTCTTAGCGATGGAATGCCTTCTCCATGGAAATAGAAAATATCACCCGGCTGCGTGCCTTTTGGAATTTTCAGCGTTTTGTCACCGTTTAAGGTCGGCCAGGGCAGCCTGGACAAATGATATCGGGATCTCACAAATGATATCGGTATCCCGCCGTTTGAAGAATTCATGAGGCTCGACATGGATAAAAACGTATAAATCGCCAGGGGGGCCACCGAAGACACCCGGCTCGCCCTCTCCGGTCAGGCGCAACCGTGAGCCGTTATCAACGCCGGCAGGGATTTTAACCGCAACTGTTTTTCTGGCCATTACCTGGCCTGTTCCCCGGCATTCCGGACAGGGATG
>ENA-OVOC01000041-OVOC01000041.1-sediment-metagenome-genome-assembly--contig:-NODE-41-length-10321-cov-1.783873_pt1 | contig 10321 bp, 8 predicted proteins | sample MGYA00250096_ERZ650216 | MGnify/ENA primary metagenome ERZ650216 (study PRJEB26732, sample SAMN07258893) | sediment metagenome | biome: subtidal zone; feature: saltmarsh; material: sediment | place: USA...
CCACCGTAAAGAACCTGCTGAACCGCTATGCCTGGGAAACCCGTTCCGATTACTGTGCCGGATGCAGTGATATTTGCGAATCAACCTTAGGTGGCAGGGTACCGGTCGGGGATATAATGAGATACCTGATGTACAGTCGCAGTTACGGCGAACAAGATCGTGCGATAGCTGAATTTAGAACCATACCCGTTGATATCCGGCACCGGATGGCCGGACTCGATTATTCCACAGCCGAGCAAAGATGCCCCCGGAAAATGGCGATGAATGGCTGGTCAGGGCGACAGGCGACCATACCCAGGCGCTGCCGTCCGCCAGCCGGATGACCGCCATTCGTGTCGGGTACGGGAAGCCGTAAAACGAGACGGTGGGTCCGTCGGCAATGAACAGCGATGGTCCAAACTCCCGGAGCATGCTCTCAGCGTAGCCAAGCGCCGGTCCATTCGCTTGTTTGCCCTCCGCATTTGCTGATCTCAATCAACGGCGGGTTGCGCCGGCAGGTTATCGAGGCGCAATGCGCATGCAATCCTTCAGCGTTCTCCGAATGCCGAACTCGCCTCGGCGATGAAAAGATTCAGCAGCGCAAAGTGCGAGGCCGCCATTTTCAGGTCCCTGGTGCTTCCATCCTCCAGACTGAAACGAAACCAGACCTGATTCCGGGCGGTGGAGATGGCCTCCAGCTGTTCCCTGTCCGCGGCAAATAATCCCCGCACCGTGAAATCCCCCTCACCCATGCTGCTGCGTCCTCCTCCGCTCCCGCGCAGGAAAACGGGCGGCCCATCGTCTACCTTGACTTGCAACGACTCGAGACCGGGTGCCGGATCACCCGTATAGACAATTGCCACGAGGAGCCAGCGGCCGTTCGTCGCCCGGTGGAACTCGATGCTTGCGTCGACAGCCGCCTGGTGCTCCAGAATCACAACGCATTTTCTGCCCCCGTCAAACTCGTCTTCCCGGCAATACTCGACACTCCTGGTATCGAGCAATGGTGCGCGCTCATCCGGATTGGGTGTTCCGCTCGCTACAGCCATCCGGCAGTAAACTCCACCGGTCTCGGCGCTTTCCTCGCAATAGCTGGCGGCTACCGGCAGGCAATACAGCTGAGCGAGAATCAGCAAGGCGCAGATGGACGCGGGGTTGATGCGCTTCGGATGCCGAATACATCGAGGTGGATCCGCTCTGACATTCACGATTGCATTCTCCAAAAAATCAGCCTCTGCAGCTTGAGACTTTACGCGCCCGCAAGCGGATAGCCCAATTGGCGCATTCGCGAAACGTCGCGCGCGTTGGGAGATTCTATCCTTATTCGAAGGACGACAATGATCCCGTGGACCCCGTCCGAAAGCTTTTCGCGCGCGAACTCAGCCCTGGTTCCGGGACTGCAACTCCAGCGCCATTCTCTCTGCCTCTGCCAATTGCGCAGGGGTGAGGTGTTGCGCGGCCGCTTTTTTCCAGTAATCGAGGTCTCCCAGGATCAATTGATACCTGGCCGCCACGAGTTCCGCCGCGCGCGCATGCGCCAGGGCTTCCAGCGGGTTTTTCGGGTAGATCAGGCCCTCCAGCAGAGCCTGCGACTTCGCGAGGTAAGCCTCCGGGTGCCCCTTCTGGAGCGCGCGGGCAAAAGCCAGCCGGGCCGTGTCCTGAAAGTCGTAAACGAGCCCGGGTTGCAGCATCGCCAGCGGCGGGTCGTTGTTGAGTTGGTCGGGGCGCAAAATAAACCCCATGGCTCTGTCGTAGAACTGGACTTCCGCGACATCGTGGCCAAGCTGCACGGCCCTCGTGAGCCAGTGTACGGCTTCCAGACGGCAGTCCACTTCCGGGGGTATCAGCTGGCAAAGCTCATAGGCACTCATGAGACGGTCGACGCGTCTTTCCATGCGCTTCAGGCCCCTCTGCTGGGCGTGATCCACGTGAGCTTCGATGTGTTCCAGACGCTGATCGACCTGTTGCTCCGTGCGGGGCATCACCGAACAGTTTCCGTAATAGGTGTAAATGCGATAGGCCAGGTCTGCATCCACTTCCGGATCGTCGAGGTCTCTCAATTGAGGTGGATGGGCCCGGATGTCCTTCCAGAGATCGGCCTTGTACCGGGCCAAGGCGACATCGTGAGGAACCATCAGCGGTTCGTCGAACGAGGCCGCGGCGGGCCGGCCTGTATCTGCGCTTGCCCGCGACTGCCCGGGTTGCCCGGTCACCGCCGGGGCTTCCGCACCGCCCGTTTCAGCAGCGGTGGCGGCCGCGGTCTGCGGCGCGCTGCCGGCGGTCTGCGAAGCTGACGGCCCAGCAGATTCTTCGGCCGGAGCCGCTGTCGTCTGCGGCCGAAAAACTGCCACGACAGCCGCCAGCGCGACGACACCCAAGATAATGGTAAGGAACGGTTTGAGCCTGGATGAGTTAGCCATGGGCACTGCCTGGTTCAGATCTACTCGACGTGGGTATCAGCTATTTCAGTCGTCAACCGCGCTCAAAAGTTCATTTGCAACCAGCGCCGCCCGTGAACCATCCGGCCGAATCGGTATCCAAGCGGTGTGAAACGACTGAAGCCCATTCTGTTCCTGCTCCTCGCGGCCGGCTCGCTGGCCGCCTGCACCGCCTCGTTCACCTACAACCGGCTGGATTGGCTGATTCCCTGGTACGTGGACGGCTACGTGGACCTGGACCGTGAACAGCGCCGGTTGCTGCGGCAACAGCTCGCGCCGCCGCTGGAATGGCATCGCGAGGAGGAACTGGCGCGCTATGTAGCCCTCCTGGACCGCATCGAAGCGGACCTCGCCGATACCGACGGCAACGGCATCGCCGACGCCAGCATGGTCCGGTCATGGGTGGACGAAGTCCTGGAGGCGGCCATGCGGGTCGAGCGGTCGATGATGTCGGTGGCGCTGGAGTTCGGCGGAAGCATCAGCGATGAGCAGATGCGGGAGTTTGTCGGCAGCCTCCGGGAGCGGCAGCGCGAGTACGAGGATGAATTCCTGGAGCGCAGCGATGCGGAGTACGCCGACGACACCTACGAAAACCTGGCCGATTTCCTGGAGCGCTTCATGGGGCGACTTTCGCCCGGCCAGCAGGCGGCCCTGCGCCAGGCGTCGGATCGCCTGCAGCGGTTCGACGCGCCGTGGCTGGAGGAGCGCCGCAAGTGGCTGGAGACGCTGGAGCCCATGCTGCAACGTCAGCCCGGCTGGCAGGAGGCCGTGATGCGGGCCCACGCCGGGCGGTTGGATAACCGGACGCCCGAGTACCGCGCGGTCCTCGAACACAACCTGGGGCTGATCACCGGAGCTGTCGCCGAAGTCATTGCCCAGATGACCGAGCGGCAGCACCGGAAGACCCGGGAGGAAATCGACGACCTCCGCGGCAAGCTCCACAAACTGATGGACCGCCCTGCCCGGCAGGCCGGCCTGGAAGGGCCATACTCGTCGCTTGCCGTCAAGCCAGGGATTGCGCGGCGCTCACCGGGGCAGACCGACGCGCCGCATGAGTTCCTGCACCTCGGGCCGGTCGCGGACGGGGTCGAAAACCGGCGTGTGGCCAAGGAAGGGCATGCTGCCTGAACGCTCCTCGAAGGCTTCCCGCAAATGCGCGATCGCGCGCTCATGCTCGCCCGCCGACACCCAGGCTCGGGCCAGCGGCCAGGGCAGCTTCCGCCCGGCCCTGCCGGCCTCGTGCTGCAACTTTTCCGCAGCCTGGCGAGCCGCCCCGACGTCGCCACACCGGCCCTCGACGATCGCCCGGTACTCAAGATAGAACAGATCTTCGCCGGAGATCGACCGGCAACGCTCCAGGCTGGCCCGTGCCGCATCCGCCTGGCCGTCGAAAGCCTCCGCCAGCGCCAGCCGCAGCAAGCCGGGTCGAAAGCGGTCATCGATTTCCAGGGCGGTGCCGAGCGTGCGGATCGCCTCCCGGAAGCGATGCTGAAGGATCAGGTGGTCGCCGGCATTCATCAGCACGCCGATATTCAGCGGGTCTATTTCCATCGCTCGGGCGATGAAGGCCTGAGCGCGCTCGTAGTGCCGGGTGACGAGGCTGATATTGGCGCTGAGGAGCAGGGCCATTTCGAGGCTGGGATTCATCTCGAGGGCCGCGCCGACCAGTTCCTCGGCCCGACGGAAATCCCAGTCGTGGTGAAAAGCGACGGCCGCCAGGTGCAGCCGCGCATCCGCGAGATCGGCATCCAGCGCTAACGCCTGTTCGGCCAGCTCGCGAGCTCGGCCGAACCCCTCTCCGGCATCGATCGCCCCGTAATGGGCGAGCAGAAAGTACGACATGGCCATTGCCGAAACCGAGGGGGCGTGCCGGGGTTCCTCCGCGAGGACCCGCTCGAAACAATCGACAGCTTGCCGGACCAGGTCGCGCGAGCGCCGGCCGTTCAGTTGAACGCCCAGCAAGAAAAGGCGCAACAGGTCGGGCCGAAGTTTCGGCGGCGCGGGCGCCGGCTTGTCCGGGCCGTGCAATTCCGTGCGAATTCGGGTTGCCACGAGGACTGAGATCTCGTTCAGCGCTGCCAGCAGATCGCCGGTGGACCGGGTCCAGGATTCAGCCCACAGGTGTTCATCGGTGTTCGCGTCGATCAGCTGCACGACAATCTGCACCTGCTCGGCGATCTGCATCAGCGAACCCTCCACGATCCAGCTTACGCCCAGTTGCCGCCCGATTTCGGGCAGCGGTACGCCGGAGTCCCTGAAGCTCATCGCCGTCGTCCGCGAGATGACGGGCCGGTCCAGCGCCACCGACAGGCGCGCAATGAGCAGTTCAGTCAGCCCGTCTGCGACGTATTCATCCATGCTCTCGGAGAGGTTCTGGAATGGGAGCACGAGCGTTCGCTCGACGGCGTGAACGGCCTGCACCGGCTCGACGGGTTGCAGTAACCGGTAGCCCCTGCGAGGCACGGTGCCGATGTATTCGGCTTGCCGGGGACGGTCGCCCAGCGCGTTCCGAAGCTGGGAGATACACCGGTTCAGGGCGTCGTCGGTGACGTAGCCGCGCGGCCAGACCTGCCGGACCAGATCGTCTCGCTCGACCAATTGCCCCGCGGCCCGGGCCAAGACCATCAGAACATCCATCGACTTCGGCTCGACGCGCGCCGTGCGTTCGCCGATCACCAGTAGATTCTCGGCCGGCCGCACTTCGACCGGACCCATCCGGAAGCCGTCTTTGAATGATGAGGTCAAACTGTTCACGCTCCTGACACCCGAGCAGAGAGGTTAGTCAATTTTCAACACGCAGCCAATCATCAGGAAACCCTAAGGTTTTCCTCAGGACTCCCCCGGCCCGGCGACCTAAGCTGCCCCCGTGGTCACCCATCAGCGCCGGTCAACCGGCAAGGAGCAACAAATGAACCATACATTCAAACCGCTGATAACGCTCGGTCTCGCGGCAGCCGCCATGGCCTGTGCCGCCTCGGCTGTCGCAGCGCCTGCGCCCCAATGCGACACGTTCCATTTCACGGGATCCACGCAGCAGTATGCGCCCGATACGCCGTTCGTCGGCAGTATGTCCCTGACCAACCTGGTCAGCGGCGAAACGCTCGATGTCGACGTCAGCACGATCCTCCTCGGCTATACGAACCCGGCCGAGGGCAAGGCCATCACCAGCCACGAGATGAGGGGCAGAGGCTACCGCGGCGTCGACCTCGTCACCTTCGACGACGCGCAACTGGTGCCGGCCGGCGAGCCCGGTGTGTTTTCGCTGATCTCGCGGCTGGTGGTGAAAACCGGCAGCGGCGTATACAACTGCGGGGAGATGATCACCGACGCCAGCAACTCGACCGTGGCCTTCGATGCCGGTGGGCTCGGTGCCGCGAACTACTCGGGCCTCGGCCGGCTATGCCGCTGTAACCCGTCCGACTGACCGCGCGCCGGCCCGGCCGGCTCGGTCTCGGACCGCCAAAGGGGAAAGGCGGGGGCCGGACACATGTCCGGCCCCGTTTTGCAACCGGGCCGCCAACGGGCACTGCCGGCTGTCAAAGCGCTCTGCCAGTTCAAACAGGATTGGTTATGATAGCGATTGCTGCCCATTGCGCCGGAGTCCCCAGACGTGAACAGAACATCCCGATTGGCCCTTGCGATTGCGTTGTTTGCCGCCTTGCTGCCGCCACCCGGTCGGGCCGCCGCGCCCGTAACGCTGGCCAATGACGAGTGGCCGCCCTTCATTCTCGCGAACGGCCAGCAGGGCAAGGCGGAGAGACTGGTATGCGGGGCGCTGGAGCGATCCGGCCGCGCCTGCACCGTGAAAGTCGAGGACTGGGAGGTTGTCCTCGAACAGGCGCGCAACGGTGCGATCGACGGGATCGCAGCCGCCTGGCGCGATTCGGAGCGGGAGGCGTACTTGCTGTTCTCGGAGCCGTACCTCACCAATCGGATCGTTCCGGTGGTCAGCGCTAATTTCGACGAATTCATCCGGACCGCCGACGACCTTGAGGGTCTGCGTGTCGCCCTTGTAACGGACTATGCCTACGGCGATGAGATTGCTGCCCGGACCGCACGATTCGAAACGGTTCCGGCCAGGAGCTCGGCGGATGCGCTGGACCGGGTCCGGCATGGACAGGCGGACGCCGCGCTGGTCGATGAGCTGGTGGCTCGGGACCTGCTGGGTGCGCCGGGATTCGAAGGTCTGACGAGTTTGAGAACGGTTCTTGCCTATCGCAGCCTGCACTTCGCAGTGTCGCGCACCCGCCCCGACGCGCAGGAGATTCTGGCCGACTTCCACCGCGCCTATGAAGTCATGTTGTCGGATGGCACGGTCAACGAAATCCTGGAGGTGGACTGGCTCGCATCCGACTTCGGCCAGCCCGGAAACGTCAGCGTGGTCATGCGCAGCGGGGTTAGCCTTGACGACCTGGACAACCCGACGGAGCCGGGCTCGATGTACGCGCTGGGTCATTCGGACTACGAGTGGACGGGCCAACGCGATTTTGACCCCTCGAGGGCCAAATATCAGGTCGAGGGCGAGTCATACTCGTCGCTGCAGTCCGCACTGAACGAGGTTTTTGGAAAACAGGCCGTCTGCGAACACCAGGAGTACTCCTCGACATTCGATTGCAGCAATTTACTCAAGAACCGCTGAAGCGGCGTGGCGCGACGGCATGGCGCGCAGCTTACCGGCAACGTCCAGGCCGCACAGCGAGTGGAAGTAGGTTTCGTATAGGCCCTGCCGCCGAAACAAAGGCTGGAGCGCACTGCTATCCCACGCCATCAGCCGCACCTCCCCGGCCGCGACCACGTTCGCGCTGGCCGGCTCGCCGCTCACAAAGCTGAGCTCTCCCAGGAAATCTCCCGGTCCCAGCACCGCCACCTCGGTCTCGCGCTTGAGGACCTCCACCTGCCCCGCGAGGATCAGGAACAGCGTGCTGTTCTGCTGACCTTCTTCCAGCAGCGACTCTCCGTTTGCAAGGGTCCTGCGGTCGGCGCACTTGAAGATCGGCCGCATCTCGTGGGGGCGCAGACGGGAAAATTTCAGCCGGTAAGCCGCTTCCTCGTCGTCGTCGAAGGCTGGACGGCGCATCGCGTAAAGCAGGATCACCAGGTTGACCAGGTTGACGGTCAGAAAGCAGGACTGCCAGAACAGCGCGGACCACAGCGGCTCGGTCTGAAAATAGAAATACGGGAAGGTCGACGCTGCCGCTACGATCGCCAGCGCCCGCAACCAGAGCATGCTGGTCAGCATGTAGGAAATGACGTACAGGGTGTTGGCAAAGAAAAACACCACCGTTGCGTCGGTCAGGAAATCCAGAATTTGCATGGGAGAAGCGCGCCCGTGGAAATTGGCCGGCCGTCATCATAACAAGGTCAGGCGCGGCAGCATGCCCGGTCGGGCGCCTGATCCGGCATGGAAGTGCGCGGGGATCCGGCCGGTGCGCCACGCGTTGCAAAGGGGTTTGGGGGCGCGGGGTGCGCCTTACAGGTTGATCGTGTCCAGGTCTCAGGACGTGCCTTTCTTCCTCACGCCCAGCGCCAACACGATCATCGGGATGCCCGTAACCAGCAAATCGATTCCCACGAACACCGCGACCACCCATGCGCCGGCTACCGGCCAACGATTCCAGAGCAGCGCTGCAAGCAGCAGCGAAACCAGGCCGCTGAGCAGCAGCCACCACCACCTTGCCTGCGGCCGGAAGCGCAGCGACGTAACGATCTTCCATAGTCCGTTGACGGCGAAGAAGATCATCAGCAGAGCCGTCAGGAAGCCGGAACCCAGCTCCGGATTGAACCATACGAGAACGCCGACACCTGCGACGATGGCCCCCAGCACAATGGACACGGCTTTGTGGGCGACCGAGGCCGCGCGCAGGGACTGAAGCATGTGCGCCACCCCGGTCACAGCCAACACCAGGGCCACGAGACGAATCACGGCATCGCCGCCGGCGACCGGCGTGACCAGCAGCAGCGCACCGAGGATCGTCAATGCGATACCAGTCGCCATCAGCGTGCCGCTTCCCGGCAGCGTTTTCGTAGCCATGGGCCCGTCCTTTCGCGATATCGCGGCCGGGGATGCCTGTCCCCTGACCATGTTCTCAGTATAATGCATGCTCGCCCGTGCAGAAGGAAACTGTTCCATCTCAATGAAAGCATTGTGTTTTTCGCTAATTCCTACTGCCCTGTGCCTGACGCTTGCCGCTGGCCGCGCCGAGGCCTGGGGACCCGACGGGCACGCGGCGATCGGCCAGGCGGCGGTTAGCCGGCTGAGCGCCCGGACCCGAGCCCGGGTAGAAGACATTCTCGGCGTGGCGTCAGCGGTGGAGCTGGATGACGCCATCGCCGAAGCCTGTTTCTGGCCTGACACGGTTCGCGACGAGCCCCGATGGGCCTGGAGTGCGCCGTTGCATTACGTGAACCTGCCACGTGACGCTGCGCGCTATGATCGCGGGCGCGATTGTCCCGACGACCTGTGCGTCACCGAGGCCATCCTGAAGTATGCCGGGGAACTCGGCGACAGCGATTTCGACGGCGCACGACTGCAAGGGGACCGCCAGGAAGTATGGCAATCGTTCGCCTGGCTGTGCCACCTGGTCGGCGACCTGCACCAGCCGCTGCACGTGGGCTACGCGGACGACCGCGGCGGCAACGACATCACCATCCGCTACCGCGGAGAAGCGATGAACCTGCATCGGTACTGGGACTCGGGTGTCATCCGGGCCCAGGTGGACTCGCTGGGGGAACTGGTGGACCTGTTGCGGGCGCGGCATGACCAGGCGCCGGAGGGCTGGCGGACCGGGGATACGGCCCTGTGGACCAACGAATCCTTCGCGCTGACGCGGAATTTCGCATTCTCGTTCGGCTACGCGGAGTTCGTGGCCGGCGACCGCACCTTCGAGGCGACGGAGGAACTGACGGTGTTGCGCTCGGCGTACGCCGGCGTGGACCGGGCCGACCTGGACGTGATGGATCTCTTCGCCCTCGACGTCCGCCGCGAGCCGCCGCTCTACGAGGCGGTGGTCGAGGTGCCGGAGCGTCTCGCCGCCGACGGGTCGGTGATCGAGGCGCTCGGCCTCGAGGGCCGCGCGCGCGGGCCGCTCCGGAAGTTCTCGAAAGGGATGGTCCAGCGTCTCGGACTCGCCCAGGCGATCCTGCACGACCCCGAGGTGCTGATCCTCGACGAGCCGACCGACGGCCTCGACCCGAACCAGAAGCACGAGGTGCGCAGCCTGATCCGCGAGATGTCCAGCGAGAAGATTATCGTGATCTCGACCCACATCCTCGAGGAGGTCGCCGCGCTGTGCAACCGCGCGATTATCATCGCCGACGGCCGCCTGCTGGTGGACGACACCCCGACCGGTCTGATCGCGCGCTCGCGTTACCACGACGCCGTGACGCTGGTGGTGGAACAACCCGAGCGGGTCGCCAGCACGCTGAGCGAATTGCCGCAGGCGCGCAAGGTGGAGCTGCGCGAGGGCGAGCTGACGGTGTTCCCGGCGCCGGGCGCGCGACTTTTCGAGGCCGTTTCCGATGCCGTTCGCGATAACGGCTGGGCGGTCAGCGAACTGCGGCTCGAAGCGGGCCGGCTGGACGAGGTGTTCCGCCAGGTCACGCGCGGGGAGGTGGCCGGGATTCAACTGTCGTCTCGCCAAGGATTGTGCGTACGCAAAGCATGCGGTGTTGAGCGATGGAAGTCGTGGCTCTGCCAGGGCCCGGGCGCGGTCTTGCGCGCTCAATTCTGCGTCCTCGATCCCCGAAGTGTGCGTCGCCAGGTGACGGATCGTGATCTTGCGCTTCTGGGGGTCATCCCTCCAGGCCGGGATATAGGTGCACGCCGGATCGTCTATCCTCATTCGCCCATCGTTGAGCGTCAACAGCAGCGACGTGCCGCCGACCAAGGCTTTGGCCAACGACGC
>ENA-OVOC01000042-OVOC01000042.1-sediment-metagenome-genome-assembly--contig:-NODE-42-length-10253-cov-1.819182_pt1 | contig 10253 bp, 9 predicted proteins | sample MGYA00250096_ERZ650216 | MGnify/ENA primary metagenome ERZ650216 (study PRJEB26732, sample SAMN07258893) | sediment metagenome | biome: subtidal zone; feature: saltmarsh; material: sediment | place: USA...
TAAATAGGCCCATTGTTGTTTGGGGTTTTGGTGGATCACCGCCGGTGTGGAGTTTGTCATGCCGGCGGGATCCTTTCCAGAAACTCCACTATTCTTCCACCCTGGTGGAATTGACTCTTACACCATCAATTTCATAAGTTTGATTAATACCGTAATCAATAATTTTAATCTAAATGTGATGATCGAATCGAATATTAAAAAACTGACCCCAACAGCTGTTGGAGTAGCTGCATTTGTGATCATTCTTGCAGGAATGAGTCATGCAGAAGCTTTCCTGAATCCATTATTGATGGCATTTTTCATAAGCATTATTTGTGCCCAACCGGTGATCTGGCTGAAGAAGAGAAATGTATCATCCGGATTGGCTGTTTTAATCGTGCTCCTGGGATTGCTGACCCTGTATTTCGGGCTCAACTGGTTGGTCGGGTCCTCATTGTCTTTGTTCCTGAAGGATGTTACAAAGTACCAGGATAATTTGAGTGAGCTTACAGATTCTGCAGCAAGGTTTTTTAGCGACAAGGGAATCAATATTGCAGTTTTCGGAGGCTCCGGATCGATGGATCCGTCAAAGGTCATGCAACATACGGAAGCGTTCATCAAGGAGATCCAGGCAATTGTGAGCAAAGAGATCACCTTTATTTTCCTGACCATTTTTTTGATGACAGAAATCGAGGTAATTGGCGCGAAGTTCAGGGTCCTTGCAAAAGGCTCCGAAGCTACGGTTGAATATTTAAGGCGCATCGGGCGAAGCATCCGCCATTATCTTTCCATTAAGAGCATGACAAGTCTTGCTACGGGGGTTCTCGTTGGATTAAGTCTGGCCCTTATTGGTGTGGATTATCCCATCCTGTGGGGCATGATTGCCTTCCTTCTGAATTACATTCCGACCATTGGGTCCATTTTGGCTGCCATCCCGGGGATTACCTTTTCCATGCTTCAGCTTGGCTTCCCGGCAACCTTCTGGACAATTGGTGTGTATATATTCACCAATGTAGCCATAGGCAGTGTGCTGGAGCCCAGGGTCATGGGTAAAGGCATGGGTCTTTCCACCTCTGTCGTATTTTTTGCGCTGATATTTTGGGGATTCGTATTGGGACCAGTGGGCATGTTCCTTTCTGTACCCATTACGATGGCCATTAAAATAATCCTTGAATACAATCCAGCTACCAAATGGATTGCCATCATGCTTGGCAACAAGGATGATGTCCAGGCGGCACTTGAGGAGTAGCCAGGATCAACCCAAGAGGTATAAGCTTATGGTTCAGCGGGAACTTGGAGCAGATTGGTCTGAACGGCTGGCAAACATGCAAAACTCCGAATTAAGCACCTGTTATCGACCTACTTTCCACTTTTTTTCCACTTTAAGCTTATTGACAATTCCACCATTTGCGGGGTAGTTTAGCTGTGTGATTCAACGATGCTTTTAAGCTACATAAACACATAAATACAATTAATATGAACACTCACAAAAAAATGAAATCCTTTATCCGGATCAGTGGAGCAATTATGGTACTTGCCGGTTTTTTGATTTCCGTTGACACGGCCAGTGCCCAGGCCGTATCACCCTTTCAAACCGGGGCTTATATGGCAGCATTTTCCAATGCCCGTGATATGGCTGCAGCTCCGGCGGGTTTGTTTGTCCTGATGTACAACTACTATGCCTTCACAGATACCTATGTGGACCAGAATGGGACCAAGTATAACTCCATTCCCCTGGATATGCTTGATCCGGGTTTGCCGGAGGATGTTGATCTGAGCATTAAGATGAATTCATATGCGGCAGTCCCTGCCTTTTTCTGGGCCTCTCCGTTCCAGTTCCTGGGAGGTGCCCGGTGGCTGATCGGAACCACCCCCCTGTATTCCACCTCAAAGGTCTCACTGATCACCGAGCAGGGAGATGGAAGCATCGATTCGGAATATAATGCTTCTGCAGATGCCAGGGTGTCGGGCTTTGGCGATTTGTTTGTACAGCCCCTGGGATTATCCTGGGCCTTCCCACGGGTGGATGTAACACTGGCTTATGGCTTTACAGCTCCTACGGGAAGATACACTACCGGGGCGGACGATAATGTGGGACTGGGCTTCTGGACCCACCAGGTTCAGGCCTGGGGAAACTTTTACCCCGTTGAAGACCAATCAACCGCCCTGGTGCTTGGACTTACCTATGAACTGAATGGGGAGCTGAAAGATGCAGATTTTAATCCCGGCAACCGCCTCTCACTGGAATGGGCCATTAGCCAGTATGTCTCGGATCGCATGGAACTGGCGGTCATGGGCGGACATAACTGGCAGGTTACCGATGACAGAGGGAGTGTGGTCGATTGGGACACCAGTGTCCATGATAAGAAGAGCACACTGTCATTCACAGCAGGCTACTGGGTCTGGAATCAGCGCATGCAGCTTACGGCCAAATATGCCTTTGATTATGCCTGCGCACAGCGTTTCAAGACCAATTTCTTTATGCTGAACCTGACTTTCCTGACAAACGCCTTAACAGGCAGCAACTGAAACAAATGATCTATTACCCAAATCCTAATATGAATAAACCATGAGAAAAACAGAAATTACTTTATTGATTTTTGCAATTGCAATAATTGCAGCGCTGCCATCCTGTCAGGCCCCGGGTGAAAAAACCGGGCAGGCGACCACCTACCAATTGCCTGATGTTTCCAATACAATGGACATCAGTTCTTCAGCTGAAAGAGCCAGCATGGACATCTATTCCCTGGCGGGGAGTGAGCCCAGTTCCAATGTGAACTACAAAGCGGCTCCCGATAACATCAACACTCGGTTCGGGAAGCTGGAGTTTCCGGGTGGCTATCCAACCGATGCAACCATTCAAAAAGTATATGACGAACTGGATTTGCAACGTGCCACACAATTGTATTTGGATATGACTCCTGCATTATCCATGCACGGCATGTTAAAAGGAAATGTACGTGACTACGGCGTTAATAACAGTTCAGTTATTGGTGTTACAGCCAATCGCTTGGATTCTAAAGGCATGTATTTAACCGGAAATACAGAAAGCATTTATGCCTTTATCGTTTTGGATCTTAAAAAAGACGGGCCAACGGTTGTAAAGGTGCCCAAAGGGGTTATGGGACCCGTTAATGATCATAACTTTTTATTCCTGGCCGATGTTGGCCCAACAGGAAAAGATAAAGGGCAGGGTGGAAAATATTTAATTCTTCCTCCGGGTTATGAAGGCGATATTCCTGAGGGGTATTTTGTACAGCAATCGAAAACCTATAATGCATTTTCATTTCTAAGAGCGAATACGGCCATTGTTGGAGAAGGCGAAAAAGCCATGAAATTTATTCGTGAAAACCTGGAAGTTTATCCTTTATCTACAGGTCCAACAGAAGGAACCTATACGAATGTGTCGGGGGTGGACATGAACTCCCTGGTGCCTGAGGATGCCTCTGCTTTTACATGGATGCATGAAATCATCAATTACGAACCTGCGGAGGCCTTTGGCAAGGAGTTGCTGGGTCGTTTGGAATCTATAGGTATCCAGAAGGGAAAAGATTTTAAGCCTGATGCCCGTATGGTCAACATTATGAACCAGGCTGCCCTGGAGGCAGTTGCCATGTCGCGCGTGATTGCTTTCAACAACCGCGATGAAAATGGAAAAGTATACCCAAATAGAGAGTGGGAAAGCCCATATATTACCAATAATTCAACCTTTTATGAGAACGATTATATCGATATAGAGGCACGTCATGTATTTCACTTTACAGCCGATGGCATTACACCTGCCATGGCTGCCAGAATGCCTGATGGCCTGGGATCCCGTTACCAAACCACCTACAAGGATAAAGACGGGAAATTCCTGGATGGAAATAATACCTACAAGCTACACATGTTGCCCAATGTTCCTGCTGCCATGTTCTGGTCGGTTACGGTATATGATCCCTATTCACGATGTGAGATTAAAACAAGTCAGCCTTTCCCCAGTGTAAGCAGCCAGAAAGTACCGGCGCCCGTGGTTAACGACGATGGCTCTGTAGATATCTATTTCTCCAATGATCTTCCGGAAGGAATTGCAGAGCAAAACTGGATTCAAACCCTCCCGGATCAGGGCTTCTTTGTGTACATCCGTTATTACGGACCAACAAAAGAGTTTCATGAGAAAACCTGGATACCCAATGATGTGGAACTGGTGAATTGAAAATTGCCTGGAAATGAGAACCTGGAAAGCTTGTGTTTTGCTACTGATCATAATAGGGGGATTTGCTGAGCTAAAGGCCCAGCAGGATACCCTTATTATGAATAGTGGCGAGGTGCTTTTGGGAGAGATTAAATTGTATGATAATGGGATTGTCATTATTGAAACAAGTTACAGTGATTCTGATTTTAAGATAGAAGGAGACAAAGTGGCACAGCTCAGCACCTTTCACCAATATGTGATTCTGACAGCTCATGGAGATCGCTATTATGGCTCCCTGGCTTCTGACAAGGATGATCCCTCCATTGTTGTGATTAATGATGCTGAGAAAGGCAGGACGAAAGAACAATTTCTGGATATCCTGTTCTTAAAAAAGATCGATCCGACCTTCTGGAGCCGTGTTGACTTTTTGATATCAATCGGATATACCCTGACGAAGGCCAATAACAACCAACAGTTCAGCGGCAATCTTAAAACAGGCTATACGTCGAGTACCTTCAAATCCGATTTAAGCCTTGGAGCAATCAGGACTTTTCAAGAAGATGGTGAGTATACTTCCAGAACCAGTCGCACAGATGCCGGATTGGGCTTCCTTTACTTTGTTGTTAAGGACTGGTTTGCAGTGGCCAGGACAGATCTCCTGCAAAGCTCAGAACAGCAGCTTAATATCAGAGCCATTACCAAAGGGGGTATTGGGAATTTTGTGCTAAAAACAAATCGGATGAATTTAGGCCTGGCAGGTGGAGCAGCCTGGAACTATGAAAATTATAGTGACTCTCTCTCTGTTAACAAGAATAGTGCTGAGTTATTTGTAGCCCTGGAGTACAACATTTTTAATCTTGGGGACCTTGAACTCATGACAAAGCTTTTTGCCTATCCCAGTTTAACAGAAAGCAAACGTTTCAGGAGCGATTTTTCCTTCAACATGAAGTATGAATTCAAAAGGGATTTCTTCATTAATCTGGGACTCGATGTCAATTATGATAACCAGCCAGCTGAAGGTTCATCCCCCTTTGATTATGTTCTTCAGACCACCTTTGGGTGGGAGCTATAAATAGTAAAAGAAACAACTTAAATACAACTGAAAATGAAAACAAAAAGATTCGTTAACGCATTACTGGTGTGCCTCTTGATCCTTGGCATATCTGCTGTAGCAAGTGCCCAGCAAACTAAAATGATCACCCAGCAACCGGTGTATAAAATGACCACACCGATTCCTGAGAACATCACCACACCCGATAAGGTGGAAACACCAATTGGTACACTGGAATTCTTCGATGGTATCCCTAATCGTGAAACCATTGATAAGGTTTACGACTATGTCGACCGTGCCCGTGCGGTGGAGGCATTCATTAACATGACACCGGCTGTTTCTTTATACAATCTTCGTAAAGGAAATCGTGACATGGGCATGGGTAAATCAAATCAAATTTTGATTTGGGAACAACTGGGCGATTCCAAGTCCCTGGCATTGACCTACAACAACACTTCCCTTTATACCTGGGGATTTTTAGACCTGAAAAATGACGGTCCTACAGTGATTGAAATACCTCCCGGTGTACTGGGCGTACTGGATGATGCTGCTTTCCGATACATCGCTGATATGGGTGCCGCCGGTCCGGATAAAGGAAAAGGTGGCAAATACCTGGTGCTGCCTCCGGGCTATAAAGGTGAGGTGCCTGATGGTTATTTTGTCTATCAATCAAACACCTACAACGTATGGAACTTTATGCGTGGCTACACCAAAACCGGTGTGGAAGCTGCTGCAAAACGCATCAAGGAGAACCTGAAAGTATATCCATTGTCTAAAAAAGACAATCCGCCAAAAATGGAATTCAAAAATATGTCGGGTGTGTATTACAACACTGTTGCCCCCAATGACTATACCTTCTTTGAAGACCTGAACCAGATTATCCAGGAAGAACCAGAGGGTTTTTATGATGCTGAAAATCTTGGAATCCTAAGATCATTAGGAATCCAAAAAGGAAAACCGTTCAATCCGGATGCACGCATGAAGAAACTACTGACAGAAGCTGTTGATATTGGAAACGCCTATGCCCGTGCCAATACCATTGAACCTCGTGACCCAGGTCACTATTATTACCCTGAAACTAAAAGTGAATGGGTAATGGCCTTTGCCGATAACGACACCTATTTCTTAGAAGAAGGTGCCCGTAGAATGGACTCCCGTTTGTGGATGCACTATAATGCTGTTGTTGTTACTCCCGCTATGGCGCTTACTAAACCCGGTGCAGGTTCGCAATATGGTATTGCCGGAATGGACTCTGAACACAGACCCCTGGATGGAGCTAAGACCTACAAAATGCACCTGCCTCCTGATTTCCCGGTAAAAGACAACTGGTCAGTGACTATTTACGATCCACAAACCCGCTGTATGCTGCAAACCGATCAGAAGTTTGCTGGTATTAACAGCTTAAGTGGAGAGGTAAAAGAAAATAAGGATGGATCAATCGATGTGTATTTTGCTCCTGAACTGCCCAAAGGCGTTGCAAAAGGAAATTGGGTTCAATCCATTCCTGGTAAAAGCTGGTTCATCATTCTCCGGGCTTATGGGCCGCTGGCACCATGGATTGACAAAACCTGGCGACCGGGTGAGCTGGAACTGGTTGCAAAATAAGTGAGGAGTTAGTATGGACAGAGATTCGTGTAGTGGTTAGGTTTAGTTAGTTTGGGTTTCCTTGCCGGTGGGGCCCGGCCCTGCCGGCGAGGATTGCCGATAAGTTGAGAAATGATGGAAAGAAAAATTATTCAAGTCAAAAACAGCGGGATCCATGAGATCAGCCATGATGATTTCCATCAGCAAAAGCCGGATAAATCTTCTGTCTATCTGTATGATATCATGATTGGCAAGAGGGAGGAAGCCATGGAAGAACTGAGCCTCTTTGGTCTGGATGAGAGGATCCTTCAGTATATTCTTGAACCCTCCGAGCATTTGCGTTTTGAGCACATAGGCACAGCTACTTACGGCGAACTTGGCCATTTCTCACCCGAATCAGACGATCCGCTCAAATATATCGGCGTTATTATTCTTGGCAACATCCTGATCTTCATATACGATGAAGAGGAGGACCTTCTTAAGGATTTTACAGATTCCTTACCGGATTTTTCCGACAGGAATGAATCCAGCTTAAACGTTCCATATTTGTTATATATACTGATCAGTGAGGTGCTGGCTTCCCATGGCGGACTGATTTTATCCTACCGGGAGGAAATTGAAGATTTTGCCAAGGAATTTCGGAACCAGGATGATATTGATCCCGATGAATTCCTGAGATCAAAATCAACCTTATCCGATTATATCAGGGCCATTGAAAAACTTCATTTTACCCTGAGCTTCCCTCCGGTGAAAAACATCGTTAAGCAGGAAAGTGCCTACAGGATGTATTTCCAGGAACTCTTAATAACTACGGATTTCTTAAAGGAATCACTGAGACAGGCTGGGCAACGATTGAATGCACTGCATGATCACTACCACCTCCTGCTGCAGGATAAATCCAACAAGCGCCTGAACTTCCTGACCATTATACAGGCCATTTTCGTTCCCATCACCTTGATTACCGGCCTCTACGGAATGAACTTCGTGTTCATGCCGGAACTGGAACTCAAATACGGATATTTCATGGTGCTTGGGCTTATGGTCTTAATCGTAGCCGGCTTTTTACGGTATTTCTATAAGCATGGATGGTTTGATTGATGCAACAGAAAATGGAAGATTAAGATGATTTTAGCAGCAGTAATTGTAATGGTGATCATCATTAGAGCTTCGCAAGATGATGCACCGATTCCCAGGATCAAACCTACAGAAAAGCTGCAAAAAGCATTAGTAAAACTGAAAAGGATCTGCATAAAATGAGATCAATATATATAGTCGAAGAAAGTGATCATACCAATGATATTATGTTCAGGTTCAGAGTGTATTACAAACTTAACTAAACGAATATGAAACAGACACACAAGCAGATCTTACGGGTGGGAATGATTATTATCCCGATCCTGTTTATTACAGGTTTAATTTCTCTGGCTCAGGAGAAGGAAGTCGAGGAAACAACCATTCCCATTGTCAAAGGGGATAGTACTAAAAAAACCTCTTCTTTTAATGCCTACCCTTATGTCTACTACACCCCTGAAACAAGCCTGGCATTTGGTGCCGGCGGGATATTCGTATTCTATACGGGTGACAGCCCTGAGCTTAAACCATCAAAACTCGGATTTGGTCTGATGTATTCCATTTCAAAACAATACAGGATAGGCCTGAATCCAAAGTTCTATTTTTTCGACAGCAAACTTTACATCGAAACGCCGCTGAGCTATGGCTACTCCATTGATAAATTCTTTGGTATCGGACCCGATACAGAATCGACCGGAAGCGAGAAGTTCACCAAAAAGTACTTTACCGCTTCCCTCACCATACAGGTACCTCCTGTCATTTTTGCTGCCGACCGGACCGGCATCATCCTGGATTATGAATATACCGAGATTACGGATAAAATGGAAAATGAACTCCTGCTTAATGATGAGGTAACAGGCAGTAATGGCGGACATACTTTTGGGATCGGGGGTGATCTGGTCTGGGATTCCCGGGATAATATATTCTTCCCTAATTCAGGCGGTTATCAGTATTTTAAAGTGGTCGTGTATCCTGAGATTGATATTTCTGCATTCTCTTTCATGGAACTGGATGTGCGGCAGTTCTTTGCATTTCGACCCGACATCGTGCTTGGAGGGAATTTTTACGTGGCTTCTACCACGGGGGATGCCCCTTTCTACAAGCTACCTGCCCTGGGTGGTCAGAAACGGATGCGCGGATACTTCATGGGAAGGCACCGTGATAATTTCTTTATGATGCTTCAGACTGAATTCCGGCATATGTTTTCGAAAAGATTCGGTTATGTGTTATTCGGCGGTGTTGGGAATGTATCAAACAGCATGATGGAATACAGTTTCAACAATGTAAAATACAGTTTTGGTGGTGGCCTGAGGTTCAGGTTCAACCAGAAAGAGAAAGTAAACCTCAGGATGGACATCGGGGTAGGCCCGGACAAGAACATGGGCATTTATTTTGGGATCGAAGAAGCATTTTAAAAACCATATTATAAATACCTGTAAATGGTTAATCAAGAGACGAACAAGGGTTTTCAGTTTAACAAACCTGCCATATATAAGATCGAGGTGAAAGGGGAATTGAATGACGATTATTCCATGCGCCTGGGTGGAATGCAAATTACCACAGGGCAGAAACGCGGCAGAGACCCGGTTTCAGTTTTGATCGGAAAGCTTTCTGACCAGGCAGAATTATCCGGGATCCTCAATGCCTTGTATGAAATGCATTTGATGGTACTGTCGGTGCAGGCCTTGGGAGAAATTGATACGGAAACGAACTGAAAACATAAAATGCGAAGTGCACGGAAAGTGAGATATTTCTGATGTTCGCATAGAAAAAACAAATGAATCTACTACAGGAATAATATTACTAAACTAAAAAATCGAAGAAATTTTTTATAAGATCATGACGGAATTTAAATTTCTACCGAATTCACCGACTCTAATGAATGCCGGCCGCAGACTGGGACAACTGGCCGCCTGCTTTGTGCTACCTGTAGAAGATAGCATGGAAGGTATTTTCGGGGCGTTAAGAAATGCCGCTTTGATTCATAAGTCCGGAGGCGGCACCGGTTTCGCTTTTTCACGCCTGCGACCCAAAAACAGCACCGTCGGAACTACCGGAGGCGTGGCCTCGGGTCCCGTGTCCTTTATGAAGATTTTCAATACCGCTACTGAACAGGTCAAGCAAGGCGGCACGCGCAGGGGCGCCAATATGGCGATATTAAGGGTGGATCATCCAGATATAGTGGAATTTATTTACAGCAAAAAAGATAATCGCGAGTTGAACAATTTTAACATCTCCGTGGGTGTTACCGATGAATTCATGAAGGCCGTTGCGGAAGTGAATCAACTGGATTTCGTTGATCTGACCAAATCGGACGTCTCTGACGAGGTCATTGAATTGATGCCCGAGTCGGTCGCACGGGAAAATGTGGTGCTTCCGTTTCGAGATGATGGC
>ENA-OVOC01000043-OVOC01000043.1-sediment-metagenome-genome-assembly--contig:-NODE-43-length-10233-cov-2.349252_pt1 | contig 10233 bp, 7 predicted proteins | sample MGYA00250096_ERZ650216 | MGnify/ENA primary metagenome ERZ650216 (study PRJEB26732, sample SAMN07258893) | sediment metagenome | biome: subtidal zone; feature: saltmarsh; material: sediment | place: USA...
CGGGCTCCGCCAATAACGAGCTCGGTCTTTTTTTTTGTTCCGGCAGCGGGCAAAATTTCCTTGCGACAAAATTCAAGATCTTTTGCCGGCAACACCACAATAATTCGATTGATCGCATCACAGCGGTTAAATGTCGTCAGGGTGTGTGATAAAATCGGCTTGCCTTCGAGAACCATATACTGCTTGCGATTTGAATCCTGCATGCGCAAGCCTTTCCCCGCCGCCACGATTACTGCGTATACCCTTGCAGCCACTAAAATGCCTCCGGTGATTGGGTTTTCCAAACCGGGTGCTTCGCACCCGGTTTCACCCGCAACGATCGGGGCACTGCGTGCTCCTGTCTTTTCCCGCCGATGGCGGTAAAATCCAAGCCACCCGCTATGCGGGTGGTCGTTGACTCAACTGTATTTGCTTTAGACACTTTAGCTTATTTCAGATAGCTTAGCGCTTCCGGTAACGGCACGCCCTTGCCCATGGTATCCTCACCGTAATTCACGCTGGCAAGGATTTCGATATCCTTAAGGGTGCGCACGTCTCCTTGAAAAACGACCTGGTCGAGTTTTTCTTTTTGAATCTTGCCGCCGGCCCATTGAAGATCCAGGACGCTGCTGGCGTCAAACCGGTCCGATCCGACGCAAAGCTCGACCTGTCCGCCATAATGTTGAACGATTTTGGCAACCAGCAGGCAGGGCCGACTGTGAAATCCGAGTTTAACCGGAACACCCACCTTTATGGATGAACGCTCGATATTAACATTGAGGATTTTCTGGGCCAATTCGATCCCACTGGTTAAAAAGTGGCAGGCGTAAAATAAGCCGTAGTTAATTGTGCGATCCAGCAACGATTTAGGATTCACCAATTTGGACAGGCGTACCTGCACTTTTTTGTAAATCTTTTTATATCCGGCCTCATGTAGGTGGCGTTCGTAAAAATGAAGCAGTCGACCCACCATTTGAAGAAGATGCAATACGACCGAAAAATATCCCCGTAACTGTTTGAGCTCTCGATTGCCGAATCTGAACCCACCGTGAATAACGTACGTGTCAAATGCGGATTGCAGATTGTGCACCAGCATTTCATAGCGTCTGATTTCAACCTCATTGACTCTCTCGGGAACCAGGGTCAAAATTTCTTTGTATGGATAGGGGTCATAAAACTTAAGCTGATCAAAACTTTTAGCAATATTTAGAAATTCGCTTGAGATTTTGACAATATTTTTTTTCTGCTGATCTTTATCTGTATCATCAATATCATAATCAAGCATTTGGCTGGTGACCACACTCGGAAAATCAGCTGCTGTATATGCTCTTTTGGGCATTTTAATGTTCAGACGCTGGGCCTCTTTCAAAATGACAGGTGCCATTTTCATCAAAGCGCTGTCTAAAAAATCAAGTGTTGTTTCACCTTGCGCGGGAAAGTCACCCACATCCGCCAGATCATAGAACACAAGGCGATTAGATATATGCTTTTGGAAATTTGCCGCCAGACTCAGATGACGGACAGCAGCGGTCAATTCCCGATAGAAATACCAGCTCGTGTTATTTTTAGCACCATGAAAATCTAAAAAATCCTCCAGCAGCATGGAGGTCGAGATGAGGGTTGAATACAGTTTCTGTGTAAAGGTGGTCTTGGACCGGTCAACATTTGAAATGTAAACACAGCATTTTAAATAATCATTTGAGAAAATGCGTACCTTTTCGGCAAATGTGTCCTCAACTGCTGCTAAAACTGATGCGGTTTTTTTCATTGATGATTGCTATTCCTTGATTTGCTGGAGATGTCACAAGTTAGAACGCCAACAAAAAATCTGTTGGCTTCAGCAAATTGCGACGGTGTTTTCTGTGTAAGCGATAACGGCCAGAGTAGCCCGTAAGCCGAATTCTGTTCCCGGATCGGGTTACCCCTGCCGGGCAACGATCATTCATCTATGGATGCCGGTTGCCCGGCACCTCTTGCGACCTACCCGGGAGCTTGGGCGGGCAACCCTCGAATGCTCCCCTATTTGGTCTTGCACCGGGTGGGGTTTGCCGAGCTTCCCCGGTCGCCCGGGGAACTGGTGCGCTCTTACCGCACCGTTTCACCCTTACCGGGAACCAGGCGAATTCGCCTGATTACAGGCGGTATACTTTCTGTTGCACTTTCCTTCGCGTTACCGCGACTCCACGTTATGGAGCACCCTGCCCTGCGGTGTTCGGACTTTCCTCCGGATTAGGTTTAACCCAGCGATCGTTTGGCCTACTCTGACCGTTTTGAGGTATCTTTCCAGAAAATCAGTCGCTGGCACATCGGACATTTTGTCAAATGATCACCGCGCTGCAATTCATTGTACATCTGCGGCGGGATGTTCATATGACAGCCCTGACAAACAGCATCTATGACAGCAACGATACCCACAGCGTTACTCTGAGTTAATTTTACCACATTGTACATCTTAAGCAACGCAGTATCAATACCAGCAGAAATAGTTTTCCATTGTGCATCAAGGCTTTCGAGTTGACGTTTGCCCTCTTCGGTTTCCTTGTGGATAACTTCCTTTTCACATGTCATCTGTTTTTGAAGCTCTGAATACTCCGCCATTTTAGTTTTGAGTGCATTTTCTGCCTCTTCAATGCGGTCCAAGAATTCGATCATTTCATCTTCTAGATTTGAATTTCTCTTACTAAGATCTTCAATTTCTTTTAACGACGATTGATATTCTTTGTTGGTTTTTACCGAGCTCAGCTTTGCTTCACTTTTTTTTATGCTGTCAAGGTTTAGACGAACATCTGTTTCGTAGTTACGATATTTTTGATTGAGCTCATTCACCACCGCCTGCTGTTCTTCAATGACCCGTTTAAAATCAATAAGCCTGCTGTCAAGCACCTCCAAACGCTGATCGACATTGTTTAACTTGGTTTGGAGGTTGTGGGTATCGATTTCGATTTGCTGCAGGTTAACCAAGGCTGTGATTTGTTCTTTCGTGATAGTTCCCATCGTATCTATCCCTGCCTGTCATGCGCTTTTATACATATCTAAAGGGGTCTTTTTCAATCGTGCACGCCCTTATTTTGGCGCTTATTCCCGCTTCGGAAATGAGTTGCTCCAACCGCTGTGCAAGCGCTTCGACCATGAGGTGCTCAGATGCAAAATGCCCGATATCAATAATCGCCCGGCGCACGCTTTCAGCATCCCTGGCATTATGATAATGGATATCTCCACTGATATAAACATCAGCTTCAGACGATAAAAACGCTGGAACCAGGCTCGAGCCGCTGCCACTGCACAGCGCGATTCGCGATATTTTCATTTTGGGATCACCGGCAACTTTGACAAATTTAAGCTTGAGCTTTTTCTTAATTCTGGATACCAGATCTGTTAAGCTACCGGGCCTGTCAAGTACGCCAATTCGCCCTATTCCATAAGACGCTTCAACGGATGCAGAAGAATTCACCTCTTTTTGAGATGCAGTGTCAACTACGATCGGTTTCAGTATTTCCAGCTGTTTAATCCCCAGCCGTTGTGCCAAGATGTCATTGACGCCATCGCTGACGATATCAAAATTGGTGTGTGCTGCGAAGATTGCCAGGTGATGGCTGGCTGCCATCTGGATAATGGATCCGCCGGGCGTACCAAAGTCGATGGACTTTAAAGGTCTGAAAATCAAAGGATGGTGCGTAATTACTAGGTCGACCTTATTTTTACAGGCTGCTTCGATCACTTCCGCACCCGGGTCCAATGCAATCCAGATTTGCTGCACCGGTAGCCGGGGATCGCCGATCTGAAGTCCGACGTTATCCCATTTCTCTGCCAGCCAAGGCGGAACCAGGCGGTCCATAATTTCTATAATTTGTGCGACGGTGGCTTTCATGGCAACCCATTGTCATTGTCCTGAAACAAAAAAGGCGTGGTCAGAAAAAACCACACCCTTTGGAAACAACGCTGACCTCTCGCAGCTTCCCTCTTTACGCTTTTATTCGGCCCGCTATTCCTTGGCGCCGACCCACGAATAAACGATTTGATCGATTTGTTGAACAGCAACCGTTTTTCTCTATTTTAGGCATTGGCGGCGGTTTAGATATGGGCCCACCTGGGATCGAACCAGGGACCTACCGGTTATGAGCCGGTGGCTCTGCCAACTGAGCTATGGGCCCTGAAGGAATAGCGTTATCTAACGATAGCAAAAGATTTTGTCAAGTTCAGCTTTCAATAAAATTTTTCAACTTGCGGCTTCGCGTTGGATGGCGCAGTTTTCTCAAGGCTTTGGCTTCTATTTGTCGAATTCTCTCACGGGTAACCGCAAAATCCTGTCCAACCTCTTCAAGCGTGTGGTCGGCTCTTTCGCCAATTCCAAATCGCATGCGCAGCACTTTTTCCTCACGGGGTGTGAGGGTGGCAAGCACTTTGCGGGTTTGTTCTGCCAGATTCAGGTTCACGGCTGCATCCGAGGGAAGCATGAACTTTTTGTCTTCTATAAAATCGCCCAGATGGCTGTCTTCTTCCTCTCCAATCGGCGTTTCGAGGGAGATCGGCTCGCGGGCAATTTTTAATACCTTGCGGACTTTTTCAAGCGGGATCTCCATTTTCTCCGCAATTTCTTCCGGTGTGGGTTCCCGGCCCTGTTCCTGCACCAGATAGCGGGATGTTCGAATAAGTTTATTAATTGTTTCGATCATATGGACTGGAATCCGTATAGTTCTGGCCTGATCCGCAATTGCGCGTGTGATGGCTTGTCGAATCCACCAAGTAGCATAGGTACTAAATTTATATCCACGCCGATACTCAAACTTGTCCACGGCTTTCATCAAACCGATGTTGCCTTCCTGAATAAGGTCCAGAAATTGCAGACCGCGGTTGGTATATTTTTTGGCAATGCTAACAACCAGTCGCAAATTGGCTTTGGTCAACTCACTTTTGGCCAGTTTGGCTCGATAACGTCCCTCCTCAACGGCCGTCATGACTCGCTTGAGCGTCCGATTATGGGCTTTTAATTCGCTTTTGCGGGCCGCAATGCTTTCGATAATTTTCTTAAGCTCTTTGTGCAGTAATCCCAACTGTTCTTTAGGCAAATCACATCGCGGCGCAGCCCATTTTATGAACTTGGTCTTCGTGTTTATATGCTCTTTGAGGTCCGAGACAGAAGTATCAACTATATTTGCGCCTCGGTTAAGCATTTTGTTCATTTCATCAAACCACGCGATCTGGGCATGAATATTATCTTCAATATCATCGATAACATTTGCCTCAAGACGCCAATCTTTTAGAAGATCAAATATCTTATCAATTCGTTTGGCAACGTCTTGCTTAAACTTTTTCTTTTCCTCCTGGCCTAATTTATTTGCAAATAATTTTTCTCGAATATTTTTATTTTCTTCATGGAGCTTACGAATGCTGCGGATCGTGGCTAAAAATTTTTCAGTTTGCGCCATTTCATCAATATAAGTGTCGCCTTCATCGATGTCTCTGAGTACATTTTTAGGACGCATGTTTCCATCAGCAATTTCCTCTCCAAGGGTGATAATGCTTTCCACCCCGGTGGTGGTTTCAAGCAAAGCATGTAATACTTCTTGCTCACCGGCCTCTATCTTCTTGGCTATCTCGACTTCTCCTTCTCGACTCAGAAGTGTCACCAAACCCATTTCACGAAGATACATTTTGACCGGATCTGTCACCGTCCCAAAATCCGTGTCTCGAATTGCTTGACTGATCGGTTTCTTCTGTTTTTTCTTCTGCTTGCTGATCAGTTTCTTTTTTGTCTTTTCATCGACCACCTCGATTTCATTTTCATCAAACATGATGAGGGTTTCATCAATCTGTTCGGGAGACAGCAATTCTGACGGCAGCAATTCGTTGATTTCGTCATAGCTCAAAAAACCCTGCTTTTTGCCTTTCGCCAGCAATTTTTTGATAGCTTTCTTTGTTTCATTTTTTGCTTTGGTTGCCTCGGCTTTTGTTTTTGTCGCTGTAGCTTTAGTTGCTCGGGTCTTCGCTTTAGCTTTAGGAGTCATGGCTTTGGTCTTGCGGGCCGGAGCTTTTGCTTTGGTTACCGCAACGTTGCGCTTGGCTGCAGCGGCTTTGGATTTCGAGGTGCTTGCTTCGGTTTCAGATGCCGCTGTTTTGGTCCTGGGTGTTGCAGCTTTTGCCTTGGATGTCCTGGCCTTGGCTTTGTCTTCAGCGGCGGCAGCCCTGGCCCGAGCGGGCCTGGTTCTGGTTTTGGATGTCGTTGCTTTGGTTTTGCGTGCCGTCCCTTTTGTCTTCCGTGTTGCCGTTTTAACTTTGGACGCAGCAGTTTTGGCCTTCGTCGACGCTGATTTGGCTCTGGGCGTTTCGGCTTTGGCTCCTGTTCGTCTTGTTTTGGCCCGGGTTGTCGTTTTTCTCGTTTTAGCGGCTTGGGCAACACTTTTTCGTGCCGTCACTTTTTTTGCGGCGCGCTTGGCAGGTCCGCTTTTTGAATCCGTTTTATTAGTGGTTGCCCGTTTTACGATCCTTTCTGTGGACTCCCTTTTTGTAGCAGATTTTTTTGCCATAAAATCATGCCCTCCGGAAAAATTCTTATACTCGATCCCGCTGCATCAGCGGTTATCAGTTGTTGTCATTTAATGACATATAAAATCTATATGTTAAATGGGCATAGTCAAGCCCCAACAGACAGTTAATTTTCCAGCGCTCAGGCCGACTTCTGTTTCTGACTGCGCATGGCCAGCTGCTGCTTTTTCTTGAGTAGTTTTGCCAGGGTTTCATGATCGTTCATTTTTTCAGCAGCTCTTATCTGATCAAGAATCTGGCGATTGCGACGCCGCTGCCCGTTTTTGACGAATTGAGCGATCAGCTTCAAGCACCCATTTTTTTCCCAAGATTCCTCGATCATTGCCAGTGAGGATATCAGTCTTTCAAGTTCGGGTTTATCAATAAACAGATCTGATATTTGCTTATCCGATGAAATCCGGCTTTCTAAAATCGTGGTGGCGATTGAATGTAATCGTGGATTATCAATGTATTCGATAACGTCATATTGTCTAATTTCAGGCATTATGGCGGGAAATTGCAGCATCATGGCAATAATTTGGCGTTCCAGTCGACTCCCCTCGCTTTCCACCAAATCCACTCTTTTGCCTGAAACTTTAGCGTCCATCGAAGCAGCACCTGCCCGAATCTCTTGTAAGATGATGCTTTCCTCGATACCGATGCGCTCAGCTAACTGTTTGACATATAAGGATCTGGCAACATTATCATTGATGGCTGCTAATGGCCCTTTTACGTCAGCAACGACACGGATTTTCCCCTCGGTGGAAAGCCCGTGTTCGGCAATGGATTGCTCTATCAAAAACGACACGATACCGGGTGCCTGGGCTGCAGCTTTCTGAAAAGATTCCAGTCCTTTTTCTCTTAGGTAGGAGTCTGGATCATGTCCGTCGGGCAGCACCAGGATTCGGGTATCCGCTTTTTCCTCACGAAACACATCGCCCCGGCTGAAATCCACATGTTCCTGCCAAAACGTATCGATGCATCGCCTTGCGGATCGAATTCCGGCTTCATCAGAATCATAAACCAAAATCAACCGGGCAACATAGCGGCTCAACATCCGAACATGTTCAACCGTCAGGGCGGTCCCAAGCGTGGCAACTGCATTTTTGATCCCATGCTGATGAAGCGTCAGTAAATCAAGGTAACCTTCTACGATGAAAATGCTATCCGATGTGCGGCTCTTGTCTTTTGCCAGATGCAGCCCGTATAAAGACCGGCTCTTGCTGTAAACCGGTGTTTCCGGAGAATTCAGATATTTCGGCAATGATTCATCCATCACCCGCCCACCGAAGCCGATAACATTCTGGTTTACATCAATAATCGGGAATACAATCCGGTCCCGAAAACGATCATAATAACCCCGCCTACCCTTTTTGGGCAAAATCAGTCCGGATCGTTCAACTTTTGCAAGCGGCACTCCGCTTTTGGAAAAAAAGTTGATGATATTATCCCAACCCGAAGGCGCATACCCGAGAATGAAACGCTCAATCATTTCCGTTGATAGACCCCTTTTTTTCAGATAGGCCATTGCTGGTTTTCCGCTTGGACTGCGCATCAGCATTTTGTGATAATAATCCATCGCCTGCCGATTAATTTTTAGCAGGCTTTCGCGTTCGCCCACGCGTTTTTTCTGTTCAGGCGTCAGGTGTTTTCTGGGAATATCGATACTATATCTGCGGGCCAGTAAACGGGCTGCCTCCGGAAAAGAAAGTCCGTCTTTTTTCATCAGAAAGCTGAATACATTGCCGCCTGTTCCGCACCCAAAACAGTAAAATATTTGTTTTTCCGGGCTAACGGTAAATGAAGGTGTTTTTTCCGAGTGAAACGGACACAAACCGACAAAATTCCTCCCTGTTTTTTTCAGATGAACGACCTCTGATATCACAGCGACAATATCAGCCGCATTTTTGATGTCTAATATCTTATCTTCAGGGATAAATATTGCCAATAATAGCAGCCTCCATATTTATGGAACAGGGAGCAAATAAACGGAAGGAACTTGGATGGAATGAAGCGTTTCAAATTTCACATTGATCCGGTTTGCAAATGTGAAGCGCCCTAAAATTTTGCCATAAGTTTATATACTTATGAGTCCCCTGCAATAGAAATCGTTAAACGTAAAAAATAATAATATAAAGATGGTTTGTCAAGAAATATTTACATCTAATTTTTGATCAATCATCAGCTATAACTGGCTGCTGCGCCAATTTCAGGGCATTCTTCAAATTCAATTCACCGCTGTATAATGCTTTGCCAACAATGACACCGATGACACCGAATTTTTCCAGGGCTAATAAATCCATGATATCCTGAATGCATGAGACCCCTCCTGAAGCCACTACAGGAATCGAAATAGCTTCTGCCAGTTGCCTTGTCGCTTCCAGATTGGGGCCTGTCTGCATCCCATCCCGCTGAATGTCGGTAAAATTAATGGCCGTAACACCACAATCTTGAAATGCCCTGGCCAGATCGACAGCTTCAACATGCGTTGTTTGAGTCCACCCGTCTATGGCGACTTTTCCGTTGCGCGCATCGATTCCCACAATGATCTGATCCGGGTAAGTTTTGCAAATCTGCTTTACGAATTCAGGCCTTTTAATGGCTTCGGTTCCAATAATGACGCGTCTGATACCCATCTTTAGGTACATAGCCACTGTTTGTTCATTGCGAATACCGCCCCCCAATTGAATGGGAACTTGCACCGATTGCGCTATTTCGCGAATAACAGCCACATTTCGCGGGCTCTTGGAAAAAGCGCCGTCCAGGTCGATGACATGAATAATTTGAGCGCCGAGCCACTCCCATTTAGCTGCCATGGCGGCCGGATCATCCGAATACACGGTATCATCATTCAAGCGCCCCTGAAGCAACCGAACGCATTTACCATTTTTAATATCAACAGCCGGAATGACAATCATTGCTCGAAGGTATTTGGTGTTTTGTTTTGGTATTTAGAGGGTCACTGAACGTATATGAATCAATATTCGGTATCCACAGCACCACCTATAATACTAAACACTCAACACCATTTTTAAAGACTAGAGTGTCCCTTTGGAGGACCGCACATCCGAGATGCGCTTATCCATTGAAGCGGCTTGATCCAAAGCCCTGCCCAGCGCCTTGAATATGGATTCGATGATGTGGTGCTCATTTTCCCCATAGGAAACATTAATGTGAAGGTTTAATCCACCACGGGTGGCAAAGGCTCTAAAAAATTCTTTTGCCAGCGTGACATTAAAAGCAGATCCGGAGGGTTGAAATGATGGGATATGGTAAACCAAAAACGGACGTTTGGACAAATCAACGCTGACAGCAGCCAGGGCATCGTCCATGGGCGTAACGGCATGGCCGAATCGGTTGATACCTTTGCGATTGCCGAGTGCCTGATCGAAGGCATCCCCCAGGACGAGTCCAACATCTTCAACCGTATGATGAAAATCTACCTCTAAATCTCCCTTGGCCTTCACCGCCAGGTCAAAAAAGCCGTGAACGGCAAATAAGACCAGCATATGATCAAAAAAAGGAATTCCAGTCGATATTTCCGATTGGCCGCTGCCGTCTAATTTGAGCCCAACTCGAATGGCGGTTTCTTTGGTTTTGCGTTCGACTTCGGTTTTGGCTTCCATCATTTTTATAACCTTGTCATTGGTTTGATCGCGTCAAGGATTGCATTTTCCTGAATTTACGTTAAAAAACCGTTGGACTGCAAACTGCTGCACACCTGAATGTCTA
>ENA-OVOC01000044-OVOC01000044.1-sediment-metagenome-genome-assembly--contig:-NODE-44-length-10171-cov-1.884189_pt1 | contig 10171 bp, 9 predicted proteins | sample MGYA00250096_ERZ650216 | MGnify/ENA primary metagenome ERZ650216 (study PRJEB26732, sample SAMN07258893) | sediment metagenome | biome: subtidal zone; feature: saltmarsh; material: sediment | place: USA...
CGCTACGGTGATGATTTTGCCCGTCATCGGCGTCCCCCTGTCCAGATCTTCTGCAAGAGTGGGCCGATTCTGCGCCGAACGCATCCGCTATCTGCGCAGCTTCGAACGGTTCCCGGCAGTTTTTACCACCAGCCGATCATCGTGGAGCAGGGCGCCGTGCATTCCCGCAGACCGGTTAAGGACCCGTTAACCTTGTTTTCCGACGCTCGGACCATGTTCGCATTACTTCCGCAGACATTTTTTTCAACACCGGTTTCAACTGGTTCTTCAACACTGAGACGGTAAACCAGGCGCCGGTGCTTGCTCCGCCCGGCAATCAGTTCGTCAGTGAGGGACAGCCGACCGCTGTCAGTCTCGCTGCTGGCAACCCGGATGGCGATACGCAGACTTTCAGCGCCACCGGTTTGCCGACGTTCGCCAGCCTGCAGGCGCAGGGACACGAACTGCTGTCGCTCGACCGGGCCGAGCACCAGGACATCCGTGAGCTGCACATCGGGTTCCTCAACATGATGCCGGACAGCGCGCTGCAGGCTACCGAAAGACAATTCATCCGGCTGGTCGGGAGTTGCAACCGCATCGCACAGTTCTTTGTTTACCCGTTTTCCCTTCCCGGTCTGCAGCGCCGCCCCGAGACCCTGGATTACATCGCGCGTTATTACAGCCAATTCGAGGAGCTTCGGGCCAACGGACTGGATGCCCTGGTTATCACCGGCGCCAACGTTGCGAATCCGACGCTCGACCAGGAACCGTTCTGGGACCCGTTGATGGAGGTGGTGGACTGGGCGAGGTCCAGCGTGGCGTCCACACTGTGTTCCTGCCTGGCGACGCATTCAGTGCTGAAGCGGTTTTACGGTATCGAACGGCGGCCACTGCCGGAAAAGCGCTGGGGCGTATACAGTCACCGGGTGACCGTACCCGGACATCCGCTGTTGCGCGAGATCAACACGCGTTTCGACGTGCCGCACTCACGCTTTAACGATATTTCCCGCAACCAGCTCGAGGCGGCCGGCTTGACGGCTCTGGTCGAGAGCGAGGAGGGCGGGGTCCACATGGCCGTCAGCGAGGACCAGTTCCGGGCCCTGTTCCTGCAGGGCCACCCGGAATACGACACCAACAGCCTGCTGAAGGAATACAAGCGGGAAGTCTTTCGTTACCTCAACGGCGAACTGACCGCCCCGCCGCCGCATCCGGAGCACTACTTTTCCGAGCCCGCTGCGCACACGGCCGAGAGGTACCTGCGCGAGGCGGAGGCGGCGCTGCGCGAGGACCGTGATCTCCCGGATTTCCTCGAAGACGAGATCGAACCGCTGCTCGACAACACCTGGGGCGATTCGGCGAAGGCCATCGTCAACAATTGGCTGGGACTGGTCTACCAGACCACCAATCTCGACCGCTGCAAACAATACATGGACGGCGTCGACCCCAACGACCCGCTGGGGCTGAAGAATTGATTGCAGGAGCGGCTTTAGCCGCGAATGGGGAGCTGTTGCTCCGCGCCCGGTCGCTATCGGGTGGGTCCTTCCAGAACACGCTCGAGCCGTCCATGGGCGCTCGTTAACTTGTTCCCGACAAGTTACGGTTCTGGAAGGACCCACCCGACAGCGACCTCATTCAGCTGGCAAACGGCTGCCAGGGCGTATGGAGGTCGGTACCGGGTACCCCCGTTCAGGACAATCGGGCTGTCGGGAACAGCCGATTAGCGCACATGGACGTCCTGAGCGTGCCCTGAACGGGGGTACCCGGTGCCGACCGTGCGACAGCGTTCAAGAAAAAGATGAAGCCATTACAGCAGGAATAGAAACAACCTGGAGGAAAGTAAATGAAAGACCAGACCCTGGCAATTCACGCGGGATTCAAGGCCGACCCGGAGACGAAAGCCGTCGCCGTGCCCATCTACCAGACCGTTGCGTACGAGTTCGACGACGCTCAGCATGGCGCGGACCTGTTCAATCTGGCGGTGCCCGGAAATATTTACACCCGGATCATGAACCCGACGACCGACGTGCTGGAGCAACGCTGCGCGGCGCTGGAAGGCGGGATTGCCGGGCTCGGGCTCAGCGCCGGCAGCGCGGCCATCAACTACTCGGTGCTGAACATCGCCGAGCAGGGCAACAACATCGTGACGGTCCCGCTGCTGTACGGCGGGACCTACACGCTTTTCAAACACATGCTGCCGCGCCAGGGCATCGACGTCCGCTTTGCCGAGGATGACAGCGCCGCGGCCATGGCCGGGCTGATCGACGACAAGACAACGGCCGTCTTCTGCGAATCCATCGGCAACCCCGCCGGCAACGTGGTCGACATCGAGGCGCTGGCCGACATGGCCCACGAGCACGGCGTGCCGCTGATCGTCGACAATACGGTGGCCACGCCGGCGCTGATCAAGCCGATCGACTGGGGCGCCGATATCGTGGTCAATTCCCTGACCAAGTACATGGGCGGCCATGGCAATTCGCTGGGCGGCATGATCGTGGACGGCGGCGAGTTTCCCTGGGCCGACTATCCCGAGAAATTCCACATGCTCAACGAGCCGGAAGAGTCCTATCACGGCGTGGTCTATACCGAGGCCCTGGGCGCCGCGGCCTATGCCGGCCGTGCGCGGACGGTCGCGTTGCGCAACACCGGCTCCGCCCTCAGCCCGCTCAACGCATTCCTGATCCTGCAGGGCCTGGAAACGCTGCCTTTGCGCATGGAGCGGCACTGCGACAACGCGGTGGCAGTCGCCGATTACCTGCAGCAACATCCGAAGGTCGCCTGGGTAAACTTCGCCGGCCTGCCGGATTCGCCGTACTACGACCTGGCTAAAAAGTACACGAACGGGCGCCCTTCCGCCCTGCTGACTTTTGGCATCAAGGGCGGCTTCGATGCCGGGGTAAAGTTCTACGATGCGCTGAACTTGTTCCTGCGGCTGGTCAACATCGGCGACGTCAAGTCGCTGGCGGCGCACCCGGCCTCCACCACGCACCGGCAGTTGTCCGAGGCCGAACTGGAGAGCGCGGGCGTCACTCCGGACATGATCCGGTTGTGCATCGGCATCGAGGACATCGACGATATCCTCGCCGATCTGGACCAGGCGCTCGCTGCGGCTTAGGCCGAATATTGCGCCAGCCGCGCCTGTCCTGAGCCAGCATCCGGGATACTGGTGCAATATTCGGCCCGGGGTTCCATGCTGCTGCTCTACTTCAACGGGTTCAATTCGGGAATTCCCGAGGACTGGTCGGATAACCAGAAGATCTCGGGGGTCGAGGATTTCGCCCTCCGTCAGGGATTCCGTTTCGCGCCGTGCACCGTTGACTACCGGTGCGCCCGGGAGCGGTCGGCGGAGATTCTGGAGCGGGTGGACGCGGACCTCGGGGGCGATGGCGGCCGGGTGATACTCAGCGGGGCGTCCCTGGGCGGGTGGTTCGCGCGCATCGTGCAAGTGAAGCTGGCGCAGCGCCGGCCGGGACTGGCAACCGAGGCCCTTGCCTTCAATCCGGCCTTCGATCTCCGACTCCACGGCCAGGTGTTGCTCGGCCCGCAGGTGAACACGGTCACGCAGGAGCGTTACGAATGGGCAGCCGGCGACAGCGAACGGCTCGGGCGGCTGGAGCAGTCGGTCGATTACGACGCGCCGCTGCCGTTTTTCGTTTATGTCGACAAGGGCGATGAGGTCATCGACTGGCGGGCGAGCGCGGCCCGGCATGAGGGGATTGCCCGGTTTCGCTCATTCGAGGGCGGAAGCCACCTTTTTGAGCACGTCCGGGAGGCCCTCGACGATTTTGCGGCCGCCCGGAACGTACTGGGGCAGTAACGGAGTCGGATCACTTCCATCGGCCGGGGTGCTGGAGGCGGAACCGACATCTTGGTAGGATGTTTGCCCCCTTACAGAAATGGCGAAGAGTTATGGCGATGTTCGACAAGCACAAAGGCAGCAAGGAAACCACCCCTGAACCCGTCGAGGCCAAGAAGGCGCCCGCGCCCGCTCCGCGACCAGCCGACACGGCCGCGGGCAGCCCGCAGAAGGTCGCCATGATCGGCAGCGGAATCAGTATCGCAGGAGACGTAACGGCCGACTCCAACCTCAAGGTGGAAGGCACCATCGAGGGCCGCAGCGTCCAGACTTCACACGACATCGAAGTTGCCGAGTCCGGCAAGGTCACTGCCAGCATCGACGCCAGGGTCGTCCGCATCGGAGGGGAGGTGACGGGGGACGTCAACGGCGCCGAAAAAGTCGTCATCGTCAAGTCCGGCCGGGTGCTGGGCAATATCGTCGCGCCGCGCGTGCAGCTGGAGGATGGCGCGTTGTTCCGCGGCAGCATCGACATGAACCCGGCGCCGGTCGCCGAAGTCAAGTCGGCGGCAAATAAGCCCGAAGGTGACGAGCGCGTCGCCGCCCGCCCCGCCGTCGCGGCACCCAAGCGTCCGGAGGCCGCTGCTGGCGCCAGCAAGGAGCCGGGACTGACGCTGAAGAGCGGTTGAGCGAGGCGGCGCTCAAACTCCAGCCGATCCCGGGCCGCTCGCGGGTGGGCCCGGTGATCTCGCGCCAGCCGAGCAAACTGTTTGCATCGCTGTTCGGGCTGCTCGAGGTCAATCGTCGGGTGACGGTTCTGGAAATCGGCGCGGCGCTGCCGGAGACGGTCGATTTTTTTGCCCAGTTCAAGTGCCGGCTGCACTTCGTCGACCTGTTTGACGAACCCTTCGTCAGGGAGCAGGCCGACCTGTCTGAAGCGGAGCTTCGTCACGGATTCGAGGAGCAGCTTCGTTTCTCCCCGGGTACCAGGATCGATTTCTGCCTGTTCTGGGATTTTCTGTGCTACCTGGACGATCCGGCGCTGCGCGCCTTCAATGCCGCGCTGCGCCCCTGGCTGCACTCGGGGACACGGGCTCACGGCTTCGCTGTCCATCATCTCGCCGCACGTGTGGACAACATCCGCTACGGCGTGGCTGACCGCGAGACCCTGTGCCTGCGGAAACGCATGGGCGAACAGATGCAGTCACACCCCCACTCACAGATCGAAATGCATGACATGCTGAACGGGTTCACCTTCGAACGCGGTCTCCTGCTGCCCGACGGAAAGCTCGAGATGCTGCTGAAGGCCCGGACCTGAGGGCATTCAATTGAGCCGGCCTTCACTCGACGAACTGCGGATTGAGCGACAGCCGGAAACGACCGCAACCCGCCCCGTCCGCCTGGTCGCATGGATTCTGGTGATCGCCGCCGGCCTGGCGGCACTGGCCTATGCCCTCTGGCCCGTGCCTGTCATCGAGGTGCGGACCGCTGTTGCAAGCGAGTCCGGACAGCGGGCGGCCGGCGGCGGGACCGTTCTGAACGCGTCGGGGTACGTCACGGCCCGCCGGCAGGCCACCGTCTCGTCGAAATTCACCGGCCGGGTCACCGAGGTCCTGATCGAAGAGGGCATGGAGGTCGAGGAGGGCCAGGTGCTGGCGCGCCTGGACGACTCGAATCTGCAACCCGCGCTGGCGCTGGCCGAAGCTCAGCGTCTCTCCTCGGAGCGCGGTGCGGCCGAAACGGAGGCCCTGCTGACTGAGGCCCGTTTGAACCTGGAGCGCACCGAAAGCCTCGAGAAGCGGCAGCTCGCAAGCGATGCGGAACTCGACCGCGCCCGGGCGCTGGCCAATTCCCTCGAAGCGCAGTTGGCGCGCAAGACGGCAGATGTGGAGGTCGCCGAACGGCAGGTCGACATCTACCGCCAGCAGATCGAAGACAGCATCATCCGCGCCCCGTTCGCCGGCATCGTGGTCGCCAAGAACGCCCAGCCGGGTGAGATGATCTCACCGGTCTCGGCCGGCGGGGGGTTTACCCGCACCGGTATCGGTACGATCGTCGACATGTCCTCGCTGGAAATCGAAATCGACGTCAATGAGGCGTACATCAACCGCGTCGAGCCGGGACAGGCCGTGGCCGCGACCCTGGATGCCTATCCGGAATGGGAGATTCCCTGCCACGTCATCGCGATCATTCCGACCGCGGATCGGCAGCGGGCGACTGTCGAGGTGCGGGTGGGCTTCGACGCCCTGGATCCACGGATTCTGCCGGACATGGGTGTTAAGGTGGCATTCCAGGAAACGGCCGATGACACGGCAAGCGCGCCCGCGGTCGTCGGCGTGACGGTTCCCGCCGCCGCGCTCCGCCGTGAGCAGGGGCGCGATTACGTGCTGGTCGTCGCCGACGGCCGGCTGGAGCGGCGCGCGGTGGCGGCCAGGGCGGGCCCGGGCGATTCCGTCACCGTTTCCAGCGGATTGGCGCCCGGCGAGTCAGTGGTCGTCGAGGGTCCTGGGGACCTGGCGGATGGAATGGCTGTAAAGGAAAAATAGCATGACTGAATCAGCGGGGCTGCAAGGCCTGGTCAGCGTCCGGAACGTCGACAAGGTATTCAAGCGGGGCAGTGAGGAAATCCACGTTCTCGGCGGTCTCGACCTGCAGATTCCCGAAGGCGAGTTCCTGGCGCTGATGGGCCCGTCGGGTTCCGGCAAGTCCACGCTGCTCAATCTCATCGGCGGCCTGGACCGGCCGAGCCAGGGCGCCGTGGAGGTTGGCGGCGAGCGGATCGACCAGTTGTCGGACCGCCGCCTGGCCGCATGGCGCGCGCGCCACGTGGGCCTGGTGTTCCAGTTCTACAACCTGATGCCGATGCTGAACGCCCAGAAAAACGTCGAGTTGCCGCTGCTGCTGACCCACCTTTCGCGCAGCGACCGCAAAAAACGCGCCGCCATCGCGCTGGACATCGTGGGCCTGTCGCACCGCCTCAATCACTATCCCCGCACCCTTTCGGGCGGCGAGCAGCAGCGCGTGGGCATCGCCCGCGCAATCGTCACCGACCCGACTCTGCTGTTGTGCGACGAACCGACCGGGGACCTCGATCGCAAATCGGGCGACGAGGTTCTCGAACTCCTGCAGGCGCTCAATCGCGAGCAGGGCAAGACCATCGTGATGGTGACGCACGACATCCACGCGGCGGCGCGGGCCACGCGGACGCTCTACCTGAACAAGGGCCGCCTGACCACCGAGCCCGAGGATCTCGTCGCGTAGGATGCCGGCATGAAATTCCTTTACCTGGTCTGGACCAATCTGAAGCGCAAGAAGATGCGCACCGTGCTGACGGTGCTGTCGATCCTCGTAGCCTTCCTGCTGTTCGCCTACCTGGCGGCGATTCGGCAAAGCTTCAGCCAGGGGATTGACGTGGCCGGTCTCGACCGCCTGATCGTCCGCCACAAGGTGTCCATCATCCAACTGCTGCCGGTGGCCCACGAAGCCCGGATCGAACAGGTCGAGGGAGTGGTCGACGCCGTTCACCAGACCTGGTTCGGAGGCGTTTACCAGAAGCCCACCAATTTCTTCCCGCAGATGCCGGTCGACCCCGAGGAATACATCGCGATGTATCCGGAGGTCCTGCTCGGCGATGCCGAGCGGGAAGCCTGGCTGAACACGCGGAGCGGGGCCGTCGCCGGGCGCCAGATCGCCGACCGGTTCGGCTGGAAGATCGGGGACCGCATTCCCATCAATGCGACGATCTGGACCCGCAAGGGGGGCGCGAGCACCTGGGAATTCGACCTGGTGGGTATCTACGACGGCGCCGAGAGGGGCACTGACACCTCGATGTTCCTGTTCCGCTACGACTTCTTCGACGAGTCGCGGCAGTTCGGCCAGGGCCTGGTGGGCTGGTACACCGTTCGGATCGCGGACCCGGAGCGCTCCGCGGAGATGGTGGCGGCGATCGACGCGATATTCGCCAACTCCCAGTACGAAACCAAGACCGAGGCGGAGGGCGCATTTCTGCAGGGCTTCGCCGACCAGATCGGGAACGTGGGCCTGATCATCACGGCCATCGTCGCGGCCGTCTTTTTTACGATACTGATCGTGGCCGGCAATACCATGGCCTACTCGGTGCGTGAACGGACCAACGAACTGGCGGTGCTGAAGGCGCTCGGATTCAGCGACCGCGGCGTGCTCGGCCTGGTGCTTGGCGAGTGCTTTCTCCTGACGGCAATCGGCGGGGGGCTGGGCCTGTTTCTCGGCTGGCTGCTGGTGTCGATGGGTGACCCCACCGGGGGTTCCCTGCCGGTTTTCTACATCCCGAATCGCGACATGCTGGTTGGCGTGGTGCTGATCGTGTTGATGACGGTCGTCGCCGGCATTTTGCCGGCTTTGCAGGCCGGGCGCCTGCAGATCGCGGACGCCCTGAGGCGCTAGCGCATGGCCGGGCTCTTCAACTGGGTCTCGCAGATCGCCTCGATCGCGCTGTTCAACCTGCGTTCCATGCCCCAGCGCGTCGGGTCTTCCGTCACGGCCGTCATCGGTATCGCGGGCGTGGTGGCCGTGATGGTCAGCGTGCTGTCCATCGCGCAGGGCATCCTGAGCACGATGGAGAATTCCGCATCGCCCAATAACGCCATCGTGCTCCGCAGCGGCGCCACCTCCGAAATGATGAGCATTGTGGTCGGCGACGATGCTCGCATCATCGCGGAAGCTCCCGGGCTGGCGCGCGGCGAGGGTGGTGCCCTCGCCTCGCCCGAATTGTTCGTCATCATCAATCTCAGCAAGAGGAGCACCGGTACCGACGCCAACGTGCCCCTGCGCGGCGTGACGCCACAGGCCCCGCTGGTCCGTGACCGTTTTCGCCTGGTGGAAGGCCGCATGTTCGAATGGGGCCGCAACGAGGTCATCGTCGGGGTCGGGGCGCAGCGGGAGTTCGAGGGCCTCGATATCGGTTCCAGCATCACGGTTGCCAAGGAGGACTGGCCCGTTGTCGGCATATTCGAGTCGGGTGGCGGCCTGGCGGAAACGGAAATCTGGGTGGATGCCCTGGTGCTGCAGCCGGCCTATCAGCGCGGCAACTCATACCAGGCGGTCTACGCGAAGCTGGAGTCGCCGCAGGCGTTCCAGTCGTTCAAGGATGCGCTGACCAGCGACCCGCGATTGAACGTGAAGTCGTTGCGCGAGTCAGAGTACTACGCCGAACAGTCGGCAGTCCTCTACAACCTCATCACCGGCCTCGGTACGCTGATTGCCGTCATCATGGGCCTGGGGGCGACGTTTGGTGCGCTCAACACGATGTATACCGCCGTCTCCGCCCGCGCCAGGGAGATCGCGACCCTGCGCGCACTCGGATTCCGTTCCGGCCCGGTCGTCATTTCAGTGCTGTTCGAATCGCTGATGCTGGCGCTGCTGGGCGGGGTCATCGGCGCCGTTCTGGCCTGGTTGGCGTTTGACGGCTTTCGCGCCGCGACACTCAACTGGTCGAGCTTCAGCCAGGTGGCTTTCGCTTTCGACGTAACGCCGGGGCTGCTTGCGCTGGGGGTTTCATTCGCCCTGCTGATCGGCCTTGTGGGTGGATTGTTCCCCGCCGTTCGCGCAGCGAGGCAACCCGTCTCCGAGGCGCTCCGCGAACAATAATGTTCAGGCAACAAGGGGGGTGTCCGGGATGGCCATCCACACGCTGAGCTGTTAATGTTCCGATCCCCGGCAGCCAGCGATATCGAGGCCCGAACATGAGAGGATTCACCGCCATGTTGCGCTGGCTGCCCGCCGCCGCTTGCCTTGCGGCCGCCCCATCCAGCGAGGCGCTGGATTCGGAGATTCAGAAGCAGTTCAATTTCGATCCACCGCGCGTGGTCGTTTCCGAGAAGCCGACCCGGTTGATGCTGATCGACGGCCCCCCGGCTACCGTAGAAATCGCCGGCACGCGGTTGGAGTTCGTGGTCAACACGGACTGGACGGTATTTCATGACCGAGGCGGTGACGGGTGGTACCTGCTCGACAACGGCAGCTGGCTGCGCAATAACATGCTGGCCAGCGGCAGTTGGTTCGTGGCGACCGAGCTGCCGCGCGACTTTCTGACTTTGCAGGTCGGCTCCGATTGGCCGGAGGTTGCCGAAGCCATACCGCCCCGTGCGCCCGAATCGCCGCCGCTTCCGCTGATTATCAGCTATGAGCCGGCCGTGCTGGTGCTGATCGACGGTTCGCCGGTAACAGAGGCGGTCGGGGATTCCGGCCTGCGCTACGTCACCAATACGGACAGCGATCTCTTCGTGCTCGACGACCGGTATTATCTGACGCTGGCCGGACGCTGGTTCACGACGCGCGACCTGCGGCGCCGCTGGTACGCGGTGGAGGTCCTGCCACCCGAGTTCGCCACCATTCCCGACGACCATCCACGCGGCCGGGTGC
>ENA-OVOC01000045-OVOC01000045.1-sediment-metagenome-genome-assembly--contig:-NODE-45-length-10044-cov-2.381659_pt1 | contig 10044 bp, 6 predicted proteins | sample MGYA00250096_ERZ650216 | MGnify/ENA primary metagenome ERZ650216 (study PRJEB26732, sample SAMN07258893) | sediment metagenome | biome: subtidal zone; feature: saltmarsh; material: sediment | place: USA...
GGTAATCATCTCTTGCCCGTCCTCATCCACCTCCACTCCTCCTTCGCCGGACAGTGCTTGGTCATAGACACTTTCAACATGTCCCAGTCGCGCGGCTTTTCCACCAAGGGAACCGTGCATGTCGTCATCAACAACCAGATCGGTTTCACCACCAGCCACCAGGGCGACGCCCGCTCCACCTTGTATTGCACGGACATTGCCAAGATGGTCAATGCGCCGATTTTTCACGTCAACGGCGATGATCCCGATGCGGTCATCCAGGTTACCCGGCTGGCGCTCGACTACCGGATGAATTTTCACAAGGACGTGGTCATCGACCTGGTCTGTTACCGCCGCCATGGCCACAGCGAGGCCGATGAGCCGAATGCCACGCAGCCGCTCATGTACCAGGCGATCCGTGATCACAGCACGACGCGCGAGCTGTATGCACAGCGGCTGGTGGAGGAGGGCGTCATCGACCCGAATCTGCCCCAGCAGCTCCTGGACGCCTACCGCGCGCGACTGGATGCGGGCGTCTCGGTAGTCGACGAGCTGGTGTCCAAGGAGCAGGCCCACTATCCCTACGCTGTAGACTGGGCGCCGTATCTGAAGCAGGCCTGTACCGCATTTCTGGAGACCGCTGTTTCCATTGACCGGATGCGCGAACTGTGGCGCAGTCTCGAACAGGTGCCGGAGGGATTCGAGTTCCACAGTAACGTAATCAAGATCATGGATAACCGGCGCAAGATGGCGGCCGGGGCGTTGCCGATCGACTGGGGCTTCGCCGAAACCATGGCCTATGCGTCGCTGGTCAGCGAAGGCTACGGTGTACGGCTGTCCGGCCAGGACAGCGCGCGCGGCACCTTCTTTCACCGCCACGCGGTGTTGCACAACCAGAAAGACGGCGAACTCTATGTTCCGCTGCGCAACGTGAGCGCGGACCAGGGCAACTTTCTGGTGATCAACTCGCTGCTCTCGGAAGAGGCGGTGCTGGCATTCGAATACGGCTATGCCACCACCGATCCGCGTACTCTGGTGATCTGGGAAGCCCAGTTCGGCGACTTTGCCAACAATGCGCAGGTGGTGATCGATCAGTTCATCAGCGCCGGCGAACAGAAGTGGAACCGTTTGTGCGGGCTGGTCCTGTTTTTGCCCCACGGTATGGAGGGGCAGGGGCCGGAACATTCCTCGGCGCGGCTGGAGCGTTACCTGCAGCTGTGTGCGGAAGCGAACATGCAGGTGTGCGTACCGACCACGCCGGCGCAGATCTTTCACTTGCTGCGCCGCCAGACCCTGCTGGAGTGCCGCAAGCCGCTGGTGGTCATGACGCCGAAGAGTCTGCTGCGGCACAGACTCGCGATCAGTTCCCTCGAAGACCTGAGCAGCGGCGAATTCCAGCCGCTGATCGACGAAGTCGACGAGCTCGACGCCGGCGCCGTGAGGCGTGTTGTAATGTGCAGCGGCAAGGTATATTACGATCTGCTGGAGAAGCGCCGGGAGAACGAGCTGCAACAGGTCGCCATTGTACGTCTCGAACGCCTGTATCCCTTTCCCGAGGTACAGTTGCGCAAGGTGCTGTCGCGCTATCCGAACGTCGGCGAATTCGTGTGGTGTCAGGAAGAGCCGCAAAACCAGGGCGCGTGGTTCTCGAGTCAGCACCACCTGCGCTCGGCACTGGCGCGCCCCGAACTGCTGCAATACGCGGGGCGCGCGTTCTCCGCGGCACCGGCGGCAGGCTATGCTGGCCTGCACGTGAAACAGCAGCACGCACTGGTGGCGCAGGCCCTGGGCCTGCCAATGGATGCAGCATAGGAGCGGTAAGGAAATAGCATGGCAATCGAACTCAAGGTCCCCGGGTTTCCGGAATCCGTCGCCGATGGAACCATACTGAAGTGGAACAAGAAGCCGGGCGAGGCGGTGCGGCGCGAGGAACCGGTGGTGGAGATCGAGACCGATAAGGTGGTCTTCGAAGTGCCGGCACCCAGCGACGGCGTGCTCGAGGATATCCTGGAGCCGGAGGGTACCGTGGTGGTGTCCGGACAGCTGATCGGACACCTGCGAGTGGGCGAGACCGTTGTGCCCCACAGCGAGCCGGAGCAGGTCAGCGCCGCGGCGGGCGCAGCGGGGCGCGCAGCCTTTGCGACGCCGTCGGCGCGTCGACTCATCGAGGAACACGGGCTGGACCTGGATAACATTCCGGCTTCCGGCAGCGGCAATCGGGTGCTCAAGGAGGATGTTTTGCGGGTCATCGAGCAGCCGCGCCAGGCTCCGGCCGTCGAGCAGCCGCAACCGACCCGGCCGACCGCCGCGCCCGTCGAGCTTGCCTCGCAGACACCGGCCGCCAACCTCGAAGGTCGGCCGGAGCGGCGGGTAACCATGACCCGGCTGCGTGCGCGTATCGCCGAACGCCTCGTCGAGGCCCAGCAGACCGCGGCGATACTCACCACCTTCAACGAAATCAACATGCAGCCGGTGATGGCACTGCGCACCCGCTATCGCGACGAGTTCGAGAAACAGTACGGCGTGCGGCTGGGTTTCATGTCGTTCTTTGTCAAGGCGGTCGTCGAAGGACTGCGGCGCTTCCCGGAATTGAACGCGTCCATTGACGGTACGGATATCGTGTATCACGGCTTTTTCGATATCGGTATCGCGGTGTCGTCTCCGCGCGGCCTGGTGGTGCCGATCCTGCGCGATGCCGATCAGCTGGGCGTGGCCGAGATCGAAACGCGCATCGGCGAATTCGGCCACAAGGCCAGGGATGCCAGCCTGAGCATGGAGGACATCACCGGCGGGACCTTCACCATCACCAACGGCGGGGTGTTCGGTTCGCTGCTGTCGACTCCGATTCTCAACCCGCCCCAGTCCGGGATTCTCGGCATGCACAAGATCCAGGAACGGCCGGTGGCCGAAAACGGCGCGGTGGTCATAAGGCCGATGATGAACGTGGCGCTGTCCTACGATCACCGACTGGTGGATGGCAGGGAAGCCGTGCAGTTCCTGGTCACCGTCAAGGACATGCTGGAGGATCCAGCGCGTCTGCTGCTGGGCGTGTGAACGCACATGACTGAACAATACGATGTGGTCGTTATCGGGGCCGGACCGGCCGGATATGTGGCGGCGATCCGCTGCGCCCAGCTCGGGCTGAGCACGGCGTGTGTCGACCAGTGGCTCAACATGCAGGGCAAGCCGGTGCTGGGCGGCACCTGCCTGAATGCGGGCTGCATACCTTCCAAAGCGCTGCTGGAGTCATCCGAACGCTATGCCGAGACCCGGCATGCGCTGGCAACGCACGGTATACGGGTGGCGGGTGTGGAACTGGACCTCGACGCCATGATGGCGCGCAAGGACAAAGTGGTCGCGGACCTGACCCAGGGCATCGAACAACTTTTCAAGTCCAACGGGGTGACCTGGATCCAGGGACACGCCCAGTTGCAGGCCAACCGCGAGGTGCGTATCACCGCGAACGGCGCGGACGCCGTGCGCACCGTTCAGGCCGCTCAGGTGATCCTCGCGCCCGGTTCGTCACCGGCGCAGATCGACACGGTGCCGCTGCACGGGGACATTGTGGTCGATTCCACCGGCGCGCTGGAATTCCGTGACGTGCCGCGGCGTCTCGGTGTCATCGGCGCGGGCGTCATCGGACTCGAACTGGGCAGTGTCTGGCGGCGTCTCGGTGCGGAATCCGTGACGATGCTGGAAGCGCAGGACTGTTTTCTGCCGATCGCGGACGACATGGTGGCGCGCGAGGCGCTGCGGGTATTCAGCCGGCAGGGTCTGGATATCCAGCTCGGCAGTCGCGTCACCGCCTGTGAGGTAAACAACGGTGTAGTTCGCATCAGCTACCAGAACGGTGACGGGGACCACCAGGCCGAGTTCGACAAACTGATCGTGGCGGTAGGGCGCCGCCCCAATACCAACCACCTGGCGAGCGACGAGGCCGGACTGCTGCTGGACGAGTGGGGTTTCGTGCATGTCGATGAGCGTTGCAAGACCAACCTGCCCGGCGTCTACGCCGTCGGCGATGCGGTGCGCGGACCGATGCTGGCGCACAAGGGCTCCGAGGAGGGAGTGATGGTCGCCGAACTGCTTGCCGGTCACGCCGCCAGTGTGAACTACGCTGCCATCCCGTCGGTTATCTACACGCTTCCGGAAGTCGCCTGGGTGGGCGAAACCGAGCAGGCCCTGAAAGCCGGCGGTACCCCGTATCGAAGCGGGCTGTTCCCGTTCGCCGCCTCCGGTCGGGCGCGCGCCTCGGGCGAAAGCGGTGGCTTCATCAAGATACTCGCGGACGCCGAGACGGATCGTATTCGCGGTGTCCATATGATCGGACCGCATTGCTCCGAACTCATCGCCGAGGCGGTGATTGCCATCGAACTCGGCAGCAGTGCCGAAGACATTGCACTCACCATGTTCGCGCATCCGACGCTGTCGGAGAGTTTTCACGAAGCCGCGCTGGCGGTGCACGACAGAGCGATTCATAGCGCCAGGCGCGGCGCCGGCAAATCTTAAAACCCCCGCCATCATGCGACGGCATCGGCTAGGTTGGTGCTGAGCGCAGCGAAGCCCAACACAACCGGGGTTGCACAGACGCGTGTCGAGGTGCCGGATGCGGGTTCCATCGAGCTCCGAGAGAGAGCAGCCGACGCTGTCGGGCTTCGCCGTGCTCAGCCCAACCTGCGGTCATAATCGGCCGTATGGCCGATCGGTCCGGATTTTGGCCCTAACCCGAAGCCACCGGCTTTAGCGGCTGGAGTATTCACGCACTTTCCCGATCGTCTGCTGACGCAGTGTGGCGGGTCTGTTTCATCGTCTGTACGCGTCGGGCGCGGTTGCTGTGGCGCGCGGCACGCCCCCCTTGCAACACTGGCCTCCGCTGGGCATGGTATCCGCGTGCGGCACCCGTGGCCCGGAATCAGCCGGGTCGTCGTGTGCCGCCGGAGTGGAAAGCGTGCCTACCGTTGTCTCCGACCAATTGATCGACGCCGCTGAAGCGCTGGCCGCGCTGGCGCGGCGTCACGGTCAGCGCCGGGCGCTGGTGCTTGCCGGTGAACGCGACTGGGGTCGGGAAGCGGCCTGCGAGGTTCTCGAGCGGCTGGCACCGGTCGCCGTGCACTGGTTCAGCGATGCCGCGCCGCCGGGCGCAGCGGCCAGCCAGGGCAGCGCCGCGCTGGCGTTGCTGGGCTGTGAACTGGACGCGCTGGTGTTCGATGCCTGGTCGGGTTTCGACCCGGACGCGTTCGGCGCCCTCACCGGCACTCTGCGCGGCGGCGGCTTATTGCTGCTGCTGACACCGCCTTTGCAGCGCTGGCCGCAGTTCCCCGATCCCCAGAACCGGCGCATCGCCGTAGCGCCATATTCTGCCGAACAAGTGAGCGGGCGCTTTCTACAGCGCCTGGTACGGGTGCTTGAGTCCGATCCCGACGTCCTGCGGTGTGAAGAGGGCAGGCCGGTGCGGGTGCCCGTCGATGCAGTGCCGCCGACCACGCAGTGCCGCGAGCCGGTGGCTGCCCCGTGCCGTACCGCAGATCAGCAGCGCGCGGTGGACGCAGTGGTGCGGGTGGTGACCGGTCACCGGCGCCGCCCGGTGGTGCTGACCTCGGATCGCGGGCGTGGCAAGTCGGCAGCGTTTGGCATTGCCGCGGCGCAGCTCATTCAGGCGGGGCGCGAGCACATTCTGGTTACCGGCCCACGCATGCGGGCGACACAGGCGGTGCTGGAGCACGCCAGGTCACTGCTGCCCCAGGAGCGTCACGGGGCAATTGCGTTCCGGCCCCCCGATGAGCTGTTGCGCGAGAGCCCACCGACGGATCTGTTGCTGGTGGACGAAGCAGCGGCGATTCCCGCGCCGCTGCTGGAGGGCCTGCTGAAACGCTATTCGCGCATTGCGTTCGCGACCACGGTACATGGCTATGAGGGCACCGGGCGCGGTTTTGCAATCCGCTTCAGCCAGAGCCTGAACCGTTACAGCAACAGCTGGAAGCAGCTCACTCTCACCACACCGATCCGCTGGAGCGACGACGACCCGCTGGAACGGCTGGTGTTTCGCATGCTGCTGCTGGATGCCAACGCAGCGCCGGACAGGGTGTTGCAGGGAGCGGATCTGGACAGCTGCACTATCGAACGGCTCGATCGTGATCAGCTGCTCTCTGACGAGACCAGGCTGTCAGAGTTGTTCGGTCTGCTGGTGCTGGCGCACTATCGCACCCGGCCGCTGGATCTGCGCCACCTGCTCGACGGCCCGAACCTGTCCATCTATGTCCTGTGCCTGGGGCGGCACGTCGCGGCAACCGCGCTGGTCGCCGACGAGGGCGGTTTCGATGCCGCGACGGCGCAGGCGATAGCGGCCGGACGCGCTCGCCCGCATGGGCATCTGCTGCCCGAAACGCTGGCCGCCCACCAGGGCCTGGCCGAGGCGCCCGGGCTGCGCGCTGCGCGCATCATGCGCATTGCCGCGCATCCGGCCGTGCAGCGGCGCGGCCTGGGTCTGCGACTGGTGCGGCACATTACCCGAGACGTGGTTGCAGCGGGTTACGACTATATCGGCAGCAGTTTCGGGGCGAGCAGGGAACTGCTGGAGTTCTGGGAGCGACCGGGCTGGCTGCCGGTGCGCCTCAGCATTCAGGCCGGTGCCAGCAGCGGTTACCATTCGGTGGTGTTGCTGCAAGCCCTCAGCGCCCAGGGCGAGCGTCTCGTAGAGCGCGCACGTGAGCGCTTTTTTGCGCACTTTCCGCATCAGCTCTCCGACAGTCTTCAGAACCTCGAGCCACAGCTGGTATGCAGCGTGATGCGCAACGGAGCACACGCCGTGCCGCTCAGTGACGCCGACTGGCGGGATGTGGAGGCGTTCGCGTTGCAGCAGCGCCTGCCGGAGGTCACGATCGGGGCGCTGTGGCGGCTGGGCTGCGTGGCGCTGGAACAGGGTGAGGCGCTGTCCGCCCTGACGGCGACGGAACAGACCCTGCTGGTGGCGCGCGTCCTGCAGAAGCGCTCCTGGCAGGCGTGCGCGGCCCTGGTCGGCGTGCCGGGACGCGCCGCGGCGTTGGCGTTGTTGCGCCGTGCCGTGGCCAAACTGATCCGGTATCATGCAGACTGATTCGAATCTGCCAACCACTACCAGCGGGTCCAGCACATGGCCAAGTATCAGGGTACTCCCGAGTTCAGCCACGCCCAGCCGCCCAGCACCGGCGTGCTGCTGGTCAACCTGGGCACACCCGAGGCACCGACGCCGGATGCGGTGCGCCGCTTTCTGGCCGAATTTCTATGGGATCCGCGTGTGGTGGAGATGGCGCGCCCGCTGTGGTGGCTGATTCTGCACGGCGTGATCCTGCGGCTGCGGCCGTCCCGGGTGGCCAGGGCGTACCAGACCGTGTGGACCGAGGATGGCTCGCCGCTGCTGGCGATATCGAAACAGCAGTTGCAGGCGGTACGGGAGGCGCTGGCACAACAGACCGATGGCAGAGTGGAAGTAGCCCTGGGGATGCGTTACGGAACACCGTCCATTGAAGCGGCCATGCAGGAGCTGCGCAGCAAGGGCATGCGCCGACTGCTGGTGCTGCCGCTGTATCCGCAGTATTCGGCCACCACCACGGCGTCGATTTACGACGCGGTGTTCGGGGTATTGAAGGACTGGCGCTGGGTGCCGGAATTACGCCTCATCCAGCACTATCACGATCACCCGCCGTACATCGATGCCCTGGCCGCCAGCGTGCGCGAACACTGGGACCGGGATGGTCGCCCGGATCGCCTGCTGCTGTCCTTTCACGGCATTCCGCGCCGCAACCTGGATGCCGGCGATCCGTATTTCTGCGAGTGCCACACAACCGGGCGCCTGCTGGCCGAGCGGCTGGAGCTGCAGGACGGCGCGTGGCAATTGACGTTTCAGTCCCGCTTCGGGCGCCAGGAATGGTTGCGGCCCTACACCGATCATACCCTCAAAGCCTGGGGTAAAGAGGGCGTCGGGCGGGTCGATGTCGTGTGCCCGGGCTTCAGCGCCGACTGCCTGGAGACGCTGGAGGAAATCGCCGAGCAGAACCGCGAACTGTTCCTGCACGCTGGCGGCAAGGAACTCCGGTATATACCGGCCTTGAACGCTAGACCGGATCACGCGCAGGCCCTGGCGCAGTTGCTGGTCCGGCACCTGCAGGGCTGGGACGACAGCTCGGCGTGGACGCCGGAGCGACTGCAGCTGTGTCAGCAGCGCGCCCGCTCTCTGGGTGCCGAGCGCTAGTGTCGATCGACGTTCTGGAAGTACAGCGGGCACGCAAAGTGTTACAGGCATTCTGTGCACGCCGCAACCAGTCGCGCAGCGCGTCGCAGGCGCACCTGGTGTGCCGAGCAGAAGGCGATGTTATTGAGATGCTGGAGACCGGCGGCTCGGACCGCGCGGGCAGACCGGGCGATGGGTACGCGCTGCTGCGTCTGTGTTATGAGCGCGGGGTGTGGCGTATATACTGGTGGCGCGACACCGGCGCCTGGGAACCGTACCCGCATTTGCCCGCGGCCGACAGTGTAAGCCGGGTGATCGATGAACTGGAACAGGCGCCGCTGCATGTGCACTGGGGCTAGTCGGCCTCCGGTCATCGGCAGGCAGCGAAACCGGGGGTGAGGTCCGATGGATGATGGTCGTTCACGGCGCGGAACCGGCGCGTTACGGCGCTTGCGAGGCAGCGCTGTTGTGAAGTGTCTTGGCGTTGCGCTGATCGCGTGGTTCGCAACCGGTTGCGCGGCCCCTGCGTATGCCGAAGAAGTCGAAAAAGTCCTGTTTCTGGTTGTGGATAAGACCGGAGTGTACGCATCCAATGCCCTTACCGGCCGTATCGACCGACTGGAACTGCATGCCAAGGAGCGGATCGAGGACTACCAGGTAGCCAATGCCGTTGCTGTGGTGGTCACGAACCAGCGCTACGCGGCCTACGGTGTGCTGCCGGGCGGATGGCAGAGTGTGCGGGTGCGGGCGCAGGAAGAAACCGAATCGGTGGAAGTGGGGGACTACTCGGCGACGGTCGTCACCAGTGACCGGATACTCAACTTCTACGGGCGTCGCGGGGCCTGGAGTGAAATGCGGCGTGCGGTGGAATAGCGGTGCTGCGCAGCAGAGGGCGCTGGCAGGTATCCAGGGTGATGCGCAAGCGACGGCACCTTGGCCGGAGCTCGGTCAGACGCCGGCCTGTTTGGTGACATCCACGTACAGCTTGAGGCGCTGGCCGGGCTGCAGGTAGCGTCCGGCGGTCAGGCCATTCCACTTGCGCAACTGGCTTACGGTGACGCGGAAACGGTTCGCGATGCGCGACAGCGAGTCGCCGCGACGCACCGTGTAATGAACCGGGCGAACCTGGGTACCGGGATGCGCCGCGGGGGAGGTTGCCGCATCGGTCCATACCACCAGCTTTTGCCCGACGCGAAGCGTATCGCCGGGCGCCATGCCGTTCCATGAGGCCAGCCTGCGAACGCTGACCCGGTAGGATTTCGACAGCTCCCACAGGGTATCGCCGTTACCGACAACGTGCTCGGTGCGTTGTCCGCCGCGATCCAGGTTCTTCTTGCGAGCCAGACGTTGCTGGGCACTGAGCGTGTAGCTTTCCTGGCCCTTGCTGGCGACCGGGACCAGCAAGTGCCGTCCGGCACGGATGGAGCTGTTGTGCAGACTATTCGATTGTTTCAGGGCTGCCACCGTGGTCTGGTAGCGCTTGGCAATATGGGTGAGGGTCTCGCCAGTGCTGATCTTGTGGCGGATCCAGCGTACCCGTGCTTCGGGGGGCAGGTCGACGATCGCCTGGCGAAATGTTGCGGCGTGTTCGCTGGGGATAACCAGCCGGTGCGGACCCTCGGGGGCGGTTGCCCACTGATTGAAACCAGGGTTGAACCGGTACAGCAGTTCCAGCGGCATGCCGGCCAGGTCTGCTGCGATTGCCAGGTCGATCTGCGCTTCGGTAGCGATGATTTCGAAGCGCGGCCGTGCAGCAATCGGCTCGAGTTCCACATTGTATTTCCCGGGCGTTTCCGCCAGCTGTTTCAGGGCAACCAGTTTGGGTACATACTCGCACGTCTCGCCCTGGAAAACGACGT
>ENA-OVOC01000046-OVOC01000046.1-sediment-metagenome-genome-assembly--contig:-NODE-46-length-10044-cov-1.896157_pt1 | contig 10044 bp, 6 predicted proteins | sample MGYA00250096_ERZ650216 | MGnify/ENA primary metagenome ERZ650216 (study PRJEB26732, sample SAMN07258893) | sediment metagenome | biome: subtidal zone; feature: saltmarsh; material: sediment | place: USA...
TGCAGGACAGTCGAGCGTGATGTTACGGTTCCGCTACAACACCTACGGCGGTCCGCAGGGCAACCTGTGGCAGATCGATGACATCGAACTCGAGGTATTCGGCGGCGCCGAGCTGCCTGGGCCGGCGACCAATCCGAGCCCGGCCGACGGCGCCACCGGACTCGGTCTCGACACCGACCTGGCCTGGACGCCCGACGCGCTGGCCGATTCGCACGACGTGTATTTCGGCACTTCTATTCCGCTGGGCGGCGGCGATTTCCAGGGCAACCAGGCGTCCGCCAGCTTCGACCCCGGGCCGCTGGCCAACGTAACCACTTATTACTGGCGGATCGACGAGGTCAATGGAGAGGGCACGACGGCCGGCCCGACCTGGAGCTTCACGACCGGGGCCGCGTCGGTACCGACCATGCACCTCAACGGCCTGACGGGCAGCGCACTACCGCCCGTCAAAGGCCGCTGGACCGCCGTCGTCGACATCCACGTCGAAGATGACACGCTGGACACGGAGCCCGGTGTGACGGTCGAGGGGACCTGGAGCAACGGAGCTAACGGCAGCGCCACCTGCGTCACGGACGCCAGCGGGCACTGCACTGTCCAGAAGGGCAGTCTCAAAGGCAACGTAGCCAGCGTGACCTTCACGGTGACGAACCTGACCAAGTCCGGCATGGTCTACGAGCCTGGTGACAATGTCGGCGGCGACAGCGTCGTGGTCAGCCAGGAGGACGTCGACCAGACGCCTTATGCCGCCGACGACGCGTACACGACGGACGTCGACGTGCCGGTCGCCGGCAACGTCATGGATAACGACGATCCGGGCGACGGCCCCGCCGCGATCAACGGCAACTCACTGCCCGGCCATGGCGGATTGGCGCTGAACCCGGACGGGTCCTTCACCTACACGCCCGATGGCGGCTACGAGGGTGCCGACAGCTTCACCTACAGCATCGCCGACCAGGACGGTGACGTCAGCAACAACGCCACTGTGACGATCACGGTGTCCGGGGCCGAACCGCCGCCACCTCCGCCCGGCGAACTTCTGGTCAGCACCACGCCTTACAAGGTCAAGGGCGTCCAGCACGTCGAGCTGACGTGGGAGAATTTCGCAGGTCCCACGGTGGACATTACGCGTGACGGCGAATTGCTGGCCGGCGCTACCGCGAACGACGGCGTTTACGTGGACAATATCGGCGTCAAGGGCGGCGGCCAGACCTACAACTACGTGGTCTGCGAAACCGGCACTGCCAACTGCGCCGGCGCCACGGCTTCGTTCTGATCCGCGCGGCGCAGACGCCGCGCGCTGCGGCTGCGATACCGCAAAGCCCGACGGTCAGTCGGCCTTCAATAAGTCGCGGATCTCGTCGTCCAGCCCGGTCATTTCCCAGCGCGAGAGCGCGATCGGAATGCTGTCGGTCGCATTGAGCGCATCGAAGAACGCCCGCAGCGAAAAAACCTCGCCCCGTTCCTCGAGCTGCCTGGCATAGTCGGCCAGGGTGCGCTCCAGCAGGTACTTGCCGGTCACGTAGCTGGTGCCGTATCCGGGTTGCCGCAGATAGAGGTGCTGTTCGAAAATCAGCAGGTCGGGCTCGGTTTTCATCCAGCCGCGCGGCGTCCAATCCATGTGAACGCCGCCGGCCTCCTCCATGGTCATTTCGTTGGCATGCGCGTACAGCGAGCCCAGGCCGCGCGCCGCACGCTGGGCCAGCATGATCCAGACCAGTTCCCGCGACCGCGGCCGGTCGTCGTACAGGCCGGCATGCATGAACATCTCCTCGACTCCGGTAGCCGTACCCTCGTTACCGCTGTCGAAAATGTTGTACAGCAGGGCGCCGCGTCGAACGGGGCTTGAATGCGGCTCGCGGTCCATGCGCGCCAGTTCGAACCAGTGCCAAAAATGCGAATAGAGCGGCGTTGGGTCGTAGTGGGCCGCAATCCAGAAAAAATTACGGGTATCCGCCGGAACGAACTGGCCGAGGTGCCGGCGCAGCGCCGGCTCGAAATAATCCGCCACCGTCACGATCTCCTGGTCCCGGAGAAAATCCATGAATCGGTTGGCCGACCGGTCGGCGAGCGCCGCGTACTGCTCCGCATTCTGCGCAGCCTGCATGGGCGGCAAGTCGCGGTTGCGGTGCTCCTCCAGCTTGAGCGACGCCCAGGCGCGATCGAGTTCCCGCTTCAATAACCGGACTTCGTCTTCCCAGGTCAACGGAACCAGGTGGACGTGCCGCTGATACCAGGTGTAATTGTCCTTGCCGATGCCCGAAGGTCCGGTTTTCTTTGCGGATTCCGCCTTCAACCATTCCACCAGGTCCCTCGTGGCCGACTTCGCGGCGGCGACGGCTTCGTCCAGCCCGGGATTGCCGAGCGCCGAAGTTTGCGCCCCGATCGCGTCGAGATCACGCAGTTGGTCCTCGATGGTCCGGATGCCGGCGATCCACAGCTCGCGGGCGTTGCCCGTCAGGTTACGGCGGGCCTGGCGATGCAGCGGCGGAATGACGCGTAAGTCACCGATCAGCCGATCTTGCTCGCTCTCGCTGAGTGGCGAGGAGTAGGTCCAGAACTCGGTCAGCGCATGGTGGGCGGGACCCTCGTGGGCCGGAACGTCGCTGCGCGCCATCCACACCGTCTGGTAAAACGCGGGGTCGCGCTCCCACGGCCTCAGCACGCGGCGATTGAAGTCGTATCCGTTCATTTCCGCGCGCACCAGGTGCCAGTCGACCTGCTGCGGAACCGTCCAGCCGGAAGGATCTATAGCCCTCAGCCGCCTCTGCAGCGCCTCGAATGCAGGCTGGCGCGATTCGAATTGCTCCGCGGTGTAGTCCGGCGCGCCATCCAGCATCGGCGGCCGCTCGAAGGCGCGCCAGTCCTCGAACAGCGATACCAGGGCCGGATAGCTGTCGGCGTCGGCCAGAGGGGCAAAGCTCAGGGCGGCCAGCAGGACGGCCGCGCAGTTGATGTTCCGGGTCATTTCCTACTCCTTTGCACGGCCAACCTGTGCGGCCGCGGATTCGACAGTGCGGCAAGTGTACACCGCTGCCGTTCGTGGAACCGAGCGGCAGCGGATAGTCGTCGAGTAGGAACAGGACCGCCGGGGGCACCGAGTGCCGGCCCGGCAGTCCGGGAAGCCCGCTTGGGGCGCCCGGTTCGTGAAAGTGGCCGCGAGCCGCCGGTCAGGCGGCAAGCAGACCGTTCAGGCTGACGCCCGGCTCCAGGCCAGCGCTGCCGGCATCAGGGAACACGGCCGCAGCCGACCCCGGCTGCATCCACTCGCAGGCTTCCGCCAGAACTCGCTCGGTGGACGTCTGCCCAAGGATGTCGGCGCCCGATGTCTCCAGTGGGATCTTGCCGTTGGCGTCCGGCAGCGCTTCACGCTCGGGAAACGCCTCCCCGTATACGCCGCCAACCACGTCCGAACCGATCAGGACCGTGTAAAGGCCTCGGCCGTGGTCGGTCCCCCGGTCGCCGTTCGCCTTCAGCTGCCGGCCGAAATCCGAGGTTACGCAGAACAACAACTGATCGGCGGCATTGACCGAGGGTCCATTCAATAACTCGATCTGGCCCATCGCGGTCGCCAGGCCGCCCGCCGCCCCAAACACGTCGCCAAGATTGCTGCTGATGCGGCCGTGCTGGACATTGTGCGTGTCCCACCCGTCATAACGCATCGAGACCGTGCGGACACCGAGCGTATCGGGTACCAGGCACAGGTCGAACAGGTTCCGGCACTGCTGTTCGAAGTGATGGGAGTTGAGGTCGAGGCCCGACAGTTCCACCGGCAGCGGGCCGCAGAGATCCAGCCTGCTCTTTACCTCATCACCGAACTCCCGGAATGCCTCGTTATGTTGGAGGAATGTGCTGAAGGGCACCTGCGACGAATCCTGCGAACGTGCCGCGTAATAAGACTTGAGCGCCCGGGTCAACACGTTGCGCCGATCCGTCACCGCCCAGTCGGGGTTGACGTTGGGCAACGCGATGTCGCGGGTATTTTTCGCGTGGATCACCCGGCCGAGCCGCTGCCCGGGTGTGGAACCATTGCCGAATACAGAGATTTCGTGGCTGAGTTCCACGGTGTTGGCCGTTCCGGACAGCGCGTCGACGAGCCGGCCGCCCCAGCCATCCCGGTCGTACACCAGGGCATCGAAGGCGGGGGCGCCGGCGTTCGCGTTGAGCTGCGACTGGTCGTGCCGCCGGTTGCGCGAACAGAACGAGTTCGCGACCACGGCCACGCGCCCGGCCTCGAACTGAGACCTGAGCCAGCCGCAGCTCTTGTGGATTCCGAGGCTGTCGCCGCTCAGCGGGTCGACGACCAGATCGTATTCCGCGGCAAACATCGAGGCGTAATCGGGATAGGCCGAATCGTAGATGACCGACCGGGCGGCCCAGAGCTTCGCCAGGTATCCGGCCGTGCTGATGGCCTCATCGTGGTTGGGCGCGGGCATGAACACGAAGCGGGAATCGATGCCGCCGTAGAACATCAGGTTGACCAGCGTTCGCGGCATGTCGGGCAGGCTGCACTCCACGCCGAATGCACTGGAAGGCAACATCATCCCGGTACCCAGCGCGGCGCCGGCGGAAGCATAGAGGGTGTTCGTAAGGAATTGTCTGCGTTTCATGTTATTTGCCCTCCATGGCAAACGCGAAGGGCGTCATGCTGATGAAATTTACGGCCAGGCCAACGCGCCGGTTGAAATTGAACTGCGACAGTCCGGTCATCGACACCCCGGCGTTGGCCTCGTCGGTGGCGCGCGCCACGCCTTTTTTCCTTGTGATATCGGCACGCGAATACACCGCGTCCGGGTTGTCGGGGTCCACCGTGTAGGCGAAATCCCGCCCCGCCGCCAGCAGCGCCTGCACCTGGGCACGAGCGATTGGATCGAAATTCTTGCCGCCATCGCCGATGAAGCGGTTCCACAGCCAGACAGCTACCTCGCCCACGACGTGCTCGCCATCGGCGTTCTGGGGAATGACCGACTCCCAGTTCTTGTACCAGGTGTACTCGGCACCGCCCTCCTCCAACGTGTAGGGATCGCTGGTGTCATCGTAGAAATCGGGGCTGTTGATCGTGGCCCAGAAAGCATCCTTGAAAATGTAGCGGTTGGTGCCCGCCTGGTATCCGGTCTGGCCGCCGAATACGTCGTGCGCCGGCTCGAAGACCTCCACACCCTGCTCACGCATCCGGTAGAAGGGAGAATCATAGTGCTGACGCGAGAAGTTCTCCTCGTTATCGAGCGTGTGGGCGCTCTGCAGGACCAGGTTCCGGTCGAACGCCGTCCGGTATTTATAGGTATCCGAATCGTGAAACGCCGTCGAAATTGCGTAGGCGCGAACGAAGGCGAGGATGTCGTAGTTGGCATCGGCCCAGGCCGACCGCAGCGCGGCGACCTTTATCTCGTCCAGGTTATCGTCAGCGAAGAAGTCGATCATGTAGACCGGCACGTTGTCCATGCTCTCGGGATGGGCCGCCGCAACCGGCGCCAGGGCAGCGATCTTCTCGTCAGCGGTGGCGCCGCAGATGTCAGCGTGCAGGATTTCCAGGCAACTGCCGGCGCCCTCGGGGCTGTGATAGTGGAAATGGCGGTTGCGGATGTTGCGGCCGGTATCGTCCGTGTAATCGTCGAACACGATGGGGGCGACCCACCAGTCGCTGGAGCGGTCCGAACCATAGGCGCCGGTGACCTTCCCGAGGTTCATGCCGCTGAGCATCCAGGCCGTATGCTCGATCGTGGTGTCCTCGTGATAGTCCATGTCCTCCGTTTCGCCCTGGATACGGAAGAACAGCTGGTGGAATTCGCGTCCGAAGTCATCCGTGCCGGAAAATGTGTCGCTGCCGTTGTAGTATCTGCTGGACTGATGGCCGTAGGCGCGGGCCACTGCAGCGTGGCTGGCCGCGATCCGCATGACCTCGACGAAATCGGCGCCCTCGGTGAGAGCCAGCATGATGTCGTCATGGTAGGAGCGGATAAGGCCGGCGCGCGTTTTGTGCGCGCTGATCGAGGCGTGGTAGTTGGTCAGGTACAGGACCATCTTGTACAGGAACGGATTGCAGCCGCGAGTGCTGATCGCCTTGGTCCAGGTGCGCTGCAGGTTCACGGTGCTCAGATCCTGCGAGCCGTTCAGCGTCGCATAGCGGTAGCGGTCCGCGTACTTCATGATGTTGCCGGGATCGTCGCTGCTCCAGAATCCCTGCAATGCCTCGAGCGATCCGCAATGCAGGCTGCTGTCATCACCCGCTCCGGGCGGCGACAGCCCGGGGTTGACGGCGTCGAAGGTCAGCATCCCGGCCACCGCGGCTTCCGGTGACATATCGGCCCAGGCGGCAATCTGGGCGTCAGTCGCCAGGCCGCCCCAGGCGAAGGCCTGCAGAATCTTGCGCACCGGCGTCTCGCCCCAGTCGCGCGCCTTGATGGTATCCAGGCCGCCAGTGCCCTTGCCGCCCGGCCCGGGTGGCGCCGCCGTGACGGTGGCTGCGGTCAACAGCAAGAGCAAGGGGGTGATTACAGTCAGAATCAGGCTGGCGCGCCTGTGGAGTGTGTGCATAGGAAGCTCCCTTTCCATTTACGTTCCCTCGAAGCGCCGTCTTGAAGATGCAGCCGCAAAGCCCATGCCGACGCGCGTTGGTCGATCATGCTAACGGAGATTGCCATTCAAGTCATGTTCGACTCAAAACCAACGTGAAAGCCGGTGGCCGAAAAGTTTCAAAAAGAACGATACCTGTTGCCCTGCCCAATGTGAGCGGTGACCCGGCATTGAAGGCGATTCGGACACCCGCGGCACGGCCAGCAGGACCTCGCGAAGCAGTTCCCAGCGATCGAAGCCCTGGTCGCCGTAATCCAGCCCCCGGCGGACGATGACAACATCGTGCGAAGGCGCCACGATCACGTATTGGCCGCGGTTGCCGGCCGTGGCATAGGCATCGCGCGGGACGTCTGTCCGGTCATCCGGCACCAGCCACCAATGACCCCCGTAATAGCGGCCCTCATCGGCGGTGGCCGGCGCCGGCGTGCGCACGAAACGAATCCACTCTTCCGAAAGCAGCCGCTCCCCTTCCCACACACCGTCGTTGAGGTACAGCAGTCCGAAGCGCGCCAGATCGCGGGCAGTGGTGTAAACCTGGCTACTGAGGATGAAGTCCCCAAAACGGTCGGTGCTGACCAGCGTGTTGCGCATGCCAATCCGGTCCAGCAAGGCTCTTCGGGGAAACTCGAGGTAGCGCCGTTCATCACCCAGCGCCCGCTTCATTGCGTAAATCGCGATCAGAGTGTCGTAATTCTCGTAGTCCCAATACGTACCGGGCTGTCGGATCAATCCGCGTTGCCTCGCTGCGGCGGCCGAACCCGCGCCTGCCCAGTAGGCCAGTCCGGAACCGTTGACGTATTCCATGCCGAAGCTGTCGACGGGGTACAGGCCGCTGGACATGTTCAACAGGTGGCGCAGCGTAATGGCGCGGCGGGGATCGGTGTCGATCTCCGCCACTTCCGGCAGCCAGTCGATATCCACCGGGACATCCAGCGCCAGGGTTCCCCGGTCCACGAGCATGCCGATCAGCGTGGCCGCAATGCTCTTGGCCGTCGACCAGGTCCGGGTACGGGTCCCTTTGCCGACACCCTCGGCGTAACGTTCGTGGATGATCGCACCGCCGTGCACCACGATCAGACTCAAGGTGACCTGCTCCGGGGACTCCCGTTCGAACGCCCAGTCCGATGCTGCCTGCAGGGCCGAGGCATCGATGCCCGGTGCAAGCGGCGCCGGCTCTACCCGGTCGCCGTTGGGCCAGGGAATCTCCTCGGGGTTTCCGGGCGGGGGCGGTAGCAGAAGACTCGGCAGCGCATCGATATCGTCAAGGTCCTGTCCCGGGGCCATCACGACGCATCCAATGCCTTCACGAAAAGCCGCGTGAATCCGTGTGCCTGCCGCGCCCCCTCCAACCCCAACGGCCCTGCGGTCGCCGTCGACGAAATAATCGCCATCGGCCGCCGTCCCGGCGGCGCCGCCAAAGCGGCTCAGGTAGGCGAGTTCCTGTTCGAACACCTGTTCAAGGGTGCGGTGGGAGGTAAACAGGCCGTTGCACATCAGCACGGCCTGCACGCCATTGCGGATCATCTTCCGATCGGCGTCGTATGGGTCGAAGGTCTCCGCCCCGGCGGCATGGGCAACCAGAAGCAGGCAGGAAAGGAAAAACAATCGGCTCACGGGGGGCTCCGGATTACTTGATAGCGGGCCGGCAGTATAGCCCGTGGGCGCCCCGGCGCCGCAGCGCCGGGTGCTGCCCTGCCTCTCCCTCAGGCCGATTGACTGCTCAGCGCCTCGTAGAGGTCGCGGCGCGACCGCTCGATCGCGCCCAGAAGCGAGTTGAAGGCGGACCGGCTCGACTCGAGGTCGCCTGGCTTGACGGGCGAGTCCTTCAACCCGGCCCGTTCCGCATCCAGTTCCTGGCGGATGTGGTCATACAGCGCCCTGGTTTCCGGCATGGGCTCGATGGCGAGCTCCTTGCCGAGCCAGGCGCAGAACCATTTGTACTGGCGGATGGCCTGCGCCCGCTGGCCATTCAGCATGTACAGCCACATAACCTCGCACTGCGCCGACTCGCGCGCTGGATCGGCGGCCAAGAGACGCCGGCCTATTTCCAGTGCGTCCTCATAGTTTCGCTGCTGACCCAACCAGTGCATCAACAGGGTCATGCCCCGGATCTGGAGATTGAAGAGTCGCTCGCGCTCGGTGAGCACCCAGTCCGATGTCACGCCATCCATGAACGGGGCGGCGCAAGCATCGAGCGCTCGCCGAAGCCGGTCGGCCACTGCCTGGTCCATCTCCTCGCCAGGCTTCAGTGAGTGGACGATCTCGGTGAGTTCGCGCGCGTCCATACGCACCGAATCCCCGGCCTGCAGAAAGACGGCCGGGCCATCGCAATAGAGGTCGATGCCCGAGACTCCGCGCAACTGGCGCTTGATCCTCCAGATCGCGGAATTCAGCGCTGACCGCTGGCGCTCCGGGGTCGAATTGCGCCAGAACAGATCGGCCAGGTATTCGCGGCGGCTTTCGCGCCCCAGGTTGACCAGCAGATACTGGAACAACTGTTCCGTGCTTCCCGAAATGCCCAGGTGGTAAGGGTGCCCGTCTACCCGGATGGGATACGCCCCGAACAGGCAGATTGTCGTCACTGCCCGGCCTGTCATAACCGGAAGCTATGTGCCGATAATCCCCCTCTGACGAAAAACGGTGACCCTGCGAAAAATCGAAATACTGGATTCATTGGCTCTCCTGCCCAACTGTCGAGATACTCCGGCGGGGTCGAACGAGGCTGGATGCCGATCCGCGGAGATCTTGTTCCACTGACTCCCGTCACCTGACGGTGTTGAGAGCGGGCGCCGAGTCCTTCGGCGCACCTTATTTGGTGGCGCTGTCCGCAGATAAAAGCTGTCAAACAAATTTCTTGTTTTCGTATGCACTAAATCTACCACAAAAAAAATGTTTTGCACCCGCGTATCCTCGAGCGCGGCGGCCGGGTCAAGAACCTCTACGGCGCCGACGGCAAGAAGATCGACTACTACCAGGTCAACGCGACCTTCTTCAGCGCACTCGGTGAAGACGAGGACAAGCTGCTGCTCGCGCGCGCCATCCAGATGTTCATGCCCGGTGTCCCACAGGTCTGGTACCTGGACCTGTTCGCCGGCAAGAACGACTACGAGGCGGCGAGACGCGGGCATACCGCCAGCCACAAGGAGATCAACCGTTCCACGCTGAGCATGAGCGACGTCGACGCGGGCATGCAGCGCGCGGTCGTGCGCGATCAGCTGGAGCTTATCCGCCTGCGCAACCAGTCACCGGCGTTCGGCGGCCGACTGACGATCGTCGACACGCCGCCCGACCGCCTGCACCTCGTCTGGCAGCATCCCCAGGCGACGGCGACGCTGCAGGCGGACCTGCGCGAGCACAGCTTCAGCGTCACCCAGGACAACGGGGTAGAGGAACAGACCGTGATGGCCAGCATGCGCTGAGCCGCGCACACCGGCGGTGTCCCGGGTCCGACGTTGTCTGCGGGACGGGGCACCG
>ENA-OVOC01000047-OVOC01000047.1-sediment-metagenome-genome-assembly--contig:-NODE-47-length-10037-cov-2.640261_pt1 | contig 10037 bp, 16 predicted proteins | sample MGYA00250096_ERZ650216 | MGnify/ENA primary metagenome ERZ650216 (study PRJEB26732, sample SAMN07258893) | sediment metagenome | biome: subtidal zone; feature: saltmarsh; material: sediment | place: USA...
GGGTAAAGCACCTTTGATACCACCGGACAGCTTGCGCGCTATTGAAGCCACCGCCGACCCGCTGCCTCAGGCGTTAATTTTAACAGCCATCGTCATTTCCTTCGGTGTCCTGGCATTTGCGCTGGTGTTGTTCAGCCGCACGTTTAAGTCAACGGATGCAACTTCACTTGATGAGATAAAAACGACGGACACATGAAGCTGTTATTGATATTACCGATTCTGATTCCATTGACCACAGCCGCTTTTTGCCTGCTGTTATGGCGGCACCGGACTGCTCAGCGCCTGCTGGGTACGCTGGGGTCTGCCGCCCATCTGTTGGTGGCGCTTCTGTTGCTGTGGACGGTCCGGCAGGACGGCATCCTTGCCACTCAGGTGGGTAACTGGCCGGCACCGTTCGGCATTACTCTGGTGGCCGATCTGTTGAGCGCCATCATGACGGTGCTGGGGGCGTTGATGGGGTTTACCGTGGTCGTCTATTCCTTGGCCAGTACGGACAGCGCCCGGGAGTCATTCGGCTATTATGCATTTTTCCATTTGTTACTGATGGGCGTCAGTGGTGTTTTTACAACCGGAGACCTGTTTAATCTCTATGTCTGGTTTGAAGTCATGTTACTGTCGTCCTTCATCCTGCTGGCGCTGGGGGGCGAAAAGCAACAGCTGGAAGGCGCCATCAAATACGTTACGCTCAATTTAGTCTCCTCGGCTCTGTTTTTAACGGCCCTGGGTATTTTGTACGGAATGCTCGGTACCCTAAACATGGCGGACTTATCGGTTCAGATAAGCGAGGGGAAGCATGCCGGCGTTGTCAGCACCCTTTCCATGTTGTTTTTGGTGGCTTTCGGCATCAAATCTGCTCTATTCCCGCTTTTTTTCTGGCTGCCGGCTTCCTATCATACGCCACCGGTCGCGGTTTCGGCCATTTTTGCCGGCCTGCTCACCAAAGTAGGGGTGTACACGCTCATCCGGGTGTTTACGCTTTTGTTTGCAATGGATATTGCTTACACCCACACCATTATCCTGGTCATTGCCGGTCTGACCATGGTGACGGGCGTGCTCGGTGCCATGGCCCAAGATGAGTTCCGCCGGATCCTTTCCTTTCACATCATCAGCCAGGTGGGTTACATGGTTCTGGGATTGGGGCTGTTTACCCCTTTGGCGCTGGCCGGATCGATTTTTTACATCATGCATCATATTATCGTTAAAACCAATTTGTTTCTGGTCAGCGGCGTGGCCCGCAGGCTGCAGGGATCCTATCAGCTGGATCGGCTCGGAGGACTTTACCAGACAGCGCCGGCGCTGACAGCGATTTTTATGATTTCCGCCTTTTCGCTGGCCGGCATTCCGCCTTTGTCGGGCTTCTGGGCCAAGTTGATTCTGGTAAAAGCCAGTCTGGATATGAGCGGTTATATCATTGCCGCCACCGCCCTGGGAGTGGGCCTGTTGACCCTGTTTTCGATGGCCAAGATCTGGGCGGCGGCCTTCTGGGGCGAGGCGCCCGCGACAAAGGGCGTCGGCGCGGAGAAATCCTGGAAGACGTTCAGCCTCGCTGAAAAAACCGCGTTCTATCTGCCGATGATCTTGCTGGGTGCGCTAACCCTGACGATCGGACTGATGTCACAGCCTTTTTTTGAGCTGGCTACCCGAGCCGCCGAGCAGTTGCTGAGTCCGTCGGGTTATATTGATGCCGTTCTGGGAGGAAGATAAAGTGAGACAAATCAACGTTATTTTAGGAAATATTTTCTTGCCGCTGGTCTGGATGGCTCTGACCGGAGCCTTTACCTTTGCCAATTTTGCAGTCGGCTTTGTGATCAGCACGCTGGCGCTGTGGCTGATCAGCTCCCCTGCGGATGTTACTCTGATTGTTTATATGACCCGTTTTTGGCGCTTTATCGGATTTTTCTTTTTCTTCGTCTGGGAATTGCTCGTAGCCAATTTGCGGGTGGCCTATGAAGTTTTAACACCCGGTTTCCAGATGCGGGCGGCGATAGTCGCCATTCCCCTGGACGCTGAATCCGATCTGGAAATTACGGTTCTGGCCAATCTGGTCACGCTGACGCCGGGCACCCTGAGCCTGGATGTTTCTTCGGATCGAAAAACTCTGTATATCCACGCGATGCATGTTGACGATGTGGAGGCGTTCCGGCAAGACATCAAACAGCGAATGGAGCGGCGGGTCATGGAGGTGTTTAAATGATATTGCAGGTGGCCATTTATTATATTGTTTTCCCGTTGCTGAGTTTGACCCTTTTGCTGGGATTTATTCGTCTGTTTCTGGGGCCGACGTTGCCGGATCGCATCATTGCCTTTGAGCTGATATCGATTACCGCGGCCGGTATCATTGTCGTGTCGGCCATCACCACCAACCAGCCCGTTTTGGTGGATGTGGCCAGCGCCTGGGCCATCATCTCCTTTTTAAGCGTTATTGCATTTTCGTATTATATTGAAAAATGGAGGGGCCGGCCATGAGTGAAATACTGATATCCGGTCTGCTTGTCATCGGCGCTTTTTTTATGCTGGTCGCCGGTCTGGGGATGTTGCGCATGCCGGATCTGTTTTTACGCATGTCCTGCAGCACCAAAGCCGCCACTATCGGCGTCGGTACGATGTTGCTTGCTCTGGCACTATATTTCGAGAATCTGGGCGTGGCCACCCGGGCGCTGGCGACCATTTGCTTTATATTTCTGACAGCGCCGGTGGGCGCTCATCGGATTGGCCGCATTGCTTACCTGGTCGGCGTCCGGTTATGGGAAGGGACGATTGAAGATGAGCTCAAGGGGGTTTATCCGGATGATGCTTGCTTGCCTTTTGGCCAGGAGTGCTTGATTCCCGATATGGACGCCCCGGAAGTCAGCATGGATATCGAGCAAGACCCGGAATAAGAGAAAAACGCCTGTCCGTTCTTAAAAACTTTTAACAGCCGCTATGACCGCTTCGGCAGCAGAGTCGATGGGCATTCTGCCGGTATTGAGGGTCAGATCATAGTTTTCAGGGTCGGCGATATCGGCATCATAGGATCTTTTTACGAAGGCGCCCCGTCGCGCTTCTCTTCTGATAACACGTCTTCTGGCATCTTCTTCTTTGACGCCATAGGCGCGAACAACATTTTGAATCCGGATCTGTAGAGGGGCGATCACACGAACACCGATTCTTTGTTCCGGCGGCAAAATAAAATTGGCACCTCTGCCAACGATAACCGCACGGCCGTGTTGTGCAATGGTGTTGATGACTTCCAACAGATGCTGCATGTAAATGCCGGGATAGAGATACTGGTTTTTATACAGGGAGGCAATAAAATCCTCGATCCCGGATAGCCGTTCTTTTTCAAGCGTATCGATAACGCTGGCCCTTATCTTGGCGCTTTTGGCGATGCCCTCAATGATACCCCGGTGAAAATAATCAAACCCCAGCTTTTTGGCCACCGCCTGGGCAACGAGACTGCCACCGCTTCCCGGTTCCATGCTCACGGTAATCACCGGTACGCGGACCTCTGGTTTTTGGTCCGCTTTGGGTGGAGGGATTTCCCATTTTCTAATCTGGTGCTTTACAAATTGAGCAATTGATTCTTCTTTTTTGGCCATAATACAGTCCTTCTAAAGGGAAAAGGCCCGGCAGCCTGCAGTGTGAGCCGAGCCTTCCATCGAATCGTTTTTCAGGTTATTTACCAGCCGCCATTTCCATATAGTGCTCGATCAGTTTATTTTCATCGGCTGCAGTGATCTCATCGGGCAATCTTTTTTGCGCCAGCGCGATGGCTGAATCGATAATCTCGGATCGAATCAAATTTTTGGCTTCCACAACTTGATTCTGGATCTTGCGCTGAGTTGCCGCCAACAGCATCTGGCTTTCCTTGCGCGCATCTTCTATGATTTGATGTTTTTTCTTTTCGCCGTCCTCAACGATGCGTTGCTTTATTTTTTCAAATCGAGCAACACTGTCATTCAGCATTTCAGTCGCTTCTCGAACCTTTTCTTCGGCGGCTTGTTTTTGCTGCTCGAATTTCTTAATTTGATAATCGATTTCCTCGCGGCGATTTGCCAAAAAATCCTTTATGGGCTTGCGGCCGAACTTAAATAATACAACGGCAATAATGACGAAATTCAGCCAACGCATCACCAAATCGAATACAGAGCGCCAGTTTTGGGTTGTTTCAGCTGCCAGGGCATCGGGGCAGGATACCGCCAGTGCCGTTACAACGGATATCAGGTAGCCGCAGTAAATGACAATTTGTCGAATGGGCCTCATGATGTCTGACTCCGAAACAGAACCTTTGCAATGATTTTGTTTGCCAGGCCTTCGGCTTCTTTTTGAACCTGCTTTCGTGCTGCTGCAATCTGGGCATTGACCGCCTTCTTGGCGCCGGCTCTTGAGGCGTCAATATCTTTGCGGGTGGAGGCCATGATATCAGCGGCCTGTTGCAAGCCGGAAGCCTCCAGCTGCTTCTTTTGTTTAAAGGCTTCATTTCTGACATTTATCTCCTGCGTCTCAATCTGATCCGTCAGCGTTTCATATTCGCTTTGCGCGTTGACGATATCCTGTTGGATTTTGCTGATGCGAGACTTTCTGTCATCCATGACATTGCGCAGCGGACGAAACATTATGCGGTTGATGATAAACAAAAAAATCAGAAAAGAGATCACCTGAACAATCAAGGTCTCGTTGATACTGATGAGCGCAACATTGCTGATAACATGCATGATTTGCTTTCCACCCCGATGGCTGCTATGCGGTCAAAATAGAATTTGACCGTAACGGCTGATACCATAATCTTCCGGTCTTAAACCACAAATAAAAGCAAGAGGGCGACAACCAATGAATAGATACCGGTTGATTCGGAGACAGCCTGCCCGACCAGCATGGTCCGTGTCAGCAGACCGGCTTCCTTCGGATTTTTACCGATGGCTTCACAGGCTTTGGCCGCTACCATGCCTTCTCCGACACCCGGCCCGATGGCGCCCAGCCCCATTGACAATCCGGCACCGATAAATGCCGCTGCCTTTACGATTTCTGCACCTTCAATTGCCATTTTTACCTCCTTATGTAAGATACCTTTGTGCAAATTTAAAATGAATTTGATTCTTTTTTTAATTTTTTCATTAATAATAAATAGGGGCTTTGGATTTATCGCCGAAGTCGATTGGATTTTCCAGGCTTTCATCTGGAAAGCCTAGAAATAGCAACCAGTTAATCCTGTAAATCCTGTTCAAAAAACAACGATTGAATAGGATCCACACCGATTAAACCACGAAGATCAACACCAGGCTGACGACCATGGCATAAATAGCCGTTGATTGTGACACCGCCTGTCCGACCAGCATGATCCGCATCAGATCATTGGTATGCTCCACATTTCTAGCCACCCATCTGACCGCGCCTTCGGCGGCCATACCATTGCCGATTCCGGGTCCGATTCCGCCAAATCCCATGCAAAGCCCCGCACCCAAGAGGGCCATCGGAGTTGCCAGCATGCTGGACGCGGGAAACGATTTAAACATTAAAATGAAACTGACCAACAGACCAAATATCGACGGCGTTTGCGAAACCGCCTGCCCGACGAGCATGATCGTGGTGACACCTGTGACGGCCTGCGGTGTGCGGGCAATACCCTCACAGCTGGCACCGGCGGCCAACCCGCCGCCGTAGCCTGATCCGATGGCTGCCAGGCCCATGCTTAAACCGGCTCCTATGAAAGCAGCCCAGGTAGGGGTCAGCGGCGCATTACCGAAATCGATAAAGATCAACATCAAGGCCACCACCATGGAAAAAATCGCCGGTGTCTGGCATACCGCCGAGCCGATGAGCATATTGGTTGTCAGTTTCGAACCGGCTTCCGGTTGTCGCGAAATCCCAAAACAGGATTCGCCGCCCGGAAACCCCGAACCAACGCCCGAGCCGACCGCCCCGAATCCCATGCACAGGCCCGCACCCAAAAACGCGGCGGCTTTTAACAGGCTCGGATTGGCAGCATCCATGAACAGCAGCAAAATGGCGATAACCAGCGCAAATATCGAAGCCGATTCGGCAACGGCCTGTCCGACCAGCATTGTTTTAAAAATGTCGCCGGATATCTTGGGATTGCGAGAGACAGCCAGATTGGCTCTGGCTGCGGTATAGCCCTCACCGACCGCGGCGCCGACTGCGCCAAGTCCCATGGCGATGCCCCCACCGCTGTAGGCCGCAATCTTAATAACCGTTTCAACTTCAAATTCCATCTGTTATTTCACCTGAACCGAGATATAAACCACCGTTAGCATGGTGAAAACGAACGCCTGAATGGTGCCGACAAAAAGGCCGAAAAAAGCATACAAAAAAGGCGGTAGGACAAGGCTATAGGTCAGATAAGAAACGACCAAAATGATAATCGATCCGCCCATGATGTTGCCGAACAAACGAAAAGAAATGGAGACGATTTTGGCCAGTTCACCGATGAGATTCAAGGGCATCATAAAGAAAATCGGCTGGAAATACTCCTTGATATAGGCTTTAAAACCTTTGGATTTAATCCCGGCATAATGGGCAATAATAAAACCCATAATTCCCAAGCCCAGGGTGGTATTCAAGTCTTTGGTCGGCTCCTCCAGGTGGGGAATGATCCCCAGCCAATTGGAGAGCAGTAAAAACATAAACAGCGCGCAGATCATGGGCGCATATTTTTTTGCCAGCTCTTTGCCGAGCGCATCTTCGGTCAGATCGTACAACAGGGTGACGATTAATTCCCCAAGGGCCTGGATCGGGCGGGGCAGTATGTTTCGTTTGCGGCTGGCAGCCAGACCCAGTACGATCAGCAACGCAAAAACAATCCAGGTCATGAACACAACTTCCAGATTGATGGTGATGTTATGGCCCCAAACCGGGATAATGAGTTGATGCAATTTGCCAAGTTCGCCCATAACCTTACCGTTTAAATTTGCTTTCTGCGCAGGGTTGGAATTTGGGATAGCAGATGTTCAGCTAAAATAACCACCTGTATCATAAATATGCCCACGATGGTGGCGACCAAATTAAACTGTTCGAATTTTACGGCTGCGATCAGGGGAATCGCCAATAAAATATATCTTGCGAGGATCGAAATTAAGGAAATCGAAAATAGTTGGCGTTTTGACCGGCCAAATGTCAACACGATGGATTTGGCCATGACGATAAAATTCAGCACACTGAAGAAAGCGCCGAGAATCAATCCTTTGCCCACCGGCTTATGGCCCGCTAAAATGAACACCAATCCGACAACGACGGACAGCCACAGCGCCTGTTGTATGGTTTTTTTTTGTAACTGTTTACTGGCTTCCATTGGTTGAATCGTTTTTGTTTTGCGGTTGCTCATTGAGGGTTTTTAAAATCTGACGATAGACGGTCACGGCCCCGCCGACAACACCACATATCGTAAAGATGGTAATAAATAATCCACGGGTTCCCAACCATTTGTCCAGATAGAATCCGATAAAAAAGCAGAAGAGGATGCAACCGGCCATGGTTAGGCCGATTTGCATGACCACCGACAGATTCTCGGCCCACACGCGATTTTTTTTATAGCTAAAAACCATATGGTTGTTTTAAAACGTTTTCGATTACCATAGCAACAAAATCTTTGCAAGCAGTTTCCCATCGTCCGAACGGTGTAAAACCAACCTTGACAGCTCCGGGTTGGTTCCTATAATCAAGGTGTTATCCGACTTTTTATCAGGTTTGTTTACGTTACCTCTGGCGTCAAAGGAGTTTAACCATGGCGGTTATCACCATCAGCAAAGAATTTGGGTGTGATGCAGGGCCGGTGGCAGCGCATGCCGCCAAAAAGCTGGGCTATGAAGTTATTGGGAAAAAATTGGCAGCCGAGATCGCCAAAGACCTGAACCTGTCGGAAGCCGAGGTCGAAACTTTTAAGCAAACATCCCAGTCTCGAATTATTCGTTTGATGGATCGCTACACCTGCTCACTGGTTCAAAAAGTGGTCGATCGCGAACGCGGTTGCTTAGATGATGCGAATTACTATGAAAGTACAAAAAAGCTGGTCGAGAAATTGTATGATGCCGGCAACGTCATTATCCTTGGATGGGGCGGGCAATGCATTTTAAGCGGTAAATCCGACACCCTGCATGTTCGCCTGATCAAAAAAGAAGGCCTTAAAATTGAGAAAGTCATGCAGGATTATGACTTAAATCGCCTGGCCGCCAAAAAATTAATAGAAAGGGAAGAAAAAGATTCGAGCGCCTATGTCAAACATTATTTCAACGCGGATTGGAACGACGCACGCCTTTACGATTTGGTCATCGACATGGGCAAGCAAACGGTAGAGCAGGCGGCCGGTATTATCTGCAATAATATCAGTACCTGAATCTGCGTGAAAATAGATGAGAATATGAAAGCTTATGACGCGCACAGATTTCATATCATACACCTCTTTCATTTGCTGATGTGATTTGACTCTTTGAATCGCATTTTCTGTATCTTCAGGGAGGACATTTAAGATGGTAAGGATTGTTAAAACGGTAGCCGTACTGATGGGCGTTCTGTTGCTGAATATCGGTTTCTCGGGCGCTGGTTCCCAACCACCCGCCGTTGGTGGGGTGTTGCCCGATTTTTCCCTTGCGGCACCCAAAAATGTTGATCACCAGAGCTATTTGGGGGTCGCCGGCAAAGAGGCCTTTTCCATTCCGGAAATCAAAGCCGACGTTGTCATCGTTCAGATATTTAGTATGTATTGACCTTACTGTCAGAGGGAGGCTCCCTCTGTCAATGAGATGTATCGCAAAATCGAAAGCGATGGGCGCCTGAAAGGCAAAGTCAAATTATTGGGTATCGGTGCCGGCAACTCGGCATTCGAGGTCGGTTACTTTAAAAAGACATATAATATTCCGTTTCCTTTGTTCCCGGATGGCAATTTTTCAATTCATCAAAAGATCGGGGAAGTACGAACACCTTTTTTTATTTGTATACGGTTACAGAAGGACGGCAGCCATCGGGTCTTCTACTCCCAGGTGGGCGGTGGCAAAGACGCCGATCAGCTCATGAATAAGCTGCTCAAAGATTCGGGATTATGATGAGGAGGTGATATCATTGAAAAAGCCCATCATTATAGCCATTACCGCAGGACTGATCATTCTGCTGAAAATGACGAATACAGATGCTGCCTCAGAAGCATTTAAGGAAAATATTTATAATCCGGGCCAATTAAAGCCGATTGACAGTACTCTGAAAGTCAAAGTCGGCGACCTGGCGCCGGATTTTACCCTGCCATCGGTAGCCGGGGACGACGTTACGCTGAGCCAATACCGGGGCAAAAAAAATGTGGTCATTTCTTTTGTTCCGGCAGCCTGGACGCCGGTTTGTTCCGACCAGTGGCCGGGGTATAACATTGTCAAACAAATGTTTGACGAAAACGACGCGGTATTGCTCGGCATTACGGTGGACAACATTCCGACGCTTTACGCCTGGACAAAACAAATGGGCCACCTGTGGTTTCCGGTTCTCTCCGACTTTTGGCCCCACGGTGAGGTGGCCAAGAAATATGGTGTGTTGCGGTCAAGCGGTGTTACCGAGCGGGCTTTGATATTTATTGATAAAAAGGGAATCATTCAAGATATCCAGGTTTCCGATATCAATGTCAGACCGGACCTGGCGCAATGTGCGACGACGTTGGAAAAAATGAACAAATAAAAAAGGGTATAAAATTTAAATCAAATTAGCGTACGACACAGGATGGCCTAAATGACTCTGATTCGACCGATGCGCATATGGTCTGCTCTTTTACTCGTAATAGTATTTACCAGTATCAATGTCGATGCAGATGCCGGCGTTACCGTTGAAAAGATCTCTGAAGCGGCACTTGACGAGTTGATCCAATCTTACAACGGTAAAATGGTGGTCACCTTTATGGCGGCCTGGTGTGGTCCGTGTATCGATGAGTTGCCGTCGTTAAACAGGTTATACAACAGGTATAATGGCAGGGGATTAAAATTTATCGGCATCAGCATTGATATCGACGGGCCCCGAGCGATGCAGTCCATTATAGATAAACTGAATGTGAGTTTTCAGATTTACTGGTA